>Ga0193953_1000141_pt1 | contig 40309 bp, 38 predicted proteins | sample BB_4_MG_FD_140325 | JGI IMG/M metagenome (GOLD analysis project Ga0193953, IMG submission 140325) | Microbial mat bacterial communities from the Broadkill River, Lewes, Delaware, United States - BB_4_MG | ecosystem: Environmental > Aquatic > Freshwater > River > Microbial mats | place: USA...
CGCCCTTTGGGAGCTCATTAGCAAACTGATAACATCGCAAAATTGAAGAAATATAGAGTAACTATGTTTAATCAATTTTCCTTGTTCTAAGCTCGCTAATGAAGCTCTGAGTTGGGAAGAAATGTAATCAAATTGGTATCACATAAAACCAACAATTTATAAACAAAAAAAATCAGATTACTGAGTTAACAGTAATCTGATTAAAAATATAGTTAGTAAGAATTAACTATATCATAGCAATACCTATGAGAATTGGTTCGAGGTATTTTTTGCACCGCCAGCTTTAAGTGCATTTTCACCAGCAAAGTATTCTTTGTGATCATCACCCATGTCAGAACCTGACATGTTTTGATGTTTAACACAGGCGATACCTTGACGAATTTCTTGACGTTGAACATTTTTAACATAACCAAGCATGCCTTGTTCACCAAAGTATTCTTTAGCTAAGTTGTCTACAGACAGCGCAGTTGTGTGATAAGTAGGTAATGTAATTAAGTGATGGAATACGTTCGCTTCACGTGCAGTATCAGCTTGGAAAGTACGAGTACGTTCGTCGGCTATAGCTGAAAGTTCAGTTTCGTCGTATTCAGCGCTCATTAAGTTATCACGATCGTATGCAGAAACATCTTTACCTTCTTCAACCATTGCGTCATAGGCTTGTTGACGGAAATTTAATGTCCAGTTGAAAGATGGAGAGTTGTTATAAACAAGTTTCGCATCTGGGTGAACTTTACGTACGTCATTCATCATGCCTGCAATTTCGTGTACTGTAGGAATGGCCGTTTCAATCCAAAGTAAATCTGCGCCCGCATTAAGTGCACCAATACAGTCAAATACACAACGTTCATGGCCAGTACCTTGACGGAACTGATATAAACCAGAAGGCAAACGCTTAGGACGAACAAGTTTACCATCGCGATTGAAACATACATCGCCTTCAGCCATATCAGCTACATCGATTTCTTCAACGTCTAAGTAAGAGTTATAAATATCACCAGAATCACCAGGCTCTTTAACAACAGCAATTTCTTTTGTTAAACCAGCACCTTCAGAGTCAGTACGTGCAACGATTAAACCATTGTCAATACCTAGCTCTAAGAATGCATGGCGTAAAGCACGAATTTTCGCATGAAAATCAGCGTGAGGAACAGTTACTTTACCGTCTTGATGTCCACATTGTTTCTCATCAGCTACTTGGTTTTCAATTTGAAGAGCACAAGCACCTGCTTCAATCATTTGCTTAGCCATTAGGTAAGTTGCTTCGGCATTACCAAAACCAGCATCGATATCAGCAACAATTGGTACAACATGAGTTACGTGATTGTCAATTTGATATTGAATGTCTGCTTCTTTAGCAGAATCGCCAGCTGCTCTAGCTGCGTCTAGTTCACGGAAAAGGCCACCTAACTCACGTGCATCAGCTTGACGTAGGAATGTGTATAGCTCTTTAACTAAAGAAGCAACAGATGTTTTCTCGTGCATTGATTGGTCAGGAAGTGGACCAAATTCACTGCGAAGTGCTGCTACCATCCAACCAGAAAGATATAAATAACGACGGTCAGTTTTTCCGTCAAAATGCTTCTTAATGGAAATCATTTTTTGTTGGCCAACAAAACCATGCCAACAACCTAGAGATTGTGTGTACTTAGTCTTATCAGCATCAAATGCAGCCATATCACGACGCATAATGTCTGCAGTGTACTGAGCAATCTCTAAACCTGTTTTAAATCTATTTTGAGTTCTCATACGGGCTATAGACTCAGGATTAATTGGATCCCAAGAGCTACCAGCTTTTTCTTTTATTGCTTTAACGGCTTCAATTGCACTTTGATAATTAGACATGACATTCTCCAATGGTCTTATTTTTTACATTAATCTAGCTGTTGTTAATAGAGCTGATGTAACTGGCTTAGTAAGCTGTCACACCGAACAACAAAAATAATAGCCAACAAACCAACATTTATGAAATATATATTTATAATTACCATCATTCACACAAGAAATACCAAAGCACTCCCTCTTACAACAAATAGTTTTATACTTATAAAACAATAATATAAAATCAACACAGCCATTATCATCATAAATTTATTTTAGTCTTGCTCTGAATAAACATTGAATCATAGTAAAACTTAACATATATTTATTTTAGTTATACTTTCAACTGGAAACATTAAACTGATGAATATTTCTAAAATCGATTTGAATCTGCTTATTTATTTAGACGTGCTACTAAGAGAGAAAAATGTAACTCGCGCCGCTGGGCAGCTTAATATTACTCAGCCAGCAATGAGTAATGGCTTAAAAAGACTAAGAACATTATTTAATGACCCTATATTAGTACGTACTTCCGATGGTATGTCTCCAACTGAAAAAGCAAAAACACTGGCACCTGCCATTCGAAAAATATTGCTTGAGTTAGAAAAGACATTACAAGGAGAAGAAGAATTTAATGAACAGAATAGCACGCGTGTATTTCGCATTATGGCCAGTGATTATGCTGCATCAACGCTATTACCTCAGCTATTAAAGCTAATTAATCAAACAGCTCCCAATATCACTATTGATATTATGACCCCTAGCGATGTTACCTTTCACGATGTTGAAGCAGGTAAAATTGATATGGCCATAAACCGTTTTGATGAACTGCCACAATCTTTTCATCAAAAATATATCTGGCGAGACTCTTTTTCTTGTTTGTTAAGTGCTGATAACCCAGTTGTTACTAAATTCAATTTAAATTCTTATTTAGCAGCAAAGCATGTTTGGGTATCAAAAACAGGTTTTGGTGTGGGTGTTGGAATGAATCCAAACGATGTACAAAAACTTGGCTGGGTAGACGAAGCACTGGCAAGATTAGGTAAAAAACGTGATATAAAAGTATTTACTCGCAACTATCATGTTGCTATGCAACTTGCATTTGAAGACAACTTAATAGCAACTTTACCAACAAAAGCCGCCATGCTACATAAAAAAGATCCAAATTATATTATAGTCAAACCTCCTTTTGAAATTCCTGATATGGATTTAAAAATGATCTGGAGCCCTTTATTACATCATGATGCGAGCCATGTTTGGTTTAGAAAGTTAGTTATAGAAGCCGCAAGACAAATACAATTAAATGAATAATTTGTTAATTACTGACACACGAATCTAATAACCTATTGAAAAGAACGCAATGAAAAACATTCTCTATACTATTGCCGCTATTGTTATCTGTTTAATTGCAGGAAAAATCCTAAATAGTGCCATTGGCGGCCTACCAGCCAGTCTATATGGCATGGTTATTTATTGTTTGCTTTTACAAATGGGATGGCTTAAACCCGATAAAGTTCACCAAGTAAATCAATGGGGAATAAGTCATATGGGGGTTTGCTTTATTCCTGCGGCTGTAGGGGTTATTAATCACTTTGAACTGATTAAAAATCACGGTTATAGCATTGTAGCTATTATCTTTTTTACGACCTTTTTCTTAATCAGCTTTATCGGTATTTTAGCTGAAAAATACTTAACGTCTGGACAACTTAGTTCAGACCATTCCACCGTTTCTAAGCATCTTTAATATGTTAGCAAGCATCACTTTAGTTGATTCGTTAATATTAACATTACTTACCCTAGTGGTTTACCAAAGTGCTGCATGGGTTCAACAAAAATGGCAACTTATCCTGCTAAACCCCATGTTGCTTACAATAATAATACTGATACCCTATTTGTTACTAAACAATATAAACTATGCAAAGTATCACCAGTCAACTCAAGCATTGAGTATATTGTTAGAACCAGCGACGGTTGCTCTAGGCTACCCACTATATCAACAACTTCAGCATGTTAAGCGTTATTGGAAGCAGCTTGTAATGATACTTACTCTAGGCGTAATTATTGTTATTACAATGAGCTTTTCACTCACTATGGTATTAATTCATCAAGAAGAAATTGCTATAGCATTATCACTAAAGTCTGTTACAACACCTATAGGTATTACCTTAACAGAACAACTTCAAGGTGATAGTTCCATTACGTCATTTGCAATAATGATAGCAGGGTTATCTGGAGCACTATTAGGCCCTCCGTGGCTAAGGTTTATTAATGTTAAAAGTGATATTGCCATAGGGCTTGCTATTGGGTCAGGCAGTCATGTCATTGGCAGTATTATATTATCAAAAAATAATGTTTACCAGGGTGCTTATAGTTCTGTGGCATTAATAACTTCAGCACTATTAACCGCATTTATAATTCCAGTACTTGTCCCTCTTTTATTACCATTTTTTTCGTAAAACTAAAATTAACCATAGGCAAAAACACAAAATCAAAAGATTAACATTCACAACATGAATAATAGTTATTGTAATACGATCATTGATAGTCGGTGATATTAACAATAGGATAGGAAATATATAATTTCACTATAACTAGCTACTTACCGCTATATGAATGTAGTTAATAGTGAAGACTTCATCTAACTTTATTTAAATATCTAATATGTAAATAAAGGACAAGCAAAGTAAGCGAGGAAAATATGACTCAAACAGTAAAACTAGCAGGCTTATCAATAAACCAAGATCTATTCGAGTTTATTGAGCACGAAGCACTTCCCGAAACAGGAGTAGCTTCATCTCAATTTTGGCAAAGTTTTGCTGATATTATCAATGAGTTATCTAGTGATAATGCCAAATTACTTAGTAAGCGTGATGAATTACAAGCACAAATAGATAGCTGGCATCAGCAAAATTTTGGTGACAAATTTAACTTTAGCAACTACAAACAGTTTTTAACTGATATTGGTTACCTAGTGCCAGAAGTTGAAGATTTCACTATCAGCACTGAAAATGTTGATGCTGAACTTGCCAGTATTGCTGGCCCACAACTTGTTGTACCTATAATGAATGCTCGTTTTGCTTTAAATGCTGTCAATGCGCGTTGGGGCAGTTTATATGATGCACTTTATGGTACCGATGTTATCAGCACTGATAATGGCGCAGAGAAAACTGGCGCTTATAATCCAGTACGTGGAGCCAAAGTAATTAGCTATGCTAAAGATTATTTAGATCAAGCAATTCCGTTAACTAACGGTAGCCATCAAGATGTTGTAGCTTACCATTTAAATGAACAACAACTTATGGTTAGTTTAGGTAATGGTGAACAAAGTACATTACAAGATGCTAACGCTTTTATTGGATTTACTGGCAGTATTAGCCAACCCAATACTTTAGTATTTAAACATAATGGCTTGCATTTAGAATTAGTATTTGATGCAAATAGTGAAATAGGAAAAGCAGATCCTTCGACACTAAGTGATATTATTATTGAATCAGCCTTAACAACCATTATGGATTGTGAAGACTCTGTTGCTGCCGTTGATGGTGAAGACAAGGTAATTGCTTACCGTAATTGGCTTGGATTAATGAAAGGTAATCTAACTGAAAATATCAGTAAAGGCGGTAAAGAGTTTACTCGCAAAATGAATAGCGACAGAAATTACCAGTCTTTATCAGGTAATCCGGTTACCTTAAAAGGCCGCAGCTTAATGTTTGTTCGAAACGTTGGTCATTTAATGACAAATAGTGCCATTATTGACAGTAACAATAATGAAGTACCTGAAGGTATTTTAGATGCCATGATCACGTCATTAATTGCCTTGCATGATTTAAAAGGTAATAGCTCACTAAGTAATAGCAGTGAAGGTTCTATTTATATTGTAAAACCTAAAATGCACGGCCCTGAAGAAGTTAGCTTTGCCGATACGTTATTTGCTCGTGTTGAAGATGCACTGTCTTTACCTCGCAATACGATAAAAATGGGTATTATGGATGAAGAACGACGTACCAGTGTCAATTTAAAAAATTGTATTGCCGCAGCTAAAGAACGCGTTGTATTTATTAACACTGGCTTTTTAGACCGTACAGGTGATGAAATTCATACATCTATGGCTGCTGGCCCTATGGCACGTAAAGCCGACATTAAATTAACACCGTGGATTGGCGCCTATGAAAACAATAATGTTGATGTTGGATTAGCCTGTGGTTTTAGTAAAAAAGCACAAATAGGCAAAGGTATGTGGCCAATTCCAGATCAAATGGCTAATATGATTGCAACTAAAATTAATCATGTAGAAGCAGGTGCAAACACTGCATGGGTTCCTTCACCAACTGCAGCAACATTGCATGCATTACATTATCATCGTATTGATGTATTTGCGCTTCAACAAACATTAATGCAACGTGAAAGTGCTAGCCTAGATGACATACTAACCATTCCATTAGCAAAAGATACCAATTGGACTACAGAAGAAATAACTGAAGAATTAGATAACAATGCCCAAGGTATTTTAGGTTATGTGGTTCGCTGGATAGATCAAGGCATTGGTTGCTCAAAAGTACCTGATATAAATGACATTGGTTTAATGGAAGATAGAGCGACATTACGTATTTCTAGCCAACATATAGCTAACTGGCTTTATCATGGTGTTTGTACTCAAGCTCAAGTAAAAGCAAGTTTAGAAAAAATGGCAAAAATTGTTGATGGTCAAAATGCTGGTGACCCAAACTATCAAGCAATGAGTGACGACTTTGATAACAGTATTGCTTTTAAAGCCGCATCCTCACTTGTTTTTTGTGGTGCAAACCAACCTAATGGCTATACCGAACCATTATTGCATCAGTTTAGGTTAGACAAAAAAGCAAGTAATTAAGTTATAAACTTTTCTAATGTTAATTTAACGCTATTAATCAAGTAAGGGATTACGTTTCTCTTACTTGATTAAAATTTAACTAAGTTCCTATTAACTTTATAAAAAAATTATATTTTTAGCCTTTATTTCCCGTCTACCGTACCCAATATACTGTTTATCGCATTATACTAGTATTAACCTTTGCAAAAAATTATAGTAAAATGCAGTTACTTATGGCGCTAAATTTCTAATTTATAGAACACAGAACTGAACAGGAGAATTACAATGAAACAATTAATCACGCTAGTATTGATCATTTCTATTACCGTTATCTCATGGTCAAGCTGTGCTAAAAATACTCGAATTAATACTAATAACCTGTACAATCAATCTTCTATAGTAATAGTTCCTATACTTTTAACACCCTCTTTTTCTAATAAAACAAATAATGATGATTTTGTTGTCACGCCAAATAAAACGTTAAATAAGCATAACTTTTTATTTGAAAGCACCATGATATTTAATGATAAATTACACCAATTCATTGCTTTTTTTACTAACTATTACAGCAATACAAAAACAATTGCGAGTAATAATCTCAAAGATAGTAAAAAAAATATACTTGATGCACAAAAATGTAAAGAAAATAGTTAACCTTAAAGATTGAGCTAATTAACTAACTTATTTCATCTATAATTTATTTGTTCAGTAAACTAGAGACTAAATCCCCTAATACCCTAAAAGTTTTTTCTCGCATACTTGTTTTGCGCCATATCATGCCTATTTCTCGATATACATCATCAGATATCGCTTGAATAGTTAAACCCTCTTTCTGTCCAATTCCTTTCTTTACAGACATTTCAGGTAAAAAAGTGATCCCATGATGAAATGTTGTCATTTGTACTAGCGTCGCTAAACTTGAGGCTGAAAAGCTATTAATACGGCTGGTATCGGCTAATCTACAAGCAGACACAGCATGTTCTGTTAAGCAGTGCTCTTTTTTCAATAAAAATATACTTTTTTCAGGCAAACAGTCATAGTTAAATGTTTGTTTTAAACTGTTAATAAGTGCTTTATCTCCAGCGACGTAAAAGCGCTCCTTACCCAGTAACTGTGTTGAAAAGTGATGCTTGGGAATAGGTAATGCTAATATAGCACAATCAATTTTTCCTTCATCTAATTGACTCATTAAATTTTCAGTGGTGTCCTCACACAAATAAAATTCAAGTTTAGGCAAAACTTGCTGACATAGTTGAATTAAGTCTGTTAATAAAAATGGCGCTATGGTTGGAATACACCCTAAGCGAATGCTGCCGACATCAACTCCACCTTTTTGTTTAGCAAAAGCAACCAACTCATTTGCACTTAGTAACAACTGTTTAGCTAATACGACAACTTGCTTTCCGTGATTTGTGAAAACAAAGTTTCTATGATCGCGTTCTAATAATTGACAAGAAAGTTGCTCTTCTAATTTTAGAATAGCACTACTTAATGTTGACTGACTCACAAAACAAGCTTGTGCAGCTTTATTAAAGTGCTGGTGTTTATCGAGCGCTAATAAGTAATGTAAATGTTTAAGGTTAGGCAGTTTATTATTGAAAATATCATCATCCATCTATGCATCTTTTATTTTGATTAATCATGAGCATTATATTAATAAAATTGATTTAACAAAACTAGCTAAACACCTTAAATACTCTCTATAGAGCCTTTAAAAAAATAAAAAAATACGTTATTGTTACTCAAATTTATTTACTCAATATAGGAAAACCCATGTCTCAAGCTGCAGCACGTCATTTATTGGTTGATACTGAAGAACAATGTTTAGCACTAAAAGCTGAAATTGAAGCGGGAAAAGATTTTGCTGACGTTGCTCAAGAGCACTCAAACTGTCCGTCAAAAGCTCAAGGCGGTAACTTAGGCACTTTCGGCCCAGGTCAAATGGTACCAGAATTTGATAAGGTAGTATTTTCAGCACCGCTTAATGAAGTACAAGGCCCTGTAAAAACGCAGTTTGGTTATCACTTACTTGAAGTAACCTCTCGTAGCTAGCAGTTAAATGTCAGTGTCATTTCTGTCACAATAAAAACAGAAATGACACCTAATAATGATTGCGGTATGTCTATCAAGTGCTGGATGTAGTCCTGCCATTGATTGTAAATAATTCACTGTTTTATATGAACTTATCAGCGTAATGCTAATAATGGTAGCCAAATGACCACACAACAATATTTCCCACACGTTAACGGCAAAATGTTTGCCGAAAGTGTTGCACTAAGCGACATTGCAAAACAAGTAAGCACACCTTTTTACTGTTATTCAAACAGCGCAATTAGTCAAAACTATAAAGACTACCAGCAAGCGTTCTCCACTGCATTGGCAGGTCAAGAAACGCTCATTTGCTATGCTGTAAAAGCCAATGGTAACCAAGCGGTTTTATCAACACTTGCTAAATTAGGCTCTGGTGCTGATGTTGTCTCTATGGGGGAAATACTCCGTGCGCGTGCCGCAGGTATTCCAGCAAATAAAATTGTTTACTCGGGTGTAGCTAAAATTGAAGCTGAAATTGAATACGCCCTAAACGAAGGTATTTTTCAATTTAATGTTGAGTCAGAGCCTGAGCTTGAATTAATCAGCCAAGTTGCCACACGTTTAAATAAAGTTGCTGCTATAGCGTTCCGCATTAATCCTGATGTTTGTGCTAATACCCATGCTAAAATATCTACAGGAAAGTCTGAAAACAAATTTGGTGTGCCCATTAGTAAAGCACGGCTAGCGTATAACCGTGCAGCATCATTACCTAATATCAAAGTACAAGGGGTTGATGTTCACATAGGCTCACAACTTACACAACTTGCCCCTTTTGAAGAAGCTTATAAGCGTATTGCGCAATTAATTGTAGACCTCAGAAATGATGGTCATGATATTAAAGTAGTAGATATTGGCGGTGGATTAGGGATTACTTACCATGACGAAATCATTCCATCTAAGGAAGAATATGCAGCTATAGCTAAAACACAGTTAGGCCATTTGAACTGCAAAATAGTCATAGAGCCAGGCCGATCGTTATTAGGTAATTCTGGTATATTAGTTTCTAGCGTAGTTTATGTAAAAACAGGAGAAGAACGCCAGTTTTTAATTTTAGATGTTGGCATGAATGATCTGATCCGTCCAAGCATGTATGATGCTTTCCATGAAATTATTGCTGTTGATAAGACTAAAACTGAAATCAAAACCTATGATATTGTTGGCCCTGTTTGTGAAACAGGTGATACTTTTGCTAAAGCTCGTCAAATACATGAGTCAAAAACAGGTGATTTAATTGCTATTATGAGTTGTGGTGCGTACGGTGCCGTGATGTCATCAACATACAATACTCGCATGTTAGCACCAGAAATTATGGTAAAAGACACAGAATTTGCAGTTGTTCGTCCACGCCCAAGTTATGATGAAGTCATTAACGCTGATATTGTGCCAGATTGGATATAACCGAACATATAACAGCGCGAAAAACATCACAAAATACAATACTGTGTGTTTTTAACCTGCATTAATAATTAACACCAACTAGCATCATGCTCTGGTTTATTTATCAACGCCTCAATGTTGGCTAACAATACTCGATAGCCAACATTGCCATATAGTGTTTGTCTTCCATTATCAAGAACATAAGACGGACTGCCTTTTAAACTTAGCACTTTTGCTTGTTGATAATCTCGCATTAACGCAGCCATTGCACTGCCGTCAGCTAGCTTCTCTTTGACTTTTTCTTTATCTAAACCTGACTTGTCTAGTAAAGCAAATAAAACGTTAATATTACTGATATCTTGTGCTTCAATAAAAAAAGCCTGTCTAAATTTCAATTCATAGGCTACGCTATCTTGTCTGGTATGGCTAAGCTTTATCGCCTTTAAAACTAAGTGTGGGTTAGCAGACGACGTTGGTTTGACGCTAGACCATATATTGGTATTAATTTGTGTATACTCATACGGAGCTGCCGATTCAACGACATGAGCAGAAAAACCTTCATAACCTCCCTTAGTATGCCACTGTGTTGGTATTTTATTTACTGCGTCACCAAAAATATCAATATAATGATGTCTAATATCGATTTTATTACCTAAGCATCGGTTTAATTCATCAATACGCCGTTGAGCTACCCAACCCCACACGCATAATATATCAGTGTAATAATCAATTACTAATGGTGTACTCATCTTAAACCTCAGATCATATTTATAAGCTTATTGTGGGCAATAAAACGGCTATTAAACCCAATTTAAAATACACAGCAAATATCATCTAGCATACAAGTAACAACCCAAACGTTTTTATACCCAACACGTTTTAATTGTTCTGCTGAAAATGTTGCTCTTGCTCCCGTTGCACAATGAATAAAAATAGCTAAATTTTCATCTGGATACTGCTGTAGCATTTTCATTTCTAATAGCCCTCGTGGGATATTAATTGTATTTTTAGCGGCTTTTTCAGCAAACTCTGCAGGTTCTCTAACATCAATAATAATGCCATTTTCTTGCTTACATTTTTTTTCTGCTTCTGCTGCTGTAATCGTGTTTAAAGATTTCATTGCATGCGCAATTACTTCAGGGATTGTTTTTAACATATTGGTTCCTTTTGAATAAATAATGTTTTATTTTTCAATAAAATATTAAAGCTTTAGCTACATTCTGAACTACTGTCTTTTAAACCTAACCTCTTTAAAATGGTCATCATTAAACACCATTTAGTAAAAGATGATTGTAGTAGGTTCACACCGATAAACGCCGTAAACCACACCCAATTAGGTGAGTGAAATTGTGTGAGTAATAAAGAAATTAAAATCATTGTGCCAGCGACTAACCTAAGTGCCTCATTTACTGTCATGATATTCTCCAAGCAATACAAATAAAATTTATAAATAACCCTTTTAATTTAGACTTTACTAAATTAACTTTTACTTATATTGTTATATTAGCCTTTACTAAATTAAAGTACAATAGTAGACTAAAAAAAATAACAAATGAGTTTAAAAATTATTATGACAACAGATCAAAACAAATTACTAGAAAGTGCTCAACATGTGTCTGTTATTCTGAAACAACTTTCTAACCCATACCGATTGATGGTTTTATGTTGCCTTGCTAATGGCGAACTAACCGTGGGGGATCTTAATGAGCAAATTGATTTATCTCAGTCAGCACTTTCACAACATTTGGCAAAACTACGTGATAGTGAAATAGTGGCGACTAGACGAGAGTCGCAAACAATTTATTACCGAATTGCCAACCCTAAAATTAAGTACCTATTAGAGGTTTTACAACAACAATTTTGTGACCACATGTAACTTAATACCAGTAAACTTACCAAAGAAAGCTGATTAAATATGCAAACACCGACCAACTTCACATCTAAAGTACTCAGCAATATATTAGGCAGTAAAGTACCTATTATCCTGCTTATCATATCAATGATAGCGGGCATGGCGGCTTTAAAATACACTCCTCGCGAAGAAGAGCCGCAAATTGTAGTGCCTATGATTGATGTTGTCGTTAACGCACCAAGCGTTAATGTTCAACAAATGGAACGGTTAGTAACCACACCATTAGAAAAGTTACTTGCACAAGTTAGCGGTGTAGAACATGTTTACTCGGTGACCCATAATAGCCAAGCAGTGGTCACATTAAGATTTCATGTAGGTGAAAACAGAGAGCAAGCATTACTCAATACTTATAATAAACTACATTCTAACACTCACAAAATTCCAGCTATTGTAGATAACTGGCGAGTACAACCAATAGAAGTAGATGACGTTCCAATTATGATGTTGGGCTTATGGAGCAGCGACAGTAATACGGTAAGCGACTATGATTTACGTCGTTTAGCCGAAGAAGTCTCTACTTTTCTTCAAGCCATAGAAAATACAAGCGAAGTTAACATTACAGGTGGTCGTTCAAGAGAAATTCAAGTTAATTTAGATCCTGAACAAATGACCGCAAGAAAAATTTCAATCAATGAAGTATTTAACGCAATACAATCCTCAAATAGGTTATTACATCTTGGAAATCTAGCATTAGAAAACCAATCCGTTCGCTTAGAAAGTGGTGACGTTATTAGGGATATTAATGCATTAAAGCATACGCCAATCAGCGTAATAGATAACAGCGTGGTGTTACTGCAAGATATTGCCAACATTATAGATGAGCCAGCTGAACAACAACACTATACTTGGATTGATTTTGCCAATGGTTATCAACAAGCGCAGTATGGTAATAACACGGCGGCTAAAAAAACATCCACCACCTCTTCTGAAATGTCAAACAATGGCGATCACCCTATTGTTACCATTAGTGTTGCCAAGCAACGGGGGAGCAATGCAGTTACAGTAGCGCAAGCTGTGCATGACAAAATTAATGCCTTACAACAATCGATGTTTCCTGACAATGTCCATGTTGAAATATTGCGTGATTATGGCGAAACCGCAAATGAAAAAGTGAATAACCTAACCACTAGTTTGGCTTTTGCTGTTTTTACCGTAGTTATTTTCATTGCAGTATTTTTAGGTTGGCGTTCTGCTATTGTTGTGGGTTTAGCTGTGCCTATTTGTTATGGCATTACTTTATCGTTAGATTTACTTTTTGGCTACACTATCAATCGCGTAACACTGTTTGCTTTGATCCTTTCATTAGGCTTACTTGTTGACGATCCCATAACGGGTGTTGACAATATAGAACGTTATTTAAAAGAAAAAAGCGGATCACTGCAAGACAAAATAGTCGGCGCAATAAACGAAATTCGTATCCCTTTATTAATGTCAACTTTAACCATAGTACTTGCTTTCGTACCTTTAGCTTATATTACTGGCATGATGGGGCCTTACATGGCACCAATGGCATTTAATGTTCCTTTAAGCGTTATCAGCTCAACTTTAGTTGCCTTTTTAGTGACGCCATGGCTAGCTTCTAAATTTATCAAACCCGCTCTAACAAACTCCAGCACGAATAATACTGAGCCAAATAAAAACCAAGGATTTGGTAACTTTTACCGACGCATGCTAACGCCATTGCTAGAAAATAGAAAAAAAGGCAAGCTTGTTTTATGGCTTGTGTTAATTTTATTTATTTTAGCTGCAATGTTACCTGTTATGCGCTTAGTTCCATTAAAACTACTCCCTTTCGATAATAAAAATGAAGTACAAATACTTCTTGATATGCCAGAAAGTGCAACGCTAGAACAAACAGCAGCAATGGCCAAAAAGGTTTCAACCAAAGTACAACAATTATCAGAAATTAAAGCCATTGTCGCTTATGTAGGCACTGCATCCCCCATCGATTTCAATGGTATGGTACGACAGTATTATCAACGTCAAGCCCCTTACATGGCTGATTTGCGCCTAATTTTACTTGATAAAACAGCCCGGGAACATCAATCTCATGCCATTGTTTTAAGACTGAGAGAACACCTAGCAGCATTAAACAGCACAATGTTATCTGGTGGTACGGTGAAAATAAAAGTGGTTGAAGTACCACCTGGTCCGCCTGTACTTAGCACTTTAGTTGCTGAACTTTATGGAAACGAATTTACCCAATACCATGAGTTACAGCAAGCTGCAAGTATTGTAGAAAAGAGATTAAAACAAGAGCCCCATGTTGTTGAAGTAGACTCAACCGTAACCGACAATCAAACAAATTTACGATTTGTTACCGATAAAACAAAGGCTGCCTTGTCTGGTATATCAACAGCACAAATTAACCAAACGTTAATGGTGGCTAATAACGGACAAGTTGCAGGGTATTTACATGTTAACAATGAAGCAGCCCCATTAGCAATTAATATAAAGTTACCCATAGAGCAACGAGAAAGCTTAGCTGATTACCGCAGGCTAACCATTAAAGGGCAAACGGGTATTGTACAAAAAACCACGCCGCAAGGCATTGATATTGCTCCCCAACCCTTAGTATCACTAGGCGAGTTAGGAGCGTTTGAACAACAAATAAGTGATAAGCCTATTTTTCACAAAGACCTGAAACCTGTTGTTTATGTCACTGCTGATACTTCAGGAAGAACACCAGCAGCCATTATTGCTGATATTAGCAGCGACCTGCAATATTCTGATACGTTAACTGAAAATCAACAAAATAAGATAAACGCCTCTCAAGCAAACGACTGGAACAATCGTACGTTTTTAACAAGTGGTAGTGGTAATGCATGGTATTTACCTGAGAATATAACGTTATTCTGGGGTGGTGAAGGTGAATGGCGCATCACTATTCGCGTATTTCGAGATATGGGGATTGCTTTCGCTTTTGCACTAACAGCTATTTTTATTGTGTTGCGAATACAAACAGGATCAGCAGCTTTATCAGGTATTATCATGTCTGCTATTCCACTAACAGTTATTGGCATTATGCCTGGCTTTTTTATGCTCAACCAATTTGGCGAACGCGAAATAGCCAACGCACCTGATCCTGTGTTATTTACCGCAACAGCTATGATTGGCATGATAGCCTTAGCAGGGATTGTCGTTAGAAATTCATTAATTTTAATTGAGTTTATCACGCAAGCCCGCGCCCGTGGAGAATCAATTAAAGAGGCATTAATTCAAGCAGGTGCAGTGCGAATGCGTCCAGTATTACTAACTGCTGGCACCACATTATTAGGTAATTTAATTATTACTTTAGATCCTGTTTTCAGTGGCTTAGCCATTGCGATTATTTTTGGCATTATTTCATCTACTATCTTTACCTTATTGGTTGTACCTATAGTTTATATATTAGTTTTTGAAAATAAAAAAAACGAACAAATAGCCGATAAAACGCGGCTTAATACAGTCATAAACCAGCGCTAACCTAGGAAAAGTCATGACTCAAAACAGCACAACAAAAAACACATTACAAAAATTAATCATGCCCGTTATCGCCCTCATGATCTTATTATTAATGGTTGCTTGGCTTGCAGGCTCTTTCGATAACAAAGTTTCACCAGCAATAAAGAAAGAATCTGGTTTAAACTTTAGTTCTCTCGAATTGGATAAAAATGATGTATATAAGGTCACCGCTAGCACCGAAATAATATTAGAACCGATCGCTGGGAGTATAGAAGCAAAACAAGCAACTAAAATTTCATCTAGAATTTTAGCCCGAATTAAAACAATTGAAGTCAGGGCTGGCGACAAAGTAAAAAAAGGCGATGTGTTAATTCAGCTTGAGCAAAGTGATCTACACTCACAAGTGCAACAAGCTAAACAAAATATTATGGCATTACAAGCACGCCATGATGAAGCAAAACAAAACTTAACTCGTTCAACCGCTTTGTTTAATAAACAATTAATATCGGCATTTGACCTTGATAAAACAAGTGCGGATTATCAAAGTATTTTAGCTGATTTAACAGCAGCACAACAACACCTATCGCAAGTAGAAACAACGCTAAGTTATGCTACATTAACGGCACCAATTGATGGCTTAATTGTTGACCGTTTTGCTGAGCCAGGCGATACAGCTCAAGCAGGATCTAAGCTTTTATCTTTGTACAACCCTTTATCATTACGTGTAGAAGCACAAGTAAGAGAACAGCTGGCAATGACTTTAAAACAAAGCCAAAAAATTTCTATTGAATTACCCAGTATTGGTAAAAAAATGCTTGGCGAAATAGAAGAAATAGTACCAGCTGCTAATACAGGTTCTCGTAGCTTTTTAGTAAAAGCGCGAATAATCAATAATGAAAATCTATTACCTGGCATGTATGCTCGAATTTTAATCCCCGCCGATGAGCAAATAACACTAAATATTCCCCAAAATAAAGTGGCCCATATTGGTCAATTAGATTTTGTTTGGGTAAAAGTGAATAACAATATACAACGCCGTTTTGTTAGATTAGGAAAATTACAACCAAATGACATGGTCAAAGTTATTTCAGGACTAAATGCTGGTGATGAAATCATCCCTCCTCAGCACCCTCCCCTTCCTTAAATTAGCATATACCCAAACCACCTCAATATGCAGGATTCCGCTGGTTTGGATATATTTATTATCAAAGGCATTGAAAAAAAACAACTTTAAATTTGAATTTGTCAAATAAAAGACTTTAGTAACACTAAATAAATAGTTACTATCTGAAATTACAATGTAATATTTTATAAAAAAGTAAAGGTATTGAGCTCATGTTTAATTTAGCTAGTAAGAAAGAATTAATGGCATTAAAAGAAGAAAATACTGTGCTAAAACAGCAACTTTCAACATTAGAAGCACAAGTTACCCATGTGAACGAAGAAAATGAGCAGCTCGTACAAGATATGACAAGCAATACCGAACGTTACCGTCATCAAGAAGAAATCAATAACTTATGGCTAGGCTCATCTGAGTCAGTTCACAATATTCGCGAAGAACTTGCTTCTTCATCAAGTAAACTGATCGAACACCGCGATGAATTTCATACATCACAAAATATTTTTACTGAAATCCTTTCCATGTTAGCTTCAACAATAGACGCCACAAAAAAAATAAACAATGACAGTAAAAATGCTTCAACATCTGTAGACAATCTAAAGTCAGCTACTGCTGGAATTAATGATTTTGTTAATATTATCAAAGGAATATCCGACCAAACCAATTTATTGGCACTTAATGCCGCAATAGAAGCTGCCCGTGCAGGTGAACAAGGTCGTGGTTTTGCTGTTGTTGCCGATGAAGTAAGAACATTAGCACAACGCTCTGCTGAAGCCTCAAATGAAATTTCTAACTTAATTGAACAAGTAAACCAACAAATGGAGCAAGTTATCGATGGTATTCAGGATGTTGGTGAGAAAAGTACAGAAATTAATGAAAGCACAACCGCAATAGAAGCAACAGCAAATAATATTGTTAACCTTTCTAATAATATGTATACGGTAATTACCAACTCAACTGCGGATGCTTTTTTGCAAACAGTAAAAATGGACCATGTTGTTTGGAAATTAGAAGTATACCAAGCCATGCTAGGTATGACTGACAAAACAGCTGATGATTTTGCTAACCACACAGATTGTCGATTAGGACAATGGTACTTTCGAGGTGAAGGAGCAGAAAAATATGCTACTCATGGTGCATTTAAACAACTTGATGAACCACACGCCCATGTGCATAATTACGGATTAAATGCGTTAAAATCAGTAAAAAATGGTGATATGGCTCAAGCAGTTAAAGAGTTAGCAGGCATGGAAAATGCAAGCATAGAAGTCATCAATTTATTAACATTGTTATCACAGCAAATAAAACAAAACTAACAATTTAATTCCCCTAACGATAGAGTTATAGGCTAGCCAAAAAAATGTTAATACGCTATTTTTTTGGCTAGCCTATATATCAACACAAACAACAATAGTGACTAGTAAAAAATCAAAAGCGTCTAGCTATTGCTAACACTCAAGTAGTTACTTAAAATAATAATCAACTTAACACACAACTTCTACGGACTATCATGGCACTCCCTGACAAATTTATTTTTTCTATGAACCGCGTAAGCAAAGTGGTTCCGCCCAAGCGTACCATTTTAAAAAACATCTCTCTTTCATTTTTTCCTGGGGCTAAAATTGGTGTTTTAGGTTTAAATGGCTCAGGGAAATCAACTCTGTTACGCATTATGGCTGGAATAGACAAAGATTTTGAAGGTGAAGCTAATGCGCTATCTGGCACCAATATTGGTTATTTACCACAAGAACCTCAACTAGATGAAAATAAAACCGTACGCGAAGTGGTTGAAGAAGCGGTTTCAACAGTTAAGAATGCTTTAAAGCGCTTAGATGAAGTTTATAACGAATATGCTGAAGAAGGTGCTGATTTTGATGCACTTGCCAAAGAACAAGGTCAACTAGAAGATATTATTAATAGCCAAGATGGACACAACATTGATAATGTACTTGAACGCGCTGCGGATGCTTTACGTCTTCCGCCTTGGGAACAAAAAATATCAGTACTCAGTGGTGGTGAACGACGACGTGTCGCGTTATGTCATCTGTTACTTCAAAAGCCTGATATGTTATTACTTGATGAGCCAACAAACCATTTAGATGCAGAATCTGTGGCTTGGTTAGAGCGCTTCTTACATGATTATGCAGGAACTGTGGTTGCCATTACCCATGATCGCTACTTCTTGGATAATGTTGCAGGTTGGATTTTAGAGTTAGATAGAGGCGAAGGTATTCCATGGGAAGGTAATTATTCATCGTGGCTTGAACAAAAAGACGCACGTTTAGCACAAGAAAGTAAAAGTGAAAATGCCTTACAGAAAACCATTAAACAAGAGTTAGAGTGGGTTCGTTCTAACCCAAAAGCTCGCCAAGCAAAAAGCAAAGCACGTATGGCCCGTTTTGAAGAATTAAACAGCCAAGAAAATCAAAAACGTAATGAAACGAATGAATTATACATTCCCCCAGGACCTCGTTTAGGTGACAAAGTACTTGACGTAAATAATCTTAAAAAATCTTTCGACGGCCGTGTTTTAATTGATAATTTAAGTTTTAGCATCCCTAAAGGTGCTATTGTTGGCATTATTGGTGCCAATGGTGCGGGTAAATCTACACTATTCAAAATGATGTCTGGCATCGAAAAACAAGACTCAGGCAGCATTGACATTGGAGAAACTGTAAAACTTGCTAGTGTTGTTCAATTTAGAGATAACATGGGCGAAAACAACACTGTCTACCAAGAAATATCTGAAGGTCATGATATTTTAGAAATTGGCACCTATCAAATACCTAGCCGAGCTTACTGTTCTCGTTTCAATTTCAAAGGCAATGATCAACAAAAACTCATTAAAGATTTATCGGGCGGCGAACGTAATCGAGTTCATTTAGCTAAATTAGTGAAAACTGGCGGTAATTTATTATTACTCGATGAGCCAACCAATGACTTAGATGTTGAAACCTTACGAGCACTTGAAGAAGCTATTTTAGAATTTCCAGGTTGTGCCATGGTCATTTCTCATGACCGTTGGTTTTTAGACAGAATTGCTACGCATATATTAGACTACCGAGACGAAGGGCAAATAAATTTCTTTGAAGGTAATTTTAGCGATTATGAGGCTTGGTTGAAAAAAACCTTAGGTTCGGCAGCAATTGAACCGCATCGAATTAAATATAAAAAAATAGGCTAAAATAAACAGTAAAGAAAAACAATACGCTTCAAACGCTATAAGCAAGATTTTAAAGTATTGTAGTGAAAGGTGCTTAACGCTTTAAAGGTAGTTTTATCTTTTTTTAAGTGCCTTTTTATTAAAACACAGCTATGCTAAAGCCATAGTTTATAAAAATGAATTATTTAATGGAAAATAGACGACAATTTACCCGTATATTATTTTCAAGCAAAGCTGAGCTTAATATTGAAAATAAAACTTACCCTGTATCGATTCATGACATATCGCTTAATGGTGCATTGGTGAGTGCGATAGATTCTAAGATCTCGTTAAAAGGCAGATTTGGCTATTTAACATTTTGTCTTGCAGATAATGAGTCAAAAGTTACGATGAATATTACCGTTGTCCATGAACAACACAATGAAACTGGCCTACAATGCAACGCCATAGATATAGACAGCATTATTCTTTTGCGTCGTTTAGTTGAGCTTAACCTAGGTAATACCAAGCAACTTGATAAAGAACTTAACCAACTTTCTCGAACGCATTAAAACACTTGTACTTCTCAGAAAACCGCATTAAGGATCCCTATGAATCATATTATAATTTCTTGCATTGGTGCAGATAAAAAAGGCATTGTTGACACTTTATCTAACATAATTAACGAACATAATGGTAATTGGCAAGTAAGCAGTTTACATCATTTATCAGGTTTTTTTGCTGGGGTTATAGAAGTAGCGGTGAGTGAAGAAAAAACCCAAGCGCTAGTTTCAGCACTACATTGTATCGATACCTTAAACTGCCAAATTGAAATAGCCCAACAAAAATCAGAAAAAGTTAATTCCACGCTAGTATTAGAATTAACAGCCAACGATAGACCTGGCATAATACAAGAAGTATCGTCTGTAATTCATCGCCAAGGTGGGAATTTAATTAAAGTTGTTAGCTCACAAGCAAGCGCACCACACACAGGGCAATTAATGTTTAAAGCTAAAGTACAAATAGCTATGAATGAAACTGATGCTGATGAACTAATCAATGCTTTAGAGCATATTGCCGATGATTTAATGGTAGATATTGCTAGAGCGTAATGACCATTAAATTACCAAACAAGGGCAAGGTTAGCAAAATAAATATTCGTCAAAATAAATCGAAAATTCACTGCCTTCGCCCCAATTACTGGTAATAACTAATTCTGCTTTATGGTGCAATAATACGTGTTTTACAATAGCTAAGCCAAGCCCTGAACCACCAGTGTCACGCGAGCGTGACTTATCGATACGATAAAAACGCTCGGTCAGTCGATTCAATTTTTCAGGTTTAATGCCATCGCCATTATCTTTAACACTAAAAACAATTTTATCTCCTCTTTTTCGCCAATTAATTTCAATTAGCCCGTGTGGCGGAGTATAAGCAATCGCATTAGAAATTAAATTAGCACACGCACTTTTTAATTCTGTATCAATACCAAAAACACCAATACCTTGCGTAATATTAGTACAAATTTCATGTTGTTTAACTTGATTCAGCCATTTTGCATCTTCTACAAGGCTTTTAATCAAGTACGGCATATCTACAGGTTTCATATCATCGTAGTCACGATTATTTTCTACCTTAGACAAACTCAGCAACTGCTCTACCAAGCGCTCCATTCGAGAAACTTGCCCTTCAATGGTACCAAAAATCTTCTGCCATTGAGGATCTAAAGCATGATCAGTTTCTTGAATCATTTCCACATAACCTCGTACAACTGTCAGTGGCGTTTTTAGTTCATGAGAAACATTCGCAACAAACTCTCTACGCATTTTTTTCATTCTATGATATTTAGCAATAGCTCGAGACATTAGTATTACCCGTTCTCCGCCAAAAGCCATAACGGAGATTTCTAATTGTAATTCATCATTAATGGGAGAAGTAATTAAGCAAGGAGATTCAAAATTATCTTGTGCTAAATACTCAGACAATAATGGATCAATCAGTAATTCTTCAATATGTTTACCTATGTCGTCAGGAAAACGCACACCTAACAGACGTTGTGCCTTTTTATTGCCAGAAACAATCAATAAGTCGGTGGATAAAATTAACGCCGCATCAGGTAGTGCTTCAATTCCCGAATGAAAACGAAAATCTTGACAATTTTGGGTATTAGATAGAGAGTTCATTATTGCTTTTACTTGTGTTGAATAGTAAGGGTACAGTTATTTTTAGCTTCTAACTTTTTGCACTGTTTTGCCCGAAAAACGATACCCTGCACCACGCACTGTTTGAATAAAGTCTTCATGACCTGAGCCTGAAATAGCTTTCCTTAATCGACGAATATGTACGTCAACCGTTCTATCTTCAACATAAACATTGGTTCCCCAAACATTATCAAGTAATTGTTCTCTAGAATAAACTCGCTCGGTATGAGTCATAAAAAAGTGTAACAAACGAAATTCAGTAGGGCCTAGATCCAATGCTTCTTCATTAATCGTGACATGATGAGAAACAGGATCTAATTTTAAACCATGAAACTCTACTTTCTCAGCTAACAAGGTTGGTGATACTCGACGAATAACCGCTTTAATTCTTGCAATCAACTCTTTAGGAGAAAAGGGCTTAGTAACATAATCATCAACACCAGCATCAAGACCTTTAACTTTATCGTCTTCATCAGCGCGCGCAGTTAGCATGATGATAGGAATATTACGACTGTATTCTCCTTGCTTTAATTCTTTCGCCAACTGAACACCACTACCACCTGGCAACATCCAATCAAGCAAAATCAAATCAGGGTAAGGTTCAATAATCTTTTCCTTGGCTTCTTTAATATCGACAGCTTCAACAGAATTAAAGCCATTTTGCTCTAATACAAAAGTAATCATTTCCCTGATTGGAGTTTCATCTTCAACAACTAAAATGTAACCACTCATAAATACGCCTTTAAATAGATATGTTTCATATAATCTCAATGCCGCCATTATGCGCAACAAAAATTACACTTTTATGACATTACTTTTTATAAAAAAAAATAATAATGAATTGACTAAATATCTCTTTAAATAAAAAACCGCGTTGCGGTTTTTTATTTAAAAGAGGAAGAGGTAATTAAAAATTATACTGAATACCTACAGCTAAATAATCTTCATCTCTGTTTGCTGTTTTAATATCAAAAGAAGTATAAAACGCATATAACTTAGTACTCGCTGCTAATTTATAATCTACACCAGCTGTGAACCCTGTATTTTTTTCACCGTCTTTATGATCTGCAATTTGATACTGACCTTTAAGCGTGGTTGCACCAAGTTTATATTTTGCTGAAATCAAAACACCATCCATTTCAGCTCCTGTGTCTATATTTTCTTGATTTTGTAGCATTAAACCTAAAGTAACACCCGAAACTTTACCTTGTACTGTCGCTCTTATGGTATCAAAATAACCATTCGCGGTACCATCACTCGACTTGCCCTTCACTTCAGAGTCCATTGCAACTGAAGCAAAAAAATCTGATTTTTTAAGTTTTTTATCACCATAAAAAACGGCTAGAGAAAGTGCATCTTTACCATCGACTTCTTCCTCAGCTACGTACGTGGCGCCTAATTGAAACCCATTAATGACAGGTGATTTATAAGTAACACTATCACTTAGACGATTTTCTCCTACCCAAAGCACTTTAATATCACCATTCAAATCACTAAATAAATCAGCCTTACCTTGAGATTGTTTGAGTATAGAATCATTTTGACCTAACAATACTTCACCAAAAGCACCTTTTAAGCCAATAAATTGGTTTCTACCTTTAACTGCATCATCACTATCACCGTCAATATCCACTTCAAATTCAGCTTGATATACTATTGTTAACTCATCATTTAGTGCGTGATTACCTTTAAAGCCAATACGCGAGGAATTGCTTTTTACTTCACTAAAACGACCATCACCTTCATCTGATGATTGCAGTGAGACATCCGCTCTGCCATATATATCAATATTTGCTGCGATTGTTGATTGGCTCAAAGTAGCAGCTATAGTTAATGCCAATACGGCTTTTATATGTTTCATGTTTTAAACCTTTTTTATAATTAAAATTTATTATGTGCCTTTATGACAAATAGTAAATTATTTGCCGAGTATGCTAAAGCGACTATATTACACAAATATGACAAAACTAGATGAATACAGCAATAAAACGACAGAATTATTACCACTTCATTAAATATTTATTTCAAGTATGGTATTAAAATCGCAATATTGTTACGTTTTTATTAAATATTTATTTCAAAAGATACAAGATTATCGAATCCTTTTTTATTTAATCTATTCGCAATATTGAAAAATATTTATCCTTTTATCAAAAGTAGTTAGAATCATCATAGCAACAGCAACTACTCATAACGAATTTAATCATATGAAAGTAAAAAGCATTTCACGAAAACTACTGACTAGAGTACTTTCATTTTATTTTATTTTAACGGTGGGCGTTACTGGCATTCAAATTATCGCCGAATATTTTAATACAAAAAACCATATCAACAGTGAGCTGCTCACCTTAGAAAAAACTATTAGCGGTAGTTTAACACGCGCAGTATGGGAGCTTAACACTCAACAAGCTATTGATATTTCAGAAGGTCTTGTAGCAATACCGATGATCAAAGGCATTACAGTGACAGACGAAGCAAATAATATCATCACGCAACTAGGAAAAGTAATTTCTCCTGAAAAACTGAAAATAAGTACTAAAAATCTGAACGAAGAATTAAAAGGTATTAGTTCTATATCAGGAGATTTATTTGGTCACTCCTTCCCTCTCATCTTTGAATTCTCTGGTAGAACAACATCTGTTGGTCGAGTCACCTTATTATCAAGCAATGAAGTAATCTTTAGTCGAATTAAAGTAGGCATCTATTTTCTTATTGGTAATGCTATTGTTAAAACAGCTTTTTTAGTTTTTTTGTTTTCTTTGGCTTTTAATAAATTACTCACAACACCACTGAATGAATTGACCCAACAAATTAGACAAATTGATTTAGATGATCCTGAAGCCTCAAAAATTCACTGCATGAATTATGAAAAAAATGAGCTCAATATCCTTGAAGATGCCTATAACAATTTAATTAATGAATTAATTGAATTCAAAGAAAAATTAGCTCTATCGCTATTAGAAACCGATAGAGCTAAAGAACAAATTGACGAGCACAATCTATTGCTAGAACAAGAAGTAGCCAGAAAAACATCCTCGTTGAGCAGCACTATGCTGAAAATGGAAGTTCAACAAAAAGAACTTCAAGAGCAAAAGAAAAATTTACAAGAAGAAAATATTCGCCGCAGTAAAACAGAAAAAACACTGATAACAACCAATAAAGATTTAATTCATTCTATAACTGAATTAAATAAAGCCAAAGAGCGACTTTTAGAAGCAGAGAAAATGGCATCACTCGGTGCACTTTCCGCCGAAGTATCACATGAGTTGGCCACTCCTGTAGGCATTAGTATCACCTCATCAACCTATTTATTAGAGCAAATTACACATTTACAAGAAACGCTATCACAAAACAAATTATCTAAAAAATCAATTGAAACTTTTATTGAAAATGCCAACAAAAGCACCGTGTTACTAATAAATAACCTTCAAAGAACATCGGAATTACTTACCAGTTTCAAACAAATTGCTGTGGATCAAACGAGTGATAAAATTCGTATCATCAGTATTTCAAAGTACTTAAACGAAATAATACATTCAATACATCCCAAATTACGTAAAACCAACCACATAATTAACGTGCATTGTAATGAAAACATTGAAATTTATAGCCACCCAGGAGCTATAGCCCAAATTATTATCAACTTAATTGTTAACTCCATTACTCATGGTTTTGAACACATCGATAACGGAAAAATAACTATTGATGTAGCCTTTCATCACAACTGGCTAATTATTGACTATGCTGATAATGGTCAAGGAATTTCTGAAGAAGCCCGTAAGCAATTATTTGATGCGTTTTATACAACAAAATCAAATAAGGGGGGCACAGGTTTAGGCACGCATATTATCAAAAACCTTGTTATAGACACATTAAATGGCACTATTACCGCGCACAGCGAGCTAGGTAAAGGATTAAGTTATCATATTGAATTACCTGATATGCGATCCTAAAATAATCTTGTGTAAGCATATATAGATTAAAGTGATCGTTTTAATACTATTTAAAAATTAAGTTTTAATGAATGCTAATGATCACCTTGTTTTTTTAAGGTAATATAGCCTTTTTGAAAGTAAGCCTCACAGTGCTTACTAACTATGTGAGTATTCACGCTAGGATCCTGTTTATGTGGTTTAAAAACCTATACTTTTTTGCTTTTACTCGACCATTCGAACATTCAGAGGAAGATTTAGAAAAGCACCTCAACGAGCATCTGTTCACCCCCTGTGGCTCTACAGAGCTAGCACATTTTGGCTGGGTAAATGCTTTAGGAAAACATGGGCACAGTAGTGTTCATAGTGCAAATGGCAACTTTTTAATTTGTGCAAGAAAAGAAGAAAAAATATTACCCGCACCTGTTATCAAAGATATGATAGACGAAAAAGTAAACTTGCTTGAACAAGAGCAAGGTCGCGGTGCAACAAAAAAAGAAAAAGAACAATTTAAAGAAGATATTATTTTTGAACTACTACCTCGTGCTTTTTCTCGTATTTCGGATACACATGCCTATATCAGCCCTAAAGATAACATTATTGTAATAAATGCCAGTGCACGTGGTAAAGCTGAAGATCTGCTTGCATTGCTTCGCAAAGTATTAGGCACATTACCTGTAACGAGCTTAGAGCCCGACGTACAGGCAGATGAAATCATGACCGATTGGTTGGTTAAAAAAGATTTAGGAGCCAAGTTTCAATTGGGTATGGAGGCAGAGTTTAACGCAGTAGGCGATGATGGCGCCGTGATCCGTGTTAAGAATCAAGACCTAGAAAGCGATGAAATTAAATCTCATTTAGATGCTGACAAATATATGGTAAAAGTTGCATTAGAATGGGATGAATCATTATCTTTCATGCTCTGTGATGATTTATCTATCAAACGCATTAAGTTCTTTGATGTTATTCAAGATCAAAATGACGATATAAACAGTGACGATATTGTTGCAAAACTAGATGCCGATTTTGCATTAATGGCAGGTGAGTTAAATCGGTTTATTCACGATTTACTTAACGAGTTCTCACTAAAAACAACTGACTTATTAGAAAACGACTAACTCGTTTAAGTCACTAAATTTATTATTTATTTGGAGTAAAAATGACCATTATTAAAATGTCTGATTTAGCACTAGCAGATAAACGAGTTTTAATTCGTGAAGATTTAAATGTACCTATTCAAGAAGGTAAAATCACCTCAGACGCTAGATTGCAAGCGGCATTACCTACAATAAAACAAGCACTAGAAGCTGGTGCTAAAGTGATGATAATGTCACACCTTGGTCGCCCAACTGAAGGTGAATATTGTGAAGAATATTCGCTTAAACCTGTTGCTGACTATTTAGCAGGCGCCCTTAATTACCCCGTTCGTTTAGTGAAAGACTATTTAACAGGTGTAGACATGGCAGCTGGTGAGCTAGTTGTTTTTGAAAATGTTCGTTTTAATCAAGGCGAAAAGAAAGATGATGACGTGTTAGCCAAGCAACTTGCAAATCTTTGTGATGTGTTTGTAATGGACGCTTTCGGTACCGCTCATCGCGCGCAAGCAAGCACTCATGGCGTTGCCAAATTCGCACCTACAGCATGTGCAGGTCCACTACTGGTAAGCGAGCTAGAAGCATTAGGTAAAGCATTAGACAACCCTGCTCGCCCATTAGTTGCAATCGTTGGTGGTTCAAAAGTGTCTACTAAATTAACCGTGTTAGATTCATTATCCAAAATCGCCGACACCATCGTTGTAGGCGGCGGAATTTCAAATACTTTTGTTGCAGCTGCCGGGAATGAAGTAGGCAAGTCATTATATGAAAAAGATTTAATTCCTGAAGCACAACGTTTATGTAAACAAACACACGTTATCTTTGCTGACGATGTAACAGTTACCCTTGATGCATTCAGTGACTGGAAACATAATTCTACGACACAAATAAAAACCTCGTCAGAAGTAAGCGAAGAAGACAACATAATTGATTATGGTCCAAAAACAGCAGCAAAGGTGGCAAATATAATCAAAACAGCAGGCACTATTTTATGGAATGGCCCTGTGGGTGTTTTTGAAATGGATGCTTTCGCTAAAGGCACTGAAGTCATTTCAAACGCTATTGCTGACAGTGACGCTTTTTCAATAGCTGGTGGTGGTGATACCTTAGCTGCTGTTGATAAATATAACATAAAAGATAAAGTCTCTTATATCTCTACTGGTGGCGGTGCCTTTTTGGAGTTTTTAGAAGGTAAAAAATTACCCGCAGTTGCCATACTAGAACAAAGAGCGAAAGCACAGTAATCAAGGCCAAATGAAACGTTTCAAGTGAGTACAAATACGCAACTGCCCAATGTATTGTGCTTGAAACTCTAACACTAAAGCTTCTTTAACCTAACGTTAACTCTTTAGTTTATAGAATTAAAATAAAATGCACCGCTAAATTAACAAAACATATAAATAAACAAGCTTAAACCTAAGGAGAACCACATGTCTTCAAACTCAATAGCATCAATGCTTAAAAAAGTGATGACGGAACAAGGATTTATTGCAGCACTTGATCAAAGTGGTGGCAGTACACCAAAAGCACTAGCATTATATGGCATAGAAAATACTGAATTTTCAAATGATGAACAAATGTATGATTTGGTACATCAAATGCGTGCGCGTATTGTAACTAATCCTATATTCACAGGTGAACGCGTGCTTGGCGCTATATTATTTGAAAATACCTTGGATAGAGAGTTTTTAGGTAAACCAGCTGCACAATACCTTTGGCAAGAAAAACGCATAGTACCCTTTCTTAAAGTAGATAAGGGACTTTGTGATGAAAAAAACGACGTGCAATTAATGAAAGAAATACCAGCGCTAGATTCACTCCTTGATAAAGCGGTTGATCAAGACGTGTTTGGTACCAAAATGCGCTCTGTTATCAAATTAGCCAACGCTAAAGGAATAGATGATATTGTTACACAACAATTCACTGTTGCAAAACAGATATTGGCCAAAGGATTAACACCAATAATTGAGCCTGAGATTGATATTAACAGTCCTGAGAAATCTGCTGCAGAAGCGTTACTTAAATCAGCTTTGTTAAAAGCACTAAACAACTTAACCAATGATCAAAAAGTCATGTTAAAACTGACTTTACCTGAGGCAGATAATTATTATGCTGAATGTATTAATCATAAAAATGTTATTAAAGTAGTCGCATTATCAGGCGGTTATACTAGAGAACAAGCCAATAAAAAGGTTGCTGCTAACCACAATATGATAGCTAGTTTTTCTCGTGCATTAACACAAGGGTTAAGCGCTAAACAATCCGATGCAGAATTCACAAACATGTTAGATATGGCTATTGAAAGTATTTTTAACGCATCAAAGACTTAGTTTAAGTTAACGCTTGTTTTTCTCACTCTAACCACACTTATTAGTGTGGTTAACTTTCCAATATTTACATCAATATATCGTTAAAATCGTCTTCTTTTAACCTTTTTTGAATAGTTTTAATGTAATTTTAATACAAAACAATAACATTTAACATCAAACTAGCAAAACCGTAACTTTTACTGCCTGAACGACTTAAACCCTGTTATAATTTCCGCATTAACTTAAGATTTATACCTCCCCAACAAAAATTAACTGGCGAATTTAGGAGTACCCAATGGCTTTAATTTCGATGCGTCAAATGCTAGACCATGCAGCAGAGTTCGACTATGGCATCCCTGCGTTTAATGTAAATAATTTAGAGCAAGTGCGCGCAATTATGATTGCCGCAGACAAAACTGACAGTCCTGTTATTCTTCAAGGCTCTGCTGGCGCTCGTAAATATGCTGGCGCACCTTTTTTACGGCATTTAATTTTAGCTGCCATTGAAGAGTTTCCTCATATTCCAGTGGTAATGCACCAAGACCACGGTACATCACCCAGTGTATGCCAACGTTCAATTCAATTAGGCTTCTCATCAGTAATGATGGATGGCTCATTAATGGATGATGGTAAAACACCTAGTAGCTATGAATATAATGTAGATGTAACGCGCAGAACTGTTGAAATGGCACATGCTTGTGGTGTATCTGTTGAAGGGGAGTTAGGTTGTTTAGGCTCATTAGAAACAGGTGAAGCAGGTGAAGAAGACGGTATTGGTGCAGTGGGTAAATTATCTGTAGAGCAAATGTTAACTGATCCAGAAGAAGCTGCTGATTTTGTTAAAAAAACTCAAGTAGATGCTTTGGCAATAGCCTGCGGTACCTCGCACGGCGCTTATAAATTTACTCGCCCACCTACAGATGACATTCTAGCTATTGACCGCATCAAAGCTATTCATGCTCGCATTCCTAATACCCATTTAGTTATGCATGGTTCATCATCTGTTCCACAAGAATGGCTAGCTATTATTAATGAGTATGGCGGTAATATTCCTGAAACTTATGGTGTTCCAGTTGCACAAATTCAAGAAGGTATTAAAAATGGCGTACGTAAAGTCAATATTGATACCGATCTACGATTAGCATCAACAGGCGCAACAAGACGCTTTTTAGCACAAAATCCAAGTGAGTTTGATCCTCGTAAATTTTTAAGTGAAACAACCAAAGCAATGTCTGATATTTGTGTTGCTCGCTATGAAGCGTTCAATACAGCGGGTAATGCTAGTAAAATAAAGCCGATAAGCCTTGATACCATGTTTGACCTCTATCAAGCAGGTAAACTAAATGCATTAATTAAATAAATACAGATGTTACTTAATAAAATAAAGGGTCTATGACCCTTTTTTCTTTAATATTCTAAACTTACTTTAAAATACTAAAAAATTCTTTATAATAGCTATTTTTAAAGTTGATATATAGCTCTAGTGTTTTTCTCCTTTAGTACGCTTACGTATAAATCTACTTTTCTTTTGCTCTAAACTCTTTAAACCCTTAACACAAAACTATAGTGTCCAGAAATTGAGACTAAAATGATTCGCTCATCCATGATTATCCCTTTATTCCTTTTATCTATTAATGTTTGTGCGCAAGATAAGTATGAGCAACCTGCTAACCCAAAAACGGTAAACAGTGAAAAGCCACAAGTGGCAAACGCAACAGCGGCTGATATTATATTAAGCCTAGAAAGTACACCTAAAACTTCGAAAATTAGCACACCACCAATGATGTCAGGTTCTGCTGAGCTAGGTTTTCTTTATAAAACGGGGAATACTAACAGCGGAGACATAAAAACCAGTCTCGATTTTCGTTTTGAAAAGCATTCGTGGTTAAGTTTATTAAATATTGATTTACTGCTTAAAAAAGCAGATATTACTGATGAAGACGGTAATACCCATTTTAAAAAAACAGATCAAAAGTGGACATTATCCTCTCAAACGAACTATAACCTAGACAATAAAGAAAAAAATTATATTTATGGTAATGCTTGGTTTGAGGAAAATGAATTCAGTGGTTTTAAAAACCAAGCTTCACTTTCTACTGGCTGGGGACGTCATTGGTATAAAACTAATAGGGCATCACTTTGGGGTGATGTTGGACCAGGTTATAAACGAGATTTAATTAAAGAAACAGAAACAAAACCTTATAGAAAAGCTGACACCTGGATGCTGCAAATGCAAGCATTATACATTAGAAAACTAGGTGAACATATTGAGTTGAAACAATACCTTAGTGCTAAGCAAGCTCTTGATACCAATGAAAATAGCATTTATAAGGCTGTTTCAACAATAACCACAAAGCTCATTTCCACACTGCAGCTCAAATTCAATTTTACTTTAGACTACAACAGCAAAGTTGATGTAGACAAAGAGAAACTAGATACTCAAACAGCAGTAACCATAGTATATAGCTTTTAAGCCTGTATCTGTTTTAGCAAACAGTTTATTATTAAATATAATATCAGTTATAATGCTCGCCTATTGTACCACTTAATATTTATAACATAAATTTATACCTACATGACTAACAATGAAAAGGAAAATCATGAATCCTAAATTAATCATTCCAACCTTATGTGTACTACCATTAATATCACATACAGTAACGGCAGAAGAAGCTGCGAAAGCAAAACCTACCTATACGGCTTCTGCCGAATTAGGTTTTCTTTATAAAACGGGAAACACTAAAAGTGCTGACGTTAAAGCAGGCTTTAACTTAAAACATCAAAAAGATAAATGGCGCTCAGATGTTTCTTTTAACATTTTAGCGAAAAAGTTGGAAAAAAAAGATGATGATGGCAATGACGAATTTGAAACCACTGATAATAAATGGGATGTACTCGCTCAAACTAACTACACTATAGGCGAAGAAAAGAAAAATTACCTTTATGCTAACCTAGCCCATGAGCAAGATAAGTTTGGTGGTTTTGAATCGCAAAGTTCATTCTCAGCTGGTTGGGGTCGCAACTGGCATGAAACTGAAAACTCATCATTTTTTGCTGATATAGGCCCTGGTGTTACTCACGATGTAACACGTGCAACAGAGACTAGAGCTTCAGAAAGCAGTTCTAATTTAATCATACAAGCACAAGCTGTTTATACGCACAAATTCAATGAGCATGTTCAATTCAAACAATATTTTGTTGCAAAGCAAGCGACTGAATCAGGTGAAAATAGTATTTATAAATCTGAAACTTCTGTTACTGCTCAGTTAATTGACGCATTACAATTAAAATTTGCGCTACGAATTAATTATGATACTGAAGTTGAGCCTGAGTATGAAAATACCAACACAGAAACCTCAATGACGTTAATATACAACTTCTAGTTTAGACTTTTAGCGAAGGTTCAATTTATATAAATGACCTTAACACAGCACTAAACATGGTAATAAATCAAACTTATTTAATTATCATGTTTAGTGTTATTCTGCTCAATAATATAGCAATCCTCTATTTTTTTTAGCCTTTTTATATGCTTTATATGCGCTCTACATACAGCATAAATGAAAATACTTATAATAATGATTATAAGTATTACTACAGAGTACGTATCCTCTCTAAAAAAACTATTTAGCCATTCCATGGATAAATTCCTATTATTGTTGCTTATAAGTCGTGAATGTTGAATTCACGTCGCTAACTATTGTTACTTATTGTTAATTATAAAAAGTTCAGCTCAGTAAAAACCTAAAATTATAGCATACATAGTGAGCCAAACATGATGTGCATTATTATATACATAAATGAGTATAAGTACATAGTGCACTGATTGTAGAGCTTATAAATTAGATGGGTTATCGGTCAGTATTCCAACTAAAGAAGTAAGCACCTAATGATAAAAATACCACACTCATTACGAGTAAACTTATCACATGATAACTAATGTCACCTAGCGTAGCCCCTTCTATAATAATCTCTCTCGCTCCTGCAACCAAATGCGTTAATGGTAAAAAATCGGCAAACGTTTTTAATGCCTCTGGCGCACCTTCAAGGCTAAACCAAACCCCTGAAAGCATCATCATTGGCCAAGAAGTTAAGTTTAGCAAACCACCAATAAGTTCTTCGCTTTTGCTTCTACTTGCCACTAACAAACCTAAACTAATCAAACAAAAAGCACCTAACATACCAATAACTATTAAATCAAAGTAACTCCCAAGCATAAAAAAATCAAAGAGTATATTACAGCCAAAGTACACAACTGATGACAAAAACATCACTATAAATAGCCGAGATAATAATTGAGCAGACACAAACTCAAATGCTGATAAAGGTGTTGCCTTTAAACGCTTTAGCACCGAATTTTTCCGATAACGAACAATAACGTAGCCAACACCAAATAGGCAACTAAACATCATATTCATGCCTAAAATTCCCGGTAAAACCCAATCAACATAACGTATTTTTCTGCCTGATGTTTCCAAACGCGTGAAGTTTTCAAGTTGCCTACTGAATACCTTTTCCACTAAATAACTTTTAGAAGATTCATTATTAACCCAGTACTCTTTGTTAGTTGGGGCTATCACTAAATCAATAGTATGTCTGCTCAATTTATCCTTAGCTACCGTTTCTTTTTCATAATAAATAAAATCAATAAAACGGGTGCTTTCAAAATGATTTTTGTCATCAGCTGGTTGCTGTATATTATTAGCAGAATCATTAATAATGCCTACTTTATATGCCGACCTACCGTCACCAGAAAATATAAATGAAAAACCAATAAGTAAAAGCACTGGAAAAAATAAATTCCAACCTAAAGAAGATTTATCACGAAAAAACTCTATATTGCGCGCCTTAAACACGGCAAAGAAACGTTTAATATTCATATATTTAATTATTCTCTTAACGAGTGCCCTGTTAAATGTAAAAACAAGTCATCTAAATTGGCTGATTTCACATGTAAACCTTCTAATGAAACCTTATGCTCCATTAACATCGCTAGTGTTTTCTCAACATTATTTGTGGTAATTTCTACTCTATTTGACAATACTTGCCATTGATTTTCCTCAACTAGTTTAGAGGGAACTTGTTGTACTGGTAAATATATAAAAACATTTTTAAAATGTTTACTCAATAACTCATGTGGAGTGCCCGATTCAATTACTTTCCCTTGATCCATAATAACAATATCATCACAAAGCTGTTCTGCTTCATCCATATAATGTGTTGTGAGAACAATGGTTTTGTTTTGAGCTTTTATATTTTTAATTAATTGCCAAAAATTACGTCTAGCATGAGGATCTAAACCTGTTGTAGGCTCATCTAAAAAGATTATTTCAGGGTTATTAATTAAGGCTAAAGCCAGTAATAACCGTTGTCTTTGTCCACCAGATAATAAACGATTATCTCGATCTAAAAAACTACTCAAATCACAAAGCTCTATCAGCTGCTCTTGCGGCAAAGTTTCTTGATAAAATGAAGCAAATAAATTTAGTGTTTCTTTAACCGTTAAAAAATCTTGTAAAGCAGTATGCTGAAATTGAATACCTATTTGCTGAGATATATTGTGGTCTACTTCTTTATTATTATGTTGATATACCACAGAACCAGAGCTCGCTTTAATGATTCCTTCCATAATCTCAATAGTTGTTGTTTTACCTGCACCATTAGGGCCTAGAAGCCCAAAACAGTGCCCTTGATTAACATTAAAGCTAATATTATTAACCGCAATAACGTCTTTATATTGTTTGATTAACGTATTAACACAAATGGCAATACTCATGTATTAACAATCCTAATAGACCGACTTTCCGACATTGTACTTTACTTAAATAAAAAAACATTACATTTTCACAAATAGTAATAATAATCATTTGCATTTATTTGGTTGATGATTTATTTTATACGGAATGAATAAATACTTTTAAGGAGAAAAGTTCATGAAAACTAAAATACCTAGTTCTACTAGAGATACATCAATGGTTCAACTTGAATTACCAAGCACTATTCTTAAACAATTGCTTCAATCTGGCGTGCTTCATGGTGGTGATTGTAAATGTTTAAACACAACAGCTAAACGTGTACTTTGGCAAATATTATTAGTAACAAGCACAAATAATATCAACCATTCGGAGACATATTTATGTGCCTAAAAGCTTCTTCTGAGTTTTTACAGCTTGAAAATTGGTTAATCATTTTAATTACCACCTATAAAGAAAACCCGTCTTCTGGATTGGCCAAAATTATTAATTACTATTTAGGGCGACTATTGCACCATGATGATATGAACTTTTGTGGTGAAAAACGTTGTGATTATTTAGTAATGAAAAAGTTTTGGCGATGGCAAGCTAAACATTAAGACGTTAACAATTGGCTTATTTTTGAACTTAGCACTGCTTCCAGCTCTTTTTTGCCGGTAAGGCCATACATATTACATACCTCAGTAATAGTATGTTTTTGCATAATACGGCTGATTAAAACTGATAGATTTAATTGTTTCGATACTTTTAAGCTACTCAATTGGTATTTTAACCATAAATGCAAGCTAAATACGCAACTTGAATACTGCCTGTAACCTAGTGCAAATGCCCCAACATTCGCGTGATCACGTGCACTTAATGCTGTACATGCTTCTAATGGACAATGTTGTAAAATGAGTTGTACTAATTCCGCCGCTAACCCTTTATATTCTTCTACCAGTAAATAGTCAAAGCTTCGGTAAAATTCTGCATTAATGTCTGTTAGCGCTGTTTGGCCTGAACTTGAAAGTGCTTTTAGCACCAACGCCGATTGCTCACCACTAGCTTTATCTTTACTAAACCCTATACGTGCTATTTGAAAATCATTTTTTAACCAAAACGAGAGTAATACTTGCGTTGCTCCAAAACTTGATGCTATAAAATCTGCTCCTTGATCTACTGAAAATTTTATCATTTTATTTAAAAATTTAGTGCCAATACCTTGCTGCTGTAATTGAGGATGAACAGCAATACGCATCACACGCATATAATAAAAATCAAAAGCCTGTTTGATACCGCACTGGGTTAATAAAGATTGCGGAACAAAATGATTTTTTAAACGTCTTTTCCCATGACTCACCGCACTAATCGTTTGTGCTTCAAGAATATCATCACTCATGCGTCCTTCATTAATAAATAATGCTACAGCAATAACATATTGTTTTTTATTCTCATGAGCTAATAAGCATACAAGTTGCATTTGTTTATTATCTAATAACATTCTTACATCACTTGGCTTAGTTTGATAGTGTGCAGTAACCAACACGGCAATCACTTGCTTCAATAATACTTCATCTTGAGCTAGTTCAGTGGCACTGAAATGTTTAAATGATAATATTGACGAGGGTTGTTGCTTCACATCATCAGGCAATGTTGGCAATTCAGCATTTAACAAACAAGATTCAAACACTAACGCTTCAAGTGGGTCATTAATACGCCAACGAATAGGCTCATTTAAATGCAAATTTCGCCATTGAGGGTATTTCTGGGCTAAGGTTTTCTGAAATTTTAATGTAAAACCACGCCCTGCCCCTTCATATCCATGAATAGTACTGGAAAACACTAATCGAGAATAATTAACCAACAACGCTTCTAACAAATAAATAGGCATAGCGGCGGCTTCATCTACTAACACCAAGCTTGCCGCCAACTTTACTTTAAGCAATTGATCAATAGGAATAAATTCTACTACTCCGTAATCAACAGTGAACTTATTCCGTTGAAATTTGCCTGCTGGCAAACTAATCGTCAACTGACGAAAAAATACTGATAATGAACTTAGGTCAATCGCCGTAATGACTATTCTTAGCATATTATCTTTTGTAGCTGAATTTAACACATGCCCACACGCAATCGCCAATGCTGATGATTTTCCTCGCCCTCTATCAGCAGTCAAAATAAGTGGTCTATTTCTTTTTCCCTTAAAGACTTTAATTATCGCATCAACGGCTACAACTTGCTCCTGAGTTAAACAGTTATATGGTAACGTCACCTGAGATTTAGCAAGTAGCGAAGGAGTGCGAGTAGCAGTTAAGTTAGGTAGCGTAAACTTGCTTTGGTTAATAACAACATGCTGTGAGAAAGCACTTAGTTGCTGAAAAAAACGTTGATAAAAAAGACTTTCTGTTAATTGAGATAAGTCATCAATTAACAGAAAAAAAACACCACCAGCCACTAATGTTCCTGATAAGCCTGCAACAGCATCAATAGACAAGTTTTTATCTTGAAAAACAACAAAATGACTTTCACTACCTAATTTATCTCGAAAACGTTGTTTTGAAATATTAGCTTTTAAATACTCACTTTCCCCATAAACCAACCAAGTTTTTCGATTTACTTTCTCAAGATGACTACCATCAGTATCAATCGATTTTAATAAAGTAGTGCTCCAAGCATTTTCACCAACAAGCACAATTAAACGTCGCTCGTTTAATATTTGCGCTTGTTGCTGGTAACGAGTAAACCAAAAATAAAATTCTTTATTTTGCATATCAAAGTTGTTCTAAAAATTAATTCTTTATAGACAATAGTTTATCAAGCTATCAAGCCTACACCAATAAAATAAAATAAAAACAATGTTGAAAATTGTTTGAAAATGTATTATTTCTTCCTTATCTTGATATCGATTAGATAATTTTTTTAAGAGTAAGACAATGGTAAATGATGATGACTTTTTAGATGACATTGATGAAGAAGATGATACGGAAGATCAAGAGGACGATTTAGAGTCGCTAGAATTAACGGGAAAAAATAGTAAGGAGCAAGCACAAAAAAATATACTTGCTCGTAAACGAATTGATGAACTGATGGAGATGAAAAGACTAAAAGAGCTTTTTGACGATGAAAATGACTGGTAATACTCTCTGAGTTATCCCTATTTAGAACGCTCGGTTAACTGAGCGTTCATAAAAAACTACATAAAGTGATAGCGAGTAACTTTTATATCATATATCTAATAACTATCACTTTTCTTTAATTAAGATACTGCTAAAATAACATACCTTTTTGTTCCAGCATTAATCTTATGACTTTATTTGAAAAACTGCGATGCCTATTAACTTTTGGTCAAGGTGTTGCATTACCCCTACCCAAAATCCCTAGTCACTCAAATCCATTCCCTTTATTTAAACAATGGTTTGAAGAGGCAAACAAGTCAGGTATATTACTACCAGAGGCTGTATCTGTAAGTAGTTGTAGCATTGACGGGCAACCAAGTTCTCGTATGGTGTTACTAAAACATTTTGATGAACAAGGTTTTGTATTTTTCACTAACTATGGCAGCCGTAAAAGTCATGAATTATCAGAAAATAACAAGGTCGCTTTACTGTTTCATTGGAATGTACTGCAGAGACAAATACGTATAGAAGGTATTGTTGAAAAAGTAAGTCAGCAAGAGTCCGCTGATTACTTTCATAGTCGAGATCGAGGCAGCCAAATTGGTGCTTGGGCCTCAAAACAAAGCCAAAAGCTATTGCACGACAATGAATTAAAAGATCGTATGGCACAATTTAGTCAACAATACGCCCAAGGCGAAGTACCTCATCCAGATTTTTGGGGTGGGTGGCGAGTAAAACCAACCTACATCGAATTCTGGCAAGGTAGAGCAAACCGATTACACGATAGAGTATGTTTTGAAAAACAAGACAATCAGTGGACAAACTTCAAATTACATCCATAACATAAAAACACGCGATGAATACGTGTTATATACCCAAACCATCTCAAAATGCTCGCTTCTAATTCCAGCTGAATTCTGCATCTTGAGGTGGTTTGGGTATAGGGTAAAAAATATTACTTGCTAGTTTTTACTGGCGGTTTAGGAATCACTTTCGGCTTTACACACTGGGGAGGACTGCCTCTTTGTTTTGTAGTCAAATAATAGGGTTGAGATACAGTCAAGTGATTATTTAGCTGTTTAATACGTGTTTCATTTGAGGGATGTGTAGACATAAATTCAGGTGGCGAAGTTTCGCTCAACTTAGCCATGTTTTGCCATAGTTGAACACTGGCTTGTGGATCAAATCCAGAATGAGCCATTAAGTCTTGACCAACAATATCTGCTTCGCTTTCATGAGAACGGCTATAAGGCATAATCAAACCATATTGAACGCCTATGCCTAAGCCCGCAACCCAAAGGCCTTTATTTTCTACTTCGCTAGCGCCTATTGCTAACGCTGCAACGGCCAACCCAACATTTGACAGCTTATCAGCCGATAATCGTTCATTAGAATGATGCTCAAGCACATGGCCTACTTCATGCCCCATAATGGCCGCTAGTTGGTCTTGGTTCTCGGTAACATTTAAAATACCTGTATAAACCCCTATTTTACCACCTGGTAAAGCAAACGCATTAACTTGTTCAGAATCAAAAACAACCACTTCCCAATCACCTTGATGCGCAGATTCTGGCACATTGGTTGTAATAGCCTTCGCAACACAAAGTACAAAATCATTCGTTGCTTTGTCTTTACTAATAGGAATTTCTTTTTTCATCTGTTCAAATGAAGTTATTCCCATATGATTTAATTCATCATCAGAATAAAGTGACACTTGCTTGCGGCCTGTAGAAGAAGTAGAACAAGCAGTTAAAAACAGTAGCACAATGCATATAATAGAAGTGTTTTTCATAATATAGTGAAGAAGCCAAAGAGATAATGAACTTTGTATTATACTTAAGCCATACCAAGACGCAAAAAATAATCAGTTCAAACTAAAAGAAATAAAATAAAAAACTAAGGGTAAACACGTAGAAAAAATACGTATATTTACCGATATTACCTAGACAAAAAATGTAATAGTGTAGAACTTTTAATAAGCTTATTAGTTTTATTTAAAACTTTATAGAATACAATGTGTTTACGAAGAGCTGATGTTCAACGTTTAAATAACCTGAACTCGGTTTAAGAGATAGTTAACAAATTGAAATACCAGTAAAAATTATTTTGATATATCTCTAGCTTGATAGTTTTTCTTAATTCAAGGCAAATTTCGCGTCAATAGCTGGCCTA
>Ga0193953_1000148_pt1 | contig 39466 bp, 30 predicted proteins | sample BB_4_MG_FD_140325 | JGI IMG/M metagenome (GOLD analysis project Ga0193953, IMG submission 140325) | Microbial mat bacterial communities from the Broadkill River, Lewes, Delaware, United States - BB_4_MG | ecosystem: Environmental > Aquatic > Freshwater > River > Microbial mats | place: USA...
ACTCTTATATTTGCATCCGCTAAGAGCAACGGTCTGGTAGTTCAGCTGGTTAGAATACCTGCCTGTCACGCAGGGGGTCGCGGGTTCGAGTCCCGTCCAGACCGCAAAAAGCATCTCAATTGAGATGCTTTTTTTATGCAATAAATTTAGGTATAGTGATACTATCTATGAGTATAAAGAGGAATTGTTTGGATAATGCTGTTGCAGAATTCTTCTTCAAAAACATAAAAACGGAATAGGTTTATAAACACAAGTGTCATTATAGATCACAAGCTAAAATATCAATCTTTTCTTAGATTGAGACTTAGTATAATAAAAGAAGGATACACAGAGCTTTAGGATATTAAACTATTAATAAATTTGAAATGTATACTAAAAATGTGACTCCTTAAATCTCGTAATTAATTGTATAGTTTTTTATTGCAAGTCCACAATTTTATTGGTTGATTATTTTGGTTATTCAGATGTATTAGTTAATAATGATAGAAGCTTAGTTTATAAATGGTTAAATAAAATAAATGAGGAAATTTAAAAAAAAATGAAAGCCCTTGGCTTTAAGAAGGTTTATTTTATTTACTTTTAAAAAATGAAATTGGATTATCAGATGATAGTTATGTTGATGGTGCTCACTCACCCATCAGATTTTAGGGATGCTTTATTACGCAAGAGTTTATGAAAGCGTATTAGACATATTTTAAATTTTTAGTTTAGTGAAAATTAATTCGAAGTACAATTTATATGAGATTAAAAATAGTCATTTTAGTAGCGATAATATCCTTTTGTGGATCTATTTATGGCCAAACAAAGAAAAGTGAAAAAAGAATTGTTAAAGTACTAACCTTTAATATTCTTCATGGAGCAACTACCAAAGGAGATTTTAATTTGGATGTTTTAGCAAATGTTATTAAAAAATCTGATGCAGATTTTGTAGCATTACAAGAAGTAGATTTTAAGACTAAAAGAGCAAAACAATATGATTTAGTTACCGAATTGGGGTGGAGAACTAAAATGGCTCCAATTTTTGCTAGAGCTATGAGCTTTGATGGAGGAGAATATGGTGAAGGAGTTTTGTCTAAGTACAGCTTTTTATCAACCAGAAATGTTGACTTGCCTTACAGTAAAGGAAATGAACCAAGAGCTGCTTTGGAAGTAACTACAGTTTTAAAATCGGGAGATACAATATCGTTTGTTGCAACACATTTGGATCATTTGAAAGATGAAACAGATAGAATAGCGCAAGTAAAAAAAGTTAATGAAGTATTTTCTGAAAATAAATACCCTACAATTTTAGCAGGAGATTTGAATGCAATACCAGATAGTAAAACAATAAAGATTTTAGAAAAGTTGTGGAAACCAACTTATGATAAAAAAAATGTCAAGTACACTTATCCATCTACTAATCCATCTAAAAAAATAGATTATATAATGTTTTATCCTAAAAATAGATGGAGAGTGATAAAAACTGAAGTCATTCAAGATACAATAGCTTCAGATCATTGCGCATATCTTGTAACTTTGGAATTACTCACAAAATAATTCAGATTGGTTATGTAAAGTCTTGAGTAAAAAAATGAATTTTATATGGCTATTTGTTTATTGATGTTAAATAAAATGTTTGTTTAGAAAATGATTTTCTAATGAATTATATTTATTAATAAAGCAAACGAAAGAAAAGTTGATTTTATAATTTAGCTTGGTGATTTCTGTATGGCAGAAGAAAAGAATAGAGCGTTTTATATATTTGGAAAAGTTTTGAAGGTTGAAAATATCATGTTTTAGGAAATCATGATATGGACAAACATTCTAAGCAAGAAATGTTAGATTTCTGGGGAATGTTGCAACATAGAAGTGGTATTCCCAACTTTACCGATAATCCCACATATTGGCAAAACGAACAGGGAAATGGGAAAGAACCACTTAAGTTTGCGCTTGATTTACCAGCTAATTTTAAACCTGATAAAGGATATGAATATTCAAATACCAATTATTTATTACTTTGCAGGATAATGGGTAACGTATTAGGATATACTCATAATGAATATATAAAGGAGGAAATATTGAAGCCACTTAAACACAACAATACATTTTTTTTGCTTAACGAAGTGAATTTAGATGATGTTATGAGTGGTTATTACGTTGGTTATGAAAAAGACTTTAAAAACAATGAATACGGTATGCCAGCTACAGCATCCGATGTGGGGAAATTCCTACGAACATTAAATGATGGTTCCTTGTTTGATGAAGGGGAACAAGAAATTTATTCTTCTATATATGTCTATAATCATGGTGGTTTAGTTGTTGGTTATCAAAGTTTTGCAGAGTATTATAAAGACATCGATACTGTTGTTGTTCAATTTATAAATACAACTAATTTTGATGACTATGAATGGAATTTATCGGAAATTATAATTAACCGAATTGTAAAGATTTTGAGAAATCAAAAAAGTTCAACATAGAGTGTTAAAATTACTGTAATTACTCTCTAATAGATTAATTAGTATGTTTTTAAGGTTTAAAACCTATTTTAATTATTTAGAATTACAAGCTGTTTTTAGAATCTTTAATTTCTATAAATTAGATTATTATTTAAACCAAAAAAAGTCGTCTAAAAATTACTTTTAAGACGACTTTCTTATTTCTTTTTTGAGCCGATGGAGGGACTCGAACCCACGACCTGCTGATTACAAATCAGCTGCTCTAGCCAGCTGAGCTACATCGGCTTTTAACGGGTGCAAATTAATTTAATTTATTTTATATGTGCAAGTATTTTTTAATATAAAAGTAAAAAAAAATAACTTTTTTATTTTTGTAGCGTTTTTATAGTTTTTGAGCTGTTTATAATTCGAATATTTTCTTCAAAAAAGTTGATTTATCAATTAATTAAGTAGTGCATTCTGTTAAAATTAATATCAGAAGTTTTTACTAAAAAAAGCACTAACAACATAAAAGTTATTAGTGCTTTGTAAAGAAAACTGTTAAGGTTTGTCGGGGTGGCAGGATTCGAACCTGCGGCCTCCACGTCCCAAACGTGGCGCGATAACCGGGCTACGCTACACCCCGAATAATTTCGGACTGCAAATATAAAACTAAAAATACATTTTACAAGGTTTTATTCAAAAATAAGTTGATAAGGTCTTTTAATTGCTTCTTCCAACTCAAAAATACTAATATTTCTACTTCTTCTAATGGTTTCTTTCCCTTCAAAAAAGACAAGAATTGTTGGTTCAACAAATGCATTAAAGTTTGCTGCTATTTTTGCATTGTAATTTAAATCAACTGAAATAAATTTAATTTTAGGAAATAAATTGCCAACTAAATGTTTAACCTTTGGTTCAAGTGCCTCCCCAACTTCGCAAGAAGTTGTCGAAAAATATACAAGAACGGCACTGTTGGCTTCTAAAAATATACAAAAATCTTCAATAGAATTATAGATGTTATCAGTTATCATATGTTATTAAATAATAATCTTTTTTTATACAAATATAGGGGGTAATTAAGTTTTAAACGACTTATTAGTTGTAATTATAATTTCATTATTAAAAATTATAAACAATGGTGTTTATTATTAATAATAATGCCATAAATTTGTTTCATTAAAATAAAAAAAACTATAATGTCTGACACAATTGAAAGAATAAAATGCTTAATAATAGGATCTGGTCCAGCAGGCTATACTGCTGCAATTTATGCTGCTAGGGCAGATTTAAAACCAGTAATGTATACAGGAATGCAAATGGGTGGACAATTAACAACTACAACCGAGGTTGATAATTTTCCAGGATATCCAAATGGAACTGATGGTACCGCAATGATGGAGGATTTAAAAAATCAAGCGGAACGTTTTGGAACAGAAGTGCGTTTTGGCATGGTTACTAAAATTGAATTTAGTAAGGAAGTAGGAGGGATTCATAAAGTAACTGTTGATGAATCTATACAAATTGAAGCAAATACTGTTATTATTTCAACAGGTGCTACTGCTAAATATTTAGGTATAGAAAGTGAACAACGCTTAATAGGTGGAGGTGTTTCTGCTTGTGCAACTTGTGATGGATTCTTTTATAAAGGACAAGATGTTGTTGTAGTTGGAGCAGGAGATACGGCTGCAGAAGAAGCAACATATTTAGCTAATATTTGTAACAAAGTTACTATTTTAGTTAGAAAAGACTATATGAGAGCATCAAAAGCAATGCAACATAGAGTTGATAAGACTAAAAATATTGAAGTAAAATTTAATACTGAAATAGATGAAGTATTAGGTGATAATGTTGTTGAAGGTGTAAGAGCTTTTAATAATATTACTGGAGAAAAAGAAGTAATTGATGTAACAGGTGTGTTTATCGCTATAGGACATAAACCAAATACCGATATTTTTAAAGGTGTTTTAGATATGGACGACACAGGTTATTTAATTACCAAAGGTAAATCTACAAAAACAAATTTACCAGGTGTTTTTGCAGCTGGAGACGTGCAAGATAAAGAATATAGACAAGCTGTTACAGCAGCTGGAACAGGATGTATGGCTGCATTAGATTCAGAACGTTACTTAGGTTCTTTAGACTAAAAACTTTTCATAGATTTTAAAAGAGGTTGGTTTAAAATTTAGTTTTAAATCAACCTTTTTTTGGTAAAAGTAACTTTGTAGATAGCAATCGTTTTCGTTAATTAATTCATTTATTAAAATGATTACTAACAATAAGTACTTAATTTTGTATTATAAAACTAAACATAATGGAATTATTTTCTAACAGCTATTTTGTGTTATTTTTGATTATAGTAATTGGTTTTATTATAGGTCGCATTAAAATTAAAGGTATTTCACTTGATGTATCCGCTGTTATCTTTATAGCCTTGATTTTTGGGCATTTTGGGGTAGAAATTCCTAAAGATTTTCAATATATAGGATTGGTGCTTTTTATTTTTACAATTGGGATACAAGCTGGACCAAGTTTTTTCGAATCTTTTAAAATGAATGGACGTGAACTAGCAATATTGTCTACAATACTTATTGGAAGTTCGGGTTTAATGGCTTTTGTAATCTTTTATTTTTTTGGTATCGATAAAAATTTAGTTATTGGTTTGTTAAATGGAGCCTTAACCAGTACTCCAGGATTGGCTGCTGCAATTGATGCAACCGAATCGCCACTAGCTTCTATTGGTTATGGTATTGGTTATCCTTTTGGTGTTATTGGTGTTATCCTTTTTGTAAGTTTTTTACCGCGAATTTTAAAGGTAAATTTAAGAGATGAAGAGAAAAAATATAAAAAAGAATTATCTGCAGGCTTTCCAGAAATAGTAAAAAAACACTTTATTGTTGAAAATGAAAATGTAATAGGAAAAACGTATGGTGAATTAAATATTCGTTTTATGACCAAAGCGGTTATTTCAAGAATAATGCATAACAATATTGTAATTGCTCCAGAGCCAGAAATTGTTTTTCATAAAGGAGATCTAATTAAAGCAGTTGGAACAAATGATGCCTTAGAACGTGTTAAAATTTTAATAGGTTCCGAAACACAACAAGAAATTCCTTTAGATGCTAATTTTGATATTCGATCAATTTTAGTAACAAATAAAGATGTTGTTAAAAAAACATTAGGGCAATTAAATATTTTAGATACCTACCACGCAACAATAACACGTATTAGAAGGTCTGGTATTAATATATCTCCTAGTCCTTCAACCAAATTACAGTTTGGAGATAAATTAATTGTAGTGTGCCACAAAACAAATATGAAACATGTGAGTCGTATTTTTGGAGATGATACAAGCAAACTTTCAAACACGGACTTTTTACCAATTGCAGCTGGAATAATTTTAGGAATTTTAGTTGGAAAATTAAGTATCAATTTTGACTCTTTTTCATTTAGTTTAGGATTAACTGGTGGAATTTTATTAGTAGCCCTTGTTTTGGGTAGAACTGGTAAAACAGGACCTATAATGTGGACCATGACTGGTGCTGCGAATCAATTATTGCGTCAGTTTGGATTGCTTTTCTTTTTAGCAGCAGTTGGTACAAGTGCAGGCTCAAGCTTGGTAAATACGTTTCAAGAGTTTGGCTTAGAGTTGTTTATCTATGGAATATTGATAACGTTAATTCCCATGCTAATTACAACTTTTGTAGCTAGAACATTTTTTAAATTAAACATGCTTACTTTATTAGGTACGTTAACTGGAAGTATGACAAGTACACCAGGATTAGCAGCTATTGATAATTTAGTAGATACAGACGCGCCTTCTGTGGCTTATGCAACTGTATATCCTATTGCAATGGTGTTGCTAATAATTGTTGTTCAGATACTTAGTTTGTTGTAATTTAATCTCTTTTGTGTAGAGAAGCTTTGTCGAAAAATTCAGTTAGTGTAATTTTTGGATTTGAATATAGATAAACTTCAGCAGAGTTTTTTGCACGTATATCTATTGCCTTTGCTGTATTTATATAAGTGTTTGAAGAATTTGTAGCGTTAACTAAAGCTTTTTCTGACTTAAAATCTTTCCCTTTAAATGAAGTGTTTCCTAATGTTTCAATTTCAAAAAAGGCTGTAGAACCTTCTAAATTTATTGAAGCCTTATCTAACAAAGTTAGAACTGCTTCTTTGGTGTCAACAGTTCCTTTTAAATTTGAATTTTCTTCAGCATTAATAGTTATAGTATTACTTAAAATTTCAAGTTTTAAATTGCTCGATTTTTTGCTGTTTATTTTTACAATAGAAGAGTTTATTTTTAAATTTATATCAGAATTGTCAAAAGTGTTTATAGTTAAAGAATCAATCGCTATAGAGTTTTTAGACATAATTTTAGCATTATTATAGCCGTTTATTTCTTTTAATTTTCTGTTCACTTTAATATGAACCATTAATTCTTTTTTTCTAACAATTTTATCACTTAGTTTAATTACAAGTGTTCCATTATTAACTTCTGTAATAACTGCATCTTGCAGATTAGAATCAGTTTCTACATTTACAGATTGTATTTCATTATATGTTAAAAAAACATCAATATTATCAATAACATCTATTTTATTAAAATCTGAAATACTTCGGTTTTCGGTAGTTACGTCTTTATTTCCTTTTAGTTTTTCTTGTGAATTAATTGTAGTAATTGTTAATACTGTAAAAAATAATGTGATTTTATGCGAAAGTTTCATAAATAAGTTTTTTATAAATTTAATAAATTAATTTTTTATAGAATAATTTGTTCATTTAAAAATGTATGCTAAATTTGTGCCATAAATGAAGCAAAATATATTAAATAACAATTGGTGGTGGAACTCTCTTAATGTTTAAGCGAGACGTATCCCTTATATTTAATTAACAATATATAACAAAAAGGACTTATCTCGTGATAAGTCCTTTTTTATTTTAAAAATATGAAGAAATTAAAGTTTACAACAATTTCAAAAAAACAATTGGCAGACACGGTTACACCAGTTGGTTTATACTCAAAAATTAGAGATAAATACGCAAATTCTTTATTGTTAGAAAGTTCCGATTATCACAGTAAAGAAGATAGTTATACATTTATTTGTGCCGAACCCATAATTACGTTAAAAGCCGATGAAAATAATTTTACGTACAATTATAAAAATGAGCAATTAGCAGCAAAGGAAATTAATCGTGATTTTTATTCAATTTTTGAAACTTATAAAAATACAGTTGAAGTAAATTGTGATGAAACCGTAAAATCTTTCAACGGATTTTACGGTTATATTTCTTACAATTCCATTCAATATTTTGAAACAATCAAGTTAAAAGCTGAAAAAGCAGCTTCAGAAATTCCAGATTTACAATTTAGTTTCTTTCGTTTTATTATTGCAATCAATCATTTTAATAATGAATTAACTCTAATAGAAAACGTTGAAGAAGGTGAAGCATCTAGAATGCACGAAATTGAAACATATATAAATGCACGTACTTTTGGTTTGTATAACTTTAATATTGAAGGTAAAGAATCTTCAAATTGTACCGATGCATATTTTAAAAAGAATGTAACCAAAGCAAAGCAACATTGTAAACGAGGAGATGTTTTTCAATTGGTATTATCACGCCAATTTCAACAGTCTTTTTCTGGTGATGAGTTTAATGTTTATAGAGCCTTACGATCTATAAATCCGTCACCATATTTGTTTTATTTCGATTATGGAAGTTTTAAATTAATGGGGTCTTCACCAGAAGCACAAATTAAAATTGATGCAGAAAGTGCAATTATTAATCCTATTGCAGGTACTTTTAGAAGAACTGGCGATATGGTGCAAGATATTGCATTAGGTAAAAAACTGTCTAACGATAAAAAAGAAACTGCTGAACACGTAATGTTGGTAGATTTAGCACGTAACGATTTAAGTAAACACGCAAGTAATGTTTTTGTAGATGTTTTTAAAGAAGTACAGTATTTTAGTCACGTAATCCATTTAGTTTCAAAAGTTCAAGGAAAGCCAAAAGGGAAAGCTATTGAAATTGTAGGAGATACTTTTCCGGCAGGAACATTAAGTGGAGCTCCAAAATACAAAGCAATGGAGTTAATAGACAAATACGAAAATCAGACTAGAGGTTTTTACGGTGGAGCAGTTGGTTTTATTGGGTTGGATAATACTGTAAATCTTGCTATAGCAATCCGTTCGTTTGTGAGCAAAAATAATACATTGTTCTACCAGGCAGGCGCTGGAATTGTTATGAAATCTACAGAAGAAGGTGAATTGCAAGAAGTAAATAACAAATTAGCTGCTTTGAAAAAAGCCTTAACCTTAGCAGAAAAAATTTAGAAAATGAAGATATTAATAATAGATAATTACGATTCATTTACATACAACCTTGTTCATATGGTTGAAGATATCACGGGAGTATATCCAACAGTTTTTAGAAATGATGAAATAGCTATTGAAGACATAAATTTGTACGATTTAATTATTTTATCACCAGGACCTGGAATACCAGATGAAGCAGGCATTTTAAAAGAAGTAATTAAAAAGTATGCAGGTATAAAACCAATTTTGGGAGTTTGTTTAGGCTTACAAGCAATTACTGAAGTTTTTGGAGGTAGTCTAAAAAATTTAGATACTGTTTTTCACGGTGTCGCAACAACAATGAAAATTATAGATTTTGATGCTCAAATTTTTAAAAATATTCCTATTGAGTTTGAAGCTGCAAGATACCATTCTTGGATTGCTTCAAAATCTGACTTTCCAGCTGAATTAAAAATTACTTCGGTAGATGAATTTGGTGATATTATGAGTTTAGAACATATAGAACATAACATAAGTGCGGTGCAGTTTCATCCAGAATCTATTTTAACACCAATTGGAGAACAACTAATTAGAAACTTTATTGAAGCAAATAAATAATGAAAGTAATACTAAATAAATTATTTGAACAACAACAATTGTCAAAAGCTGAAGCCAAAGAAGTACTTATTCAAATGGCAAATGAAAAGTACAATGCATCTCAAATGGCATCTTTTTTAACAGTGTATTTAATGCGTCCAATTTCGGTTAAGGAATTGGCGGGTTTTAGAGAGGCCTTGTTAGAATTAGCTGTAAAAATAGATTTATCAGAATTTAACACTATAGATTTATGTGGAACAGGTGGTGATGGTAAAAACACTTTTAATATTTCAACATTAACCTCTTTTGTTGTTGCTGGAACTGGTAATAAAGTAGCAAAACACGGTAATTACGGGGTTTCTTCGGTAAGTGGATCTTCAAATATGTTAGAATATTTAGGATACAAATTTACTAATAACGAGGATGCGTTAAAGAGACAAATAGAAAAAGCAAATATATGTTTTTTACATGCACCATTATTTCACCCTGCAATGAAAGCAGTTGGGCCAATTAGAAAAGAATTAGGGGTAAAAACTTTTTTTAATATGTTAGGACCGTTGGTAAATCCAAGTAACCCACAAAATCAATTAGTAGGTGTTTTTAATTTAGAAGTAGCTAGAATTTATAATTATTTATTGCAAGAAACTTCTAAAAACTACGGAATTGTATTTAGTTTAGATGGGTACGATGAAATTTCACTAACAAGTAATTTTAAACTATTTACAAAAGGGTACGAACAATTAGTTTCGCCACAAAATTTGGGTTTAAAACGTCTAGAGCAATCGGAAATATTTGGAGGAGATACTGTTGAAGAAGCTTCAAAAATATTTGTTTCAATTTTAGAAGGAAAAGGAACAGAAGCTCAAAATAACGCAGTTTTAGCTAACGCAGCTTATGCTTTAAAAACCTTTGATGCAAATAAATCTTTTGAAATAGCTTTTGAAGAAGCAAAAGAATCTTTATTAGGACTAAAAGCAAAAGAGAGCTTGAGTAAATTAATAATGAATTAAGAATTTAACGTTATGCTTAACTTGATTCAACATCGCATCCAACAATTAATAGATTAATATAGATGTGATTAGGTTTAAAACTACTAAATAGTAAAATAGTGTCATTCCTGTGAAAACAGGAATCCAAATAAATTAAAGTAATATCAATAAGGTTCCTGCCTTCGCAGGAATGACATAAAATTAGAATATGACAATTTTAGATAAAATAATAGCACATAAAAAGCAAGAAGTTGCACAATTAAGAAAAGAGGTTCAAATTGAGAAATTGGTTAAAAGTCCAAACTTTAAACGTACACCATTGTCTTTAAAAAAGAGCTTGTTAAGTGTTGGTTCTACTGGAATTATTGCAGAGTATAAACGTCAATCTCCTTCAAAAGGAATTATTAACGACAAAGTAACAATAGAAGAAGTAACCAACGGATATTTAGATGCAAAAGTAGCTGCGCAATCAATTTTAACGGATACTCAGTTTTTTGGAGGGAATATTTTAGATGTAATAAAGGCACGTGCTATTCAAGATACAACTCCAATATTAAGAAAAGATTTTATCGTAGATGGGTTTCAAATTGTTGAAGCTAAGGCAATTGGAGCGGATGTAATTTTGTTAATCGCAGCTTATTTAACTAATGAAGAGTTGAAGAATTATGGAAAACTTGCTGAAGATTTAGGATTGGATGTGTTGTATGAAGTTCATAACAAACAAGAGTTAGATAAAATAGAATTAGATAATAAAATTATTGGAATAAATAACAGAAACTTAAACACATTTAAGGTGGATTTGGAACATTCTATGGATTTGGCAAGTCAAATTCCTGACAGTTGTATTAAGGTTTCAGAAAGTGGATTGAACGATCCAAGAGTTATAACAGGATTGAAAGAATATGGTTTTCAAGGGTTTTTAATTGGAGAAAATTTTATGAAAACTGAAAATCCAGGAGAAGCGTGTAAAGAATTTATTGATCAAATTGGATAAGATGAAAATTAAAGTTTGTGGAATGCGTGATGCCAATAATATTTTGGAACTCATAAAATTAAAACCAGACTATATGGGCTTTATATTTTATGAAAAATCAAAGCGTTTTGTAACTAATTTTCCTGAAGTAAAAATTCCTTCTGAAATAAAGAAAGTAGGTGTTTTTGTAAATGAAACCATAGACAAAGTGATAGAAATTGCGGAAAAATATAAGTTGGAAGCAATTCAATTACACGGAAATGAATCTCTAGAATATATAGAAGAGTTAATTGTTTTATTAATTAGAAAAGTAGAAATATTTAAAGCGTTTTCAGTAGATGATACTTTCGATTTTTCGAAAACAGATGCATATCAAAAAGCGTGTGATTTTTTACTTTTTGATACAAAAGGAAAGGATTATGGAGGTAACGGTGTTAAGTTTAATTGGCAAATTTTAGAAAATTACAAAGGAACTACTCCTTTTTTATTAAGTGGAGGAATTTCAAAAGTGGATGCAAGTGAGATTAAGAAAATATCACACAAAGCATTTGTAGGAATTGATATTAACAGTGGTTTTGAGATTGAACCAGCGTTAAAAAATATAGCAAATATTAAAGAATTTAAACAAAATTTATAATGAGTTATTTTGTAGATGAAAATGGATATTACGGTGAGTTTGGAGGAGCTTATATTCCAGAAATGTTGTATCCAAATGTAGAAGAACTACGTCAGAATTATTTAAAAATAATGCAATCAGTATCTTTTAAAAAAGAATTTGATGCCTTACTAAAAGAATATGTTGGACGTCCAACACCCTTGTATTTTGCTAAGCGATTGTCAGAAAAGTACAATACAAAAATTTATTTAAAGCGTGAAGATTTATGTCATACAGGAGCTCACAAAGTTAACAATACTATTGGGCAAATTTTAATGGCAAAGCGTTTAGGTAAGAATCGAATTATTGCCGAAACAGGAGCAGGGCAACACGGAGTTGCAACAGCTACAGTTTGTGCTTTAATGGGCTTGCAATGTATTGTGTATATGGGAGAAATTGACATTGCTCGCCAAGCTCCTAACGTTGCTCGTATGAAAATGTTAGGCGCAACTGTTGTTCCAGCGTTGTCAGGAAGTAGAACATTGAAAGATGCTACAAATGAAGCAATTAGAGATTGGATTAATAATCCAGTTGATACACACTATATTATTGGTTCTGTTGTTGGGCCGCATCCATATCCAGATATGGTAGCGCGATTTCAATCAGTAATTTCCGAAGAAATGAAGTGGCAACTAAAAGAAAAAGAGGGAAAAGAAAATCCAGATTATGTAATTGCTTGTGTTGGAGGAGGAAGTAACGCTGCAGGCGCTTTTTATCATTATTTAGATGAAGAAGTTGGTTTAATTGCTGTAGAAGCTGCTGGTTTGGGAGTAGATTCAGGAGAAAGTGCAGCAACTAGTGTATTAGGAAATGAAGGAATAATTCATGGGAGTAAAACGTTATTGATGCAAACAAAAGACGGGCAAATTATTGAGCCATATTCAATTTCTGCAGGATTAGATTATCCTGGTGTTGGTCCTTTGCATGCGCATTTATGTAAAAGTAAACGTGCTGAATTTATTTCAGTAACTGATGACGAAGCTATGGAAGCTGGTTTGGAATTATGTGAGTTAGAAGGAATTATTCCAGCTATCGAAAGTTCACATGCATTGGCTATTTTTAAAACGAAAGCGTTTAAAAAAGACGACGTGGTTGTTTTAAATTTATCAGGTCGTGGTGATAAAGATTTAGATACATATATTAAATATTTTAAGTTGTAGAAATGAACAGAATAAATAAAAAATTACAAGAAGATAAAAAGTTATTATCTATTTATTTTACGGCAGGTTATCCTAAATTAAACGATACTGTTTCAGTTATAGAAAGTCTAGAAAAAAGTGGTGTCGATTTTATTGAAATTGGATTGCCTTTTAGTGATCCTTTGGCTGATGGACCAACCATTCAAGCGAGTTCTACAGCTGCTTTGGAAAATGGAATGACTACAGAATTATTGTTCAACCAATTAAAAGATATAAGAAAAACAGTTTCAATTCCTTTAATTATTATGGGATATTTTAATCCAATGATGCAATATGGTGTTGAAGAATTTTGTGAAAAATGTGCTAAAATTGGTATAGATGGTTTAATAATTCCAGATTTACCTGTGCAAGATTATAATGAAAATTATAAAGCTATTTTTGAAAAATATGGAATAATAAATGTCTTTTTAATAACGCCTCAAACTTCTGATGAGCGCATTCGATTTATTGATAGTATTTCAAACGGATTTATTTATATGGTGAGTTCTGCGGGTGTAACAGGAGCTAAAAATAGCTTTGGAAATACACAAGAAACGTATTTTAATAGAATAGCAAGTATGAAGCTAAATGCACCTCAAATAATTGGATTTGGTATTTCTAATGCAGCTACATTTCAACAAGCAACTTTAAATGCAAAAGGAGCCATTATTGGTTCTGCTTTTGTAAATTATCTTACAAAAAATGGAGTGGCTTCTATTCCAAAGTTTATTACTACAATTCGATAAAAAAAGAGGTTGAAAAGTTTAAACTTTTCAACCTCTTTTTTATTAACTATTACTGTTTAAAGAATTTCAAAATCAAATATTACAATTGCGTTTCTAGGAATCACGTTTGGTACGCCATCGCTACCATATGCTAAGCTTGGAGGTATTATTAATTTCCCTTTTCCACCTTTTTTAAAAAGTGAAATTCCTTCAGCAAAACCAGGAATAACATTTTGAAGATAGAAGTTACTTCCAGTGTCACTACTTTTGTCAAACTCTATTCCATTAGTTAGAGTTGCTGTATATTTAACTGTTACAGATGAATTTTCGGTAATTTGATTTCCTTCACCTAAGGCATCAATAATATAATACACTCCAGAATCTGTGCGTTCGGCCTCCAAATTGTTGTTTAGAAGATATTCCAAAATATCATCTTCATTTTGAGCATTTAAAACAGATTTTACTTCAATATCAAAAATAACAACTGCACCGCCAGGAATTAAATTAGAAGCACCTGAATTGCCAAAAGCTAAACTAGGTGGAATTAAAAGTTTTCCTTTTCCTCCTTCATTAAAATAAGTAATTCCTTCTGCAAAACCTGGAATAACAGCTAAAAGATCTAATGTTACTCCTTCTTCTTTTTTACTAGAATCAAACGTAGTTCCATCTAAAAGATAACCTTTGTAAGTTAAGGTAACATAGGCGTCTCGTGTTGCTTTTTTTCCAGTTCCTTGCTCTTCAATAACATAATACACACCAGAATTTGTTTTTTGTGCATCTAAATTATTAATTTCTATATACTGAATAATATCTGTCTCATCTTGATTAAGGTTTTTCATAGAATCATCTCCGTTACAAGAAATAAAAGTGATTATTACTAGTAGTGAAATAAAGTACTTCATAATTGTTGTTTATTATTTTAATCGGCAAATATACTATTAATTAGAGAAGTTTTATTGTTATGAAAAATTTAAATATTTAAGTTGTAAATAATACTTAATAAAGATTTAATTTAAAAAATAGTGTTGAAATAGTTTTAGATTGATATCTTTAAAAAACTAATCTAAAAACTAAACAATGGAATTACCAAAAAGAGCTGGAGATAATCCTCTGGCAGTTGAATTAGAAGCTGGAAAAAAATATGCTTGGTGCACCTGTGGACTTTCTTTAAGTCAACCTTTTTGTGATGGGCAACATAAAGGAAAAGGGATTGCACCTAAAGTTTTTACGGCGGAAAAAACAGAAATTAAATATTTATGTACTTGTAAAGCTACTAAAAATGGGCCTTTTTGTGATGGCTCTCATAAATAGAAACATTAAAAAAACTTTTATATTGAATTGAGGAATTCTGTAGGTTCAAATACAATTATATTTATAAAATCAACAAATTAATAAATACTGCTTAAATTTGTCTATTAATTTATAAAAATGCTAGAAAAATTAAATAGATTTATTAACAGTTTTAGTTTTTTAAAAGCTTTTATATTAGCTTTTTCAATGGTAATTCCTATATTAATTTCTAATGCAGTTTTAAATGATATTTCAGTAGGTTTTAGTATGGCATTAGGAGTATTGTTTTGTTCTCCAACAGATGTTCCAGGTAGTTTAAAACATAAATTTTATGGTCTATTAATAGCTGTAATTTTATCGTTTAGTTTAACTTTTTTGTTTGGTGCCATTGCCTATAATAATTGGCTGTTGGTTTCAGCTTTAGGTATTGTAGTTTTTTTAGTTTCGTACCTCTCAGTTTTTGGATTTAGAGCATCGCTTATTTCTTTTGCTGGTTTGTTGGCAATTATTTTGAGTTTTGCTTACGATAGTTCTAAAATGGAGTTAATAACACATGCATTGTTAGTTGCCATAGGTGGTTTGTGGTATTTAACTTTATCTATGTCTGCTTCATTTTTACTTCCAAAAATACAAACAGATCAATTATTTGTTAATATAATAGAGAAGACCTCCGAATTTTTAAAAGTTAGAGGAGAGTTATTAGTATGCAAAACAAATAGAGATGCTTTGTATCATAAAATGTTCGAATTACAGGCCCAGATAAATGAGAGTCATGAATTTCTTAGAGAAATTATTTTAAGTAAACGTTCAAATTCTGGCTTTTCTAATAGAACAAGAAGACAACAATTATTGTTTTCAGAATTAATGGAGATTCTAGAATTAGCAGTTTCAAATCCAGTTAATTATGAGCAGTTCGACAAGGTTTTTATAAAACATTCAGAAAAGATAGACGTATTTAAGAAGTTGAATTTGGAAATTGCAAATCAACTTGAGCATATTTCAAAAGTTATTCGAAAAGAGGCAACATTAAAACCAAATATTGAGATTCCTAAAATTTTAAATGAAATTCAAAAAAATATTGAATATTATAGAATTTTAGTAGGATTGCCAAAAGCAAGAGTTGGTTCTTTAATGCTTATAAACTTGAAACATTATCAAGAAAAACAAATACAATGTATTATTGGTATTGAACGTATTTTAGGAAACTATATTTCCAATAATAAAATTTTAGGTATAAAAGATGCGAGTAGATTTATTACGCCTCAAGATTACGATTTAAAAAAAATTGTAGAAAATTTCAATTTTAAATCACCTATTTTAAAGCATTCATTGCGTTTAGCAATAATTGTTGTTGTTGGTTTTTTAATAGGAAATATTTTTTCTATGCAAAATCCTTATTGGATTTTAATAACAATAGTAGTAATTATGCGACCAAGTTATGGGCTTACTAAAGAACGTTCCGTAAATAGAGTTATCGGTACCTTAATTGGAGCCGCCGTGGCCACAACTATTATACTAATAACACAAAATATTGTAGTTTATGGCGTTATCGCAATAATTTCGTTGCCGTTAGCTTTTTCATTAATACAATCCAATTATAGGAATGCTGCAATTTTTATTACACTTAATGTAATTTTTGTGTATGCAGTAATGGATCCAAATATTCTGTCGGTTATTAAATTTAGAATTCTAGATACTTTAATTGGAGCTTTGTTGGCTTTTGGTGCAACTTATTTTTTATGGCCAGCTTGGCAATTTCAAAGTATTCAGCAATATTTTAAAGATACTATTAAAACAAATTGTGATTTTCTACAACAAATTAATACTTATTATCATAAAAAAGGAGAAGTACCAACCGTTTATAAGTTATCTAGAAAAGAAGCTTTTTTAGCGATTGGAAATTTAAATGCTGCTTTTCAACGGATGAATCAAGACCCGAAATCTAAACAAAAGGAATTTTCTGTAATTTATGAATTAATTACTCTAAACAATACATTTTTATCATCCTTAACAGCATTGGGAATGTTTATTAGAAATAATAAAACAACAATAGTTCCTTCTCAGTTTGATGTTATTGTAAATCATATTATTGCAAATTTAAAGCTGTCGATACAGCTTCTTGAAGATAAAGAAGAACAAACTGTTTTAGGGAACTCTGAAGTTGAGATTGCTCAAAAAAGGTATGAAGATTATTTTAATTGTTTATCAAATCAGCGAGACAAAGAAATAGAAGAGGGTGTTGAAATATCAGCTGAAATGCGTGCTCAATTAAAAGAAACACAGTTAGTTTCTGAACAAATTAATTGGTTGTTTAATTTGTCAGAAAAATTAATTAATGCTATAAAACTTTATAAGTCTAATAGGGAAAACAAAGAGTTTTAGAAACTCGTAATTCTGAATTTATTTTAAAATTAAAGGATATTAACCTGCAGTAATTTTAGTTCCGTAAACTTTTTAAGAATATTGTCATTCCTGCTTAGGCAGGAATCTGTTTTTTAAATTGTATGGATTCCTGTTTTACTGGAATGATAGGCATTAAAAACAAAACCTACTTTACTCTTTCTCCACCAACATAAGTTTCTTCAACTTGAAGATATGGAATTTTATCGGCTTCTACGGTCATAATATCTTTATTCAAAATAATAAAATCTGCCATTTTTCCTACTTCAATGCTTCCCTTTTCATTTTCTTCAAAATTAGAATATGCCGCCCAAATGGTCATTCCTTTTAGTGTTTCTTCTCTGGTAAGTGCGTTTTCCATTTGAAAACCATTTTCTGGATAATTATTTAAATCTTTACGAGCCACAGCTGCATAAAAAGTTAAAAAAGGACTTACTTTTTCAACAGGAAAATCAGTTCCCAAGGCAATTTTCCCAAAGGTATTTAATAAATCTTTAAAAGCATAAGCACCTTTTATGCGCTCTGATCCAATTCGATCTTCTGCCCAATACATATCAGAAGTTGCATGTGTTGGCTGCACAGATGGTAAAATATTATTGAAATATTTAAAATCGAGTTTATCTATAATTTGTGCGTGTTCAATTCTCCAACGCCTGTCTTTTTTGTCTTTTAAAGCTTCTTTATAGGTTTTAAGCATTACATAATTTGCAGAATCACCAATTGCGTGTGTATTCATTTGAAAATCTGATAGAGCAATTTTTTTAGCATACCGTTTTAAATCTTCTAAAGGAGTTACCAATGCGCCAAAATGATTGTGTTTGTCGCTATATGCATGTTTCATAGCAGCTCCACGAGAACCCAAAGCACCATCGGAATATACTTTAAAAGACCGAACATTTAAACGATCTGTTTTTAGAATTCCATTTTTTGTAAAATAATCTATATTAGCATCACTAGCCGAAACCATTGCATATATTCTTATTTTAAGTTCACCAGCTTGTTGTAAACTATCAATTATTTCAATAACTTTTTTTGAAAGACCAGCATCATCTACGGTAGTTAATCCTAAATCGAAACAAATTTTTTCAGCATCTATTAATCCTTGAGCAATCTCTTTAGTAGACGCTTTTGGTATTTTTGAAGAAATTAATCCCATAGGTCTATCAATAAAAACACCCGTTAATTGTCCATTTTTTTTTATGATGAAACCACCATCTTCTGGAGAATCTACAGTCACATTTGCTAAATCTATAGCAGCCTGATTTGCCAGTAAAGCATGGCCGTCAATTCTTCGAACTGAAATTGGTGTGGTTGGAAATAATTCGTCTAATTTATCTTTAGTAGGAAATTCTTTTTCTTCCCAATCGTTTTGATCCCAACCACGTCCAGTAATATATGGTACGTTTTTTTCTTTTTGAAAATCAACAATACGCTGTACAACTTCATCAAAGCTTTTTGTGCCTGACAAATCTACTTTTTGTTGTTGCATTCCCAGTCCATAAAAATGGCAGTGTGCATCTATAAATCCAGGGATTATGGTTTTTCCTTTAGCATCATTTATATAAGTTGGTGTGTATTTTGCTTGTATTTCAAGTGAAGACCCAATGGCAATTATTTTACCCTCTTTTATAGCAAAGGCTTCAGCTTTGTCAAAATTTGTATTTACGGTATAAATATTTGCATTAATTATAATGCTATCTACTTTTTCTTTTCTTTCACAAGAAGAAATAAGAACACATAAAATTAAAATTGCTAGTTTTTTCATAATGTAGTTTTAATGAGCTTAAAGCTACATAAAAAAGTTGGGAAATTAGTTAACTACTTGTTTTACAAATCAAATTTATAGGTTATACCAGCTAAAACTTGTAAAGGTTGTACTTGATAGTTTACAAAAGGTTCGTATTTTTCTCCAAGCGCATTGTTTAATTTAGCAAAAGCTGTTAATCTATCAGAGAAAATAAAACCACCGTTTAAGTTTAAGTCCATATACGATTTATTTGTTGCAATAGGTGTAGTAATATTAATTATTCCAAAGTCTTGAACTATGTCTTTTGTAGCTCCGCTATAAAACAATTTAGCACCTGCAAACCATCTGTTGTTTTGATAATCAGCTGAAATTGTAGCTGTAATTTCTGGTAAATTCCAAGCTTCTAATTGATTCTCTGTAGTGTAATTATTGTAGTTAATTGTTCCTTTAAAATTAAATTCTTTTGAAGCATCTATTGTTATTTCACTAAAAAATCCAAGTGTTTTTACATTATCGTAAATTACATTAAATGAGTTTCCTGCTTCGTATGCATAAGTTGTATTTTGTGTACCATCTGTTTTTGATGGGTTTTGTAGAAACAAAGGTTTGTTTAGTTCGTTTGTGTGACTCACATTAAAATTATAACCAATGTTTGAAGCCAGTTTACCTTTGGCACCCGCAAAAGCTTTGTACTGTTTGTCAGTTTGTTGAATGTTTAAAGTTGGAGAAATATACGGATTTAGAGTAGCGTAATTTTGATACGTATTTTGCACCAAATCTCCTGTAGCACCAGCAACTAAAATAAATACATCGTCTATTAGTTTAAATGAAGCTGTTACATTTGGATATGCGTAAAAATTATTAGTTTTATTTTCTAAATCGCTAGAATAGTACAATTTTGCTCCTAAATTAACGGTTAAGTTATCGCGTAATACTTCAAAATTTGGACTTACACCTAAATTTAAAAAGCTATATTTTGAATCTTCGTTTGTTGTATAGTTTTGTTTGAATTTTCCATTTACTAAATCAACTAAAAATTCAGCATTTATTAATTCTGTAGAAATTGGAAATTCTAATTTTGGTGTTACTTTAAATCGAAACTCGTTACTGTTGTAATTGTCAGAAAAATTTGCTAATTCTGCAGTTGCACCTTTAAAGAAAGAGTCTTTAAAATCAATATTTCCACCAACATATATGTTTTTATAGATTTGTTTTTCGTCTATAGTATTTAGAATTGCTTCTTCAAAATTTACACTAGTTCCGTAATAATTATAGAGTTTACGTTGTACGCCAGCATTAACTTGCCAATTGTAATATTTATCGAAAAACTTATAAAATCCATCAACACGTGTGTCAGAAAAATTATCATCTAATTGTAAATCTTTAATACCTCCTTCTGAAGAATGATGGTTTATAAAAATTCCTAAATCACTATATCTAGGATCTCCTGTATGCAAATAAGCTTCAAACAATGGACTTGTAAAGTTTCCAAAACCTGCTGAAATATAGTTTTCGAATAAGCGCTCTTTTGGAGCTCTTTGTACACCTTTAGCTTTACCTTTTGATGGTGTAAAAGTTGAGGCTACAGGAATTGAGAAAATACTATATGAAACCTTTTCTTTTTGTATTGTTGTTGCAGTATCTATACTTGGATTGGACTTGACTTTAAATGCATCAGAAATTTTTGGAGTGTAAGGCTTAACTACTAAAATTTCTTCTGTTTTTAAGGTGTCTACTTTAGTTTCTTGTGAAAAAGAACTGTTAATTGTAAAAATAGATAATGTTATTATAAATAGCTTTCGCATAGGTTTTGGTTTAAAAGTTGAAAGTTTATAAAGATTGGGGCTTGTATTGAATAAACTTGCCATTATTTTAATTTTTTACGGATTCGTTTGTTTTTGCTGCTTCAGTTTTAATTTTACTTAAAGCGGTTTTGGCTTCTTCAACAACATCATTAAATTGGGCAAAGTTTTTACTTACACTTTCTAATATATAGGTTGCTTGGTAAGCATCGTCTAATTCAAAATAATTGTTAGCCATAATTATTAAACCTTTTGCAGCCCAATATTTATATGCAGAATAATCCGATGCAATTTTTTGAATAATTTGGTTAGAAACACGATAACTTCCATCTTTATTTTCAAAATAAGCATTGTAATACAGCGCTTCTGCTTTTAATTCTCCGGTAGCAATTTTTTCTACTTCACTATAAGCGTCTCTAGCTTTAATTTCATTATTAGTTTTAATAGCTGAACGTGCAATTATAATTTGTGCATCTGATTTTACACGACTCTCTAGTTTAGAATTTTTCATTACCATTTCTGCATAAGCCACAGCTTTGTTATATGCTTTATTTTCGTAATAACCTTTCATTAAATTTGATTGGGCAAACGTAATATTTTGAGGTAAATCGGCTTCTTTTTCTAAGCGTTCTAAAACAGGAATTGCTTTTTGCCAGTTATTATTATCTAAGTATACCAACGCCAATCTAGAAAGTGAATTTTCAGTAAATTCATTCTGTTGTTGTTCAATAACATAACTATAATGCGAAATAGTTTCTTGCTGTTTGTCTTCAGAAAATAACGATTGTGCTAAATAAAAATTAGCTTGTAAAGCGTGTAAACCATTTGGAAAGTTTAATAAGTACTTTTTAAAACTTGAAATAGATTTACTGTGGTTGTTTTGCAAGTATTGCTTTTCGGCAGATTCGTACATATCATTGTCTAAATCTGCATCTGAAACATTTACAAAATCAACATTTTTTATCCACCGTGCATATTCATCAACATTTCCTAAATCAACATAAATTTGACGAGCATCTTTTACTGCTTGTCTAGCTTCTGCTGTATTTGGAAATCTATTCACAACCGTTTTATAGGTAGTTAATGCTTGTTCACTTTGATCTGTATTATAATAAATTAAACCTTTTTTTAGTAAGGATTTAGAAACTAACGGACTTCTTTTAAAAGTATTGATTAAATTGTCGAAACTTGTAATTGCTTGTTGGTTTTCTCCATTTTTAATATAAGAATTACCCAATACATAAAAAGCATCATCTCTATAAGTAGAGCGTGAATGCCTGTTTAAAAAAGAATTTAAAGTTTCAATTTTTAAGTTTTCATTGCCGGTTAAACCATAACAAATTGCTTTTTGAAACTGTGCATAATCGCCATCAATTCCATTTGTTTCTATTGCTTTATTGTAATAATTTATGGCATTAGAATAACTGCTATTTACAAAATAACCATCTGCTATTCTTAAATAACTATCGTTTATTCTAATTTTGTCTTTGGTATTTTTGTTGATGTATTTTTTAAAGTAATCAATTGCATTTGGATATTCTTTTTGTTTAAAATAAGCATACGCAATATTGTAGTTTAGATGTTCAAATTCATTAGTATTTGAAGCTTGTGAGTTTGCTTTAAACTTATTAAAATCTGTTAAAGCTTCTTTAAAGTTGTTTAATCTATAGTTTGTTTCACCTTTCCAAAAAGTAGCTTGTGCAGTAATTCTTTCATCTAAAGAAATGGTTAAAGAACTTTCGAAATTTTCTAATGCTAACTTGTAATTTCCTTCAGAAAAAAGTTCAGAACCTCTATAAAATGCTACTTTTTGAAATAACGCTTGTTCTTTTGTGCCTTTTTTATTTTTTAAAAATTCTAAAGCTCCTTTATAATCTTTTGAAGTAATGTATGCGCTAATAATTAAATTATCAATTTCTTCTTTGTGTGTAGAATTCGGGTACAACTCTATATATTCTTGTAATACTTCAGGTACGCTTTTGTAAGGGTTTCCAATTTGATAACTCAATTTTGCATAGTTTAACCAAGCATCTTTCTGGATTTCTGGTTCAAATTTCATTTGAGATGCATTTCTAAAAGCATTTAAAGCTTCATTTTTTTGTTCTAGTTTTAAATAACATTCGGCTAAATGATAATATGCATTTTGTGCTACACCATTATTTCCATCAATTATTTTATTGAAATTACTAATGGCGTTTTCAAAGTCGTTTTGTTTGTAATACGAATAACCTAATAAATAATAATCGGTATTGTTCCATTTTCCGCGCTTCCCTTTGTAATTTTTTAAATGTGGAATTGCTTCATTATATTTTTGAAGATTAAAATAACTTTCACCTACAATTTTAGAGATTTCAGAATGTTCTAAACCTCTAGATTTTTTAAGTAATGGTTCTCCTTTTTCTATTGCAAGTTCAAATTTTCCTAATTTAAAGTTCATGTCAGCCAAGTAATAGGAAACATCTTTTTTAAATGATGTATCTTCTTCAACTTCACCTAAATATTTATCAGCAGTTTCATAATCATCTTGATTGTAAGCAATAAAACCATAGTAATATTTGGCTTGCGCTCCATATTCTTGCGAGTCTAATAAATTTAAAAAGTAATTTTTAGCTTCACTATAATTTCTTGTCGCAAATAAAGAATAGGCATATTTAAAGTTATAGGTTTCTTCTTGTTTTATAGATAAATTAATGGTGTTTACTTTTTTATACCATTTTGTGGCATAAGAATACTTTCCAACTTTAAAATAATAATTTGCAACATCTAAAAAAGCACTATTTCTTTTGGTGCTTGTTGGATATTTATCTACAAATTGTTGCATTAAATCGTCCGAATTGCGTTGCCCTAAAACAATTGCGCAATTGGCGGCGTAATATTCGCAATTTGCTTTTAGTTCAGATGAAGCATCAAATTCGCTTTTTAAATCATTAAATTTATGTTGTGCTGCAACATAGGCTTTGTTTTGATACAATTCAACTGCGTGGTTATATTCTTTAAGTGGGTTGGTGTAAATAGCTGATTTTTGAGCAAAAACAGTTCCGAAGATAAAAAATATGATAAAAGGTACTACACTATTTTTATAATTCATTTTAATAAAAATTGAAAGTTTAAAACTATAATCTAATAACGCAATATTTTTTTGAAATTGCATAGAGTATTCGATTTTTTATCAAAATGTTATCACAAAAACTGTTCCCAAATTTTAAATTTAAAGTGTACAATTTTTAAATTAATTAATTATTAGTTGTTTAGATGTTGAAAAATTATAATTAAATATTTAGATTTGTTAAAAATCATTTTTAAATGTCAGAAGCGATACTTTCCTTACAAAATGCTGAAATTTTTCAACGTGAAAATTTAGTTTTATCAAACGTAAATCTTACAATAAACGCAGGTGAATTTGTGTATTTAATTGGAAAAACAGGAAGTGGAAAAAGTAGTTTAATGAAAACTTTGTATGGAGATTTAAACTTAGATAAAGGAACAGGAAGTATTGTAGGTTTTAATTTAAATACCTTAAAAGAAAAGGAAATTCCGTTTTTAAGAAGAAAGTTAGGGATTGTTTTTCAAGATTTTAAATTGTTAAATGATAGAAATGTATTTGAAAATTTAAAATTTGTTTTAAAAGCTACTGGTTGGAAAGAACCAGCTAAAATAGAGGCTAAAATTAATGAAGTTTTGGCAAAAGTTGGTATGGAGACCAAAGGTTTTAAAATGGCTTTTCAGCTTTCTGGAGGAGAACAGCAACGTGTTGCAATTGCAAGAGCTTTGTTAAACGACCCAGATTTAATCTTAGCAGATGAACCTACTGGAAATTTAGATCCAGCAACTTCTGTAGGTGTTATGAATGTATTAAACGAAATACACAATGCAGGAAAAACCATTTTAATGGCAACCCACGATTATGCCCTAATTTTAAAATATCCACATAAAACTATTAAATGTGAAGGTGGAGAATTGTTTGAAGTTGTGCAGCAGCAGAGTGCTTCTTTATAATGATTTCAATATTAATTCCAATATTTAATTATAATATAACAACGCTAGTTGCATCTATTCATAAGCAGTTAGAAGAACTAGATATTGATTATGAAATAATTTGTATTTGTGATGCTTCAAATCAATTTTTGAACGAAAATAAATTAATTGATACCTATTCGAATACCCAATTAATTCTATTAAAAAATAATATTGGGAGAAGTAAAATTAGAAATTTATTAGTTGAAAAATCTAAATTTAACTGGCTATTATTTTTAGATGCAGATGTACTTCCTAAAACAAATGCTTTTATAAAAACATACATATATTCTCTAAAAAAGTACAATTCTAAAGTTTTTTGCGGAGGTTTAATTTACGAAATTGAACGACCTGAAAAAGAAAGGATGTTAAGATGGGTTTATGGGAAAAAGCGTGAAGAAATTTCAGCCGAAAGAAGGATAAAGAGACCCTACCAATTTGTTACAGGCGCTAATTTTTTAATAAACAAATCAATATTTAATACTGTAAAGTTTAATGAATCAATTGTAAATTATGGTTATGAAGATGTAGTATTTATTGAAGATTTAAAATTAAATTCGATTGAAATAACCCATATAGATAATCCGGTTTTTCATTTAGGAATTGAGAGAAATCTAGTTTTTTTAAATAAAACGAAAGAAGGACTGGGAAATTTATTTTTTTTAAATTCAAAGAATACTTTAAAGGGTGATAACTTAAAAATATTAAGAACTTATAGACTTTTAAGAAGATTTCAATTAAATAGGATTGCTGCCTTGGGCTTTAATGTTTTTGATAAATTATTGAAGTACAATTTATTAAGCAGTAGCCCTTCTATTTTCTTATTTGATATCTATAAGTTAGGGTATTATTGTAGTATTAATTATTCAAAAAAGTTTAAAACAGATATTTAATTTTTAGCTGTATTTTTTTAAAAGGAGCTTTATAAGATTTTATTTAGCTTTTTCATTTATTTCACTTGAAAATCAATTATAACAAAGCGATACAAATGTTCTGTTATTATTTTTGTTGCTTGTTTTAAGTTGTGTTTTCGCTATTAGCAATTATTATTTTAAATTGTTGTATATACTCTTTAAGTGTTCACTTTCGTTTTGCCAAGTAAGTTCTTTTTTTGCATTTTCTAAATTTGAGTCGTAAAAGTTTTTATCTTTTTGTAAAATAGTTGTGATTTGATTTGCTAATTCTCGGGGAGTTCTATTTTGTACAATTTGACCAACACCATATTTCTGAACAATATTTTTCATTTCAGGTAAATCTGAAATCAATACCAGAACTTTAGCTTGAATATAATCAAACAATTTATTAGGTAAAGCAAATTTATAATTTAAACCAAAATCTTCTTCAATACTTATTCCTAAATCTGCCAACGGCGTTAATTTTTGAAGCTCTTCAGGATAAATTTTAGGAATGAATTTAATTTTTTCTTCTAATTTTAAAACTTGTACTTGGTGTTTTAGTTTGTTTTTAATATCTCCATTACCAATAATAACAAAAATAGTGTTTTCAATAAATTGCATTGAAGCTATCATTAATTCTAAGCCACGAGATTTATTGATTGCACCTTGGTATATAATAATTTTCTTATTTTCTGTTTCAAAAGGAAAGCCACCTTTTAAAGTAGTATCATTTTTTAAAGGTAAATTTCTAATTGTTGTAAAATTAGTTTTATAATTTAAATTATAATAATTAGATATTGAATCGCTTACTGTGTAGCAATTTTTTATATGAGGAACTATATTTCTCTCTATTGTTAACCAAAATTTTTGAACAAAAGGTCTGTTTATTAATTCAGGAACTTCAGTAAATAGTTCGTGACTATCATAAACCAATTTTGTTTTGAAGACCTTACTAATCAAAAAATTTGGTAATAATGTATCCAAATCATTACTTAATAAAATATCTTTTTTTGAAAAAAATAATATAAAAAATAAACGCAAATTGTATTCAGCATAAAATAAAAAACCACTATTAAAAAAAAGTTTAAATCGGAATGTATTGTAATTTCTATTTAGATTTTTACTTGTTTTTAATTTTCTACCAATCAGTAATATTTTAAATCCCATTTGAGTTAAAGTAGTACACACTTTGTCAACTCGTTGGTCTGTAGTTAAATCATTTGTTACAGAAACAATTATACGTTTCAAAGGTCTGTTTTTTAGTTTGGTTGTTTAATAACCTCTGTTTTTTTTATAGCTAAATAATAAATATTTGCCATTAAAATAAATACATTGGTAATTATAATTGGCCAAGAAATTGCTAACATAAATCCGTAAACTACGAATAATATTGCGCCAATTGAATTGATAATTCGAAGGGTTGATAAATTTTTCATTAAAAATGAAATAATAAGAGCTAGAGAGGCTAAATAGCCAACCCATTCTGTATATGAAATGTTAAAAAGCATATTTCTGTTTTTTGAAATGTAAAGGTAAAATAAAAAAGGGAAGGTTTATAAAAAAAGAAACCTCACTCAAAAATGAGTGAGGAAAATTGCTATGAAAAAGATTGATAAATCTTTCGACTTATCAGGTACAAAGATAGTAATTAATTTAATAATACTCCTTTTTTTTTGTTAAAAAAATATTAAATAATTTTTTACGTAATTTATTTAATACTACTATTTAGAGCTTGGTAAATTAAATTGTGAATTTCTGATCGTATATCTTTTTCTCCAAGTTTATTATTACTCATAACAGGGTATACTCTATTAGATAAGAATACATATAAAATGCCATTGTCTGGATCAGCCCATGCAAATGTTCCTGTAAACCCGCTATGTCCAAAACTATTGGCAGAGGCATATTTACTACTTGCTTTAATTTCTGGATCTAAGCTAGGTTTATCAAAACCAAGCCCTCTTCTTATACTGTCATTTTCATAATATCGGTGGTTAAATTTATCAATAGTTTTACTTTCAAAGTATCTTTTGCCACCATAAAACCCTTTTTGTAAATACATTTGCATCATTTTGGCAACATCATTAGAATTTGAAAATAACCCAGCGTTTCCGCTAACTCCATTCATCATTCCTGCACCCATGTCATGAACATCGCCTCTCAAGATTTGATGTCTGTAATAATCGTCAATTTCAGTAGGAGCTATTTCAGTTGCATTAAATTTCTCTAAAGGGTTGTAAACTAAAGAGTTTGCGCCTAAAGGAAGGTAGAAGTTTTCATTGTTTAACACATCCATTTCTTTATAAAATGTGTCTTTAATATATTTTTTAAACAAGTAAAAGACAAGTCCGCTGTATTTATATCCTTCAGTTTTTCTTTGAGGGGCTTCAGCTATTTTCTTGTAAATAGAGTCGGTATAAGAATTAATTAAGAATAAATTTTCTGCAACTTTAATTGAAAATTCATCACTTTTAGTTGATCTATATAAGTTCTTAAAAGGAACTTTTGAAATACTATCAACGGTTTCTAAATAATATGGTATCCATGGTCTTATTTTACCCACATGAGATAAAGCTTCTTTAAAAGTAATAGTATCTTTATTAGAGCCTTTTAAATATGGTAAAAATTCACCAAGAGTAGTTTCTAAATTAAATAAACCCATTTCTTCGCCTTTCATTATCATTGGAAGACCACCTAAAATTTTTGTTACCGAAGCTAAATCATATAAATCGGTTAATTTTACGGGTTGTTTTTTGTCATAAGTATGATAACCAAAACTTTTATGATAAACTACTTTTCCATAACGAGCTACTAATACTTGTCCGCCAGGTGCCATTGTTGAATCAACAACCATGGCTGTTAGAGAATCAATTTTAGAGAGTAATTTACTGTCCATGTTTACTTCTTCAGGGACAGTGTAAGATAATCTCATTAAATTGGAAGTAGTTATTCCAGTTCCTTCAGGAAAAGCTTGATTTATCGAAACAGGTAATTTTCCTTTTATTTCTAATGCTCCAAAAATCATTTGTGCTGAAATTTCTTGGGATGCTTTGCTGTTTTGGTAAGATACTAAAATAGCTTCAATATGATTAAAATCTTGAATATCTAAAAGTGTGTACGGACTTGCAAAAACATCAAGGACAACGCTGTTATTTTTAGAGATTTCTTGTAACCAAGTAAGCTCTTTTTTTGTCATTTTAAAACTTTTCCAAGGATTTTCATTGGATTTATGATAGCCAATAATAACGGTTGTATAAGGTTTTAATTTTTGCAGTAATACTGTTAAATTTTCTTCAGAAATTATATCAACTTGCGTGTACTTTTTTAAGGTAGTTGTAAAATCAGCATTGTCAGAATCACCTAGTTTTACATATGCAATCTTATTATTAGTGAGATCTTTTATAGGTACAATTGCTTTTTTATTTTGCACAAGCGTTATAGCTTCTTTCATTAATGTATTGTAAAGCAATTGATCTTTTACAGTAATGATATCTTCTTGTATGCCATTTTCATTTATAGGCTTAAAGTTGTTCAACCCAGCCCAGTATTTGGCTTTTAAAATTTTTCTAACAGATTCGTCAAGTCGTTCTTCTGTAAAAAGTTTATTTTTAAGCGCAGCTTTTAGTTTTTTTACAGCTACTTTAACATCTTCAGGAATTAATAACATATCGTTACCAGCTAAAAAGGCAGCTAAATCAATATCACCTGGTTTTGCATAATTAGCAGCACCTTTCATATTTAAAGCATCGGTAAAAATAAGTCCATTATATCCCATTTTTTCTTTTAAAAGTTCAGTAATCACTTTATATGAAATTGAAGTTGGAACTCCTTTTTTAGGCTCTAGAGATGGCACGTTTAAATGTGCTACCATAACACTAGCCAAGTTGGTTTTAAACAATTCTTTGTAAGGAAATAATTCAATAGATTCTAGTCTTTCTAAATTAAAATCTAAAAAGGGAAGTGTTTTATGTGAATCTGTTGAAGTATCACCATGACCAGGAAAATGTTTAGCATTTGCTAAAACACCTCTACGTTGCATTCCATTTGTAAATGCAACTGATTTTTGGCTCACATTGTATTTGTTTTCGCCAAAAGAACGGTTTCCAATAATTGGGTTTTCAGGATTGGTGTTGATATCAACCACAGGAGCAAAATTAATATGGATTCCTATTCTTTTGCAATGTTCTCCTAATCGTTCTCCAAATTGCTCAATTAGTTTATTATTCTGAACTGCACCTAAAGTCATATTCCAAGGGTAGCGAAACGAATTTTTTAAACGCATGTTTAAACCCCATTCACCATCAAAACCAATTAATAAAGGTATTTTTGAAGTTGATTGATAGTAATTTGTTAATTGCGCTTGTTTTTCAGGAGTTCCTTGCATAAAAATTAAACCACCAACGTGGTACTTTCTAATCATTTTTTTTATGTAGGCCTTGTGTTTTCTGTCTTTATTTGAATAAGCTTGAATCATAAAAAGCTGACCAATTTTTTCATCTAAGCTTAATTTATTCATAGTGTTTTCAACCCACTTTTCTTGATTTTCAACATCAGTAGTTAGTAAAGGGTCAATTTGTTGTCCGTAGCTTTTAGCGAGTAATAGGAATAGACTTGCAAATATTATTTTTTTCATTTTAACTTAGATTTTATTTGTTTAATAGAACTCCAGTTCCGTTTAATTTAGAAAATACAATGTCTCCATTATTTAATGTAACTCCTTTAGCAATATCATTTTTAAGTAATAGTGCTCCATCCATATCTACATAATCTAATAATGGTGTTAGATGTGCGATTGCTGAAATGCCTACAGAAGATTCTGTCATACAACCAACCATAGTTTTTAAGCCTAAAGATTTTGCTTTGGTAATCATTCTTTTTGCAGGTGTTAAACCTCCGCATTTCATCAGTTTTACATTTACGCCATGAAAGTGATTGTAACATTTTTCAACATCAGTTTCAACAATACAGCTTTCATCGGCTATAATTGGTAAATGTGAATTTTCGTAAACAACTTTTGAGCCTTTCCAATTATCTGCTGGAAGAGGTTGTTCAATAAATTCGACACCTAGTTTTTTTAATTCAACAGAGTTTTTTACAGTTTCTGTAACTTCCCAACCACAATTTGCATCAATTCTGAAAACTGAATTTGAATGTTTTCTTAATTCTGTTACAATTTGAATATCATCTTTAGTGCCTAATTTAATTTTATAAATTGGCCAAGGGACTTCCTTCATTTTTGAAGTCATTTTTTCAATAGAATCAATTCCAATGGTATAATTAGTTTGAGGGAGGTTTTCAAGTTTTAAACTCCAATACTGGTAAAGTTTTAGATTTTGTAAACGAGTATATAAATCTGTATAAGCTTCATCTAAAGCGCATAATAAGAACATGTTATTTGCAAAATAGGGAAGTAGATATGTCCAATATTCTTCTGGAGTTTGATTGGAGAAAACCTCAATAGTTTTATGTTTTTCAATAAGTTCTTCTTCAAATTTTTCTACAGTTGTATTGTAGTAAGGATTTGCAGTTGCTTCTCCAAAACCCGATTTACCATTGTGAGAAAGTTCTACAATTATTGAAGGAATTTCCGTTCTTGTTCCTCTTGATATTGTAAACGGGTGCTTTAGCTTTAAGTTATAAGTGTGAATAATTAGTTTCATTTCAATAAAGCTTCTTTTAAAATTGTAACTGGGTGTTTAGAATTTATTGATGTGCCATCTTTAATTTGATGCCTACAACTTGTTCCTGAAGCTGCTATAATGGTTTCTTTTCCAGCATTTCTTATTTTTGGAAATAAGGTGTCTTCTCCAACCTGCATGCTTATCTGATAATGTTCTTTTTCATAGCCAAAAGAGCCTGCCATACCACAACATCCTGAATTAAAGATAGTAACACTATAATTTTTTGGAATTGATAACATTTTAAAAGTAGGTTCTGTGCTACTTAATGATTTTTGTTGACAATGACCGTGAATTTTTAACGTTGCTGTTTTTGTTGTAAAGCTTTCAGAAGAGATGTTATTTTTTTCAAATTCTTTTTTTATAAACTCTTCAATGGTAAAAGTGTTTTTTGAAATTTCTTTAGCAGCATTTTTATCATCAGCCAATCTTAAATATTCATCTCTAAATGATAAAATTGCTGATGGTTCTATTCCAACAAGAGGTTTGCTGTTAGTTATCTTAGCTTTAAAAAAATCAACATTGAAATCTGCTTTTTCTTTAGCTTTGTCTAAAATTCCTTTTGAAATAAAGCTTCTACCGCTTTCTTCGTGTTTTGTAATGGTTACTTTATAACCAAGTTCTGTCAATAATTCAATAGTATCAATACCAATATTGGCATCGTAATAATTTGTAAACTCATCAACAAATAAAAAGATTTCTCCAAATTTTACAGGTTGAGAAAGTAATCTTTTTTTATTTCGTTTATACCAACTGTAAACTGTGGTTTTTGCTAATTTAGGAATGCTTCTTTGCGTGGCAATCCCCATTATTTTTTTTGTGAGTGTTGTATTTAATACAAGATTGGTAAATGTGGGTGTTAGACTTCCTAATTTATTCCATTTAACATTATCTGCAAATAGTTGAGTTCTAAATGGCACACCATTTTCTTTGTAATATTGATGTAAAAATTCTGCTTTTAGAGCAGCCACATCTACATTACTTGGGCATTCACTTGCACATGCTTTACAGCTTAAACATAAATCAAAAACATCATATAACTCTTTGTGGTTAAATTTATTTTGTTGATTAGAGTTTGTTAAAAATTCTCTTAAAGCGTTGGCTCTAGCTCGTGTAGTATCCTTTTCGTTTTTGGTAGCTCTATAGCTTGGGCACATAGTTCCGCCAGCTTCTGGTAGTTTTCTACAATCACCAGATCCATTACATTTTTCTGTAGCTCTTAGAATTCCTAAACTATCTGAAAAATCTTGTATAGTTTCAATTTTAGGTTCTGTCCTATCGGCTTGATATCGTAAACTTTCATCCATTGGAAATGGATCTACAATTTTACCTTTATTGAAGATGTTATTTGGATCAAAAGTATGTTTTATACGCTTTAGAAGTTCGTAATTTTTTTCTCCAATCATTTGAGGAATAAATTCAGCTCTTACAATTCCATCACCGTGTTCACCGCTAAATGAGCCTCCATATTTTTTTACTAAATGGGCAGTTTTAGAAGTTATTTCTCTAAACAAAACCACATCTTCTTTCTTTTTTAAATTAAGGATTGGGCGTAAATGTAATTCACCTGCTCCAGCATGAGCATAATAAACTGCTTCTTGCCCAAAGGTTTTCATCATTTCAGTGAATTCTGAAATGTAATTAGGTAAATCTTTTACTTCAACAGCAGTATCTTCAATACAAGCTACCGTTTTATTGTCACCAACCATATTTCCTAATAACCCTAATCCTGCTTTTCTTAAGTTTACTGCCTTATCAATGTCATTATTAACTAATTTAGGAAATGCATACCCGAAATTCTTAGCTTTTAAATCGTTAATTAATTCATCTGCTTTTTTATTCGATTCCTCTTCAGAATTAGTGCAGATTTCCAACATTAAAATAGCTTTTGGATCACCTTCAACAAAAAACCTGTTTTTAAGTTGTTCTCGATTATTTTTTGTGCAATCTAAAATAGTTTTGTCCATTAGTTCACACGTAAATAAATTATGTTTCATTGCAATAACAACAGCTTCCATGCTCTCTTGGATACTGCTAAAGTGAGCTGCAATCATAATGTTTTTTGAAGGAGGTAATGGGTCTAGCTTTAAAGTTATTTCAGTAGTGAAAGCTAATGTTCCTTCGCTTCCAGTTAAAAGTGTTGCTAAATTTATGGTTTTATTTTCACCTCCAAATTCTTCATAATTTAATAGTTCATCAATAGGATAACCATTATTTCTTCTGTGGATACTTTTTTTAGGAAACTGATTTATAATTTCTTGTTGATTTTCTTTATTGGATAATTCATTAAAAACAGCCTTATATATGTTACTTTCTAAAGAATTTCCAAGTTGTTTTTGTTGAAATTGTTGAGAGGTTAATTCATTAAAAGTAACTTCAGAGCCGTCGCTTAAAATTGTTTTTAATTCAATAACCTTATCTCTTGTAACACCATATCTTATTGAGGTTGTTCCCGATGAATTATTTCCAACCATACCACCAATCATACAGCGGTTACTTGTTGAGGTATTTGGGCCAAAAAATAATCCGTATGGTTTTAAAAAGTCGTTTAATTCGTCTCTAATTACTCCAGATTGAACAGTAACTGTTTTAGCGTGTTCATTAAATGCAATAATTTTGGTGAAGTGTTTTGAAATATCTATAACTAAACCATCACCAACACATTGTCCAGCTAAAGAGGTTCCTGCTGCTCTAGGAATTAAGGTTATCTTATTTTTATTAGCAAATTTTATTAGCGTTTTGATGTCTTCATTGTTTTTTGGATAGGCAACTCCTAATGGAATTTTTCTATATACTGAAGCATCTGTAGCATAAATACTCTTATGCAAATTGTCAAAAAAAACTTCTCCTGACAATAAATTAACTAATGGGTTTAAGTCTATTGTTTTGGTAGACATAAAAATATGTTTTTAAGAAGTATAAATAATTCCGCTACTATGATCTTTGCTTGCTCCGGTAACGCTTTTTAAGCAGTTGTTTTTTTCTTCATCTTTTAAATAACCGAGTAAGGCAAAAACTAAAGCCTCTTTATAGTCTATAATACTATTTTCAGGAATTATTAATTCAGTTTTTGTGTACTCTTTTAATCTTTCTATTAAAAAAATATTGAAGGCGCCACCTCCAGTAATTAACATTTTTTTTGAAGAATCTGAAGCAATTTTTTTAGCTATTTGTTGAGCAATATGTTCCACAAAAGTTCTTAAAATATCTTTTATTTCAAGGTTGTATTTGTTTATTATAGGGAAAATTGTTTCTAAAATAAACTCATAACCTAAAGATTTTGGTTTAGAGTCGTTGTAAAAAGGCAAAGAATTTAGTTCGTTTAATAAAGTTGTATCTATATTTCCTTTTGACGCAATTTCACCATTTTCATCATATTCAAGATTTAAGGAATTTACATAGTGATTCATAACAATATTTACAGGGCAAATATCAAAAGCAATTCGTTGGTTATTTTCATTCATTGAAATGTTTGAAAAGCCCCCTAAGTTTAGACAGTAATCATATTCTGAAAATAAAAGCATATCGCCAATTGGAACTAGAGGTGCGCCTTGACCTCCCAGTGCAACATCTTGTGTGCGAAAATCGCAAATTGTTTTTATACCAGTAATTGTATTAATGTAAGGTCCATTTCCAATTTGAAGTGTATAATTTTCACCTGGATTGTGGTAAATTGTATGTCCGTGTGAAGCTATAAAATCTAAATTTTCAATACTATTTTCGGCAATAAAATTTTTTAAAGTATTGCCTAAATAAATTCCATAATCGGCATCGAGTTTAGAAAGTTCTTCTCCAGATAAGTGAAATCCATTTTTTAGTGCATTTTTCCAATCTGGATGATATGGAATTGTAACTGCTTTCAGAATTTCAAACTGAAATGAAGTTTCAAAATTAAGTTTAATATAAGCAATATCTAACCCATCTAGAGAGGTGCCGCTCATAACACCAAGACAGTATTTTGTTTTATTTTTCATACTATAAAAATTAAATTTTATAATTATCTAAGGCATTTTTTACACTTTTATATTGTTCTAAAAGTGAAGCTGCTAATTCTTGATCTATATGCAATTCATCCATTAACATTAATACTCCACGATTTACTAATTTAGCATTAGATAATTGCATATGAACCATTTTATTGTCTTTAACTCTGCCAAGCTTAATCATTACAGAGGTTGTAATCATGTTCAATACTAACTTTTGTGCTGTTCCAGATTTCATTCTAGTACTTCCAGTTACAAATTCTGGGCCTACAACAATTTCAATAGGTAAATCTGCAACTTTAGCTACAGGACTGTTTGTATTGCAAACAATACAACCAGTAATAATTCCGTTCTTTTTAGCAGCTTTAAGGCCTCCAATAACATATGGAGTTGTTCCTGAGGCAGCAATGCCAACTAATACATCTTTGTCTGAGATGTTATATTTTTGTAGATCTTTCCAAGCTAATGTGGTATTATCTTCGGCATTTTCAACAGCTTTTCTAAGTGCAAAATCGCCACCAGCAATTAAACCAATTACCCAATTGTCTGGAACACCAAATGTTGGAGGGCATTCAGAAGCATCTAAAACTCCAAGCCTACCACTTGTTCCTGCACCAATGTAAAATAACCGCCCTCCATTTTTCATTTTAATATGTATGCTATCTACTAGTTTTTCTATGGAAGGAATTACTTTTTCTATGGCATCTGGGACAGATTTATCTTCTGTATTAATATTTGAAAGGAGCTCAAAAGTGCTCATTTTTTCAAGATTATTGTAGTTTGATGCTTGTTCTGTTGTTGGTTTATTTTTCATTTTTAGTTGTTACAATAATTAAACTTAACATTGTTAAAAGTGCATTTACGAGAATATTCATAAACCCTAAATCAAAAGAAAATTTCGTTATGAATAAATGGTTTAGATAGTAAGTTAATAGCGGCATTAGAACACAGATATAAGGTACTGCAGCATCTTTTATTTTTATTTTTGTAAAAATACCAAATAAATACAGTCCTAATAATGGTCCATAAGTATAGCCAGCTACTTTGAAAATGGTTGAAATTACATCTCCTTTACTTTCAGAAAATAACATAATAATTGTGAAGATTAGGATTGAAAAACCTAATAATACTTTGTTTTTTAATCTCTTTTTATCTTTCGAATTTTTATGTTGAATGTCTAAAAAGTCATGTGTAAATGATGTGGTTAAAGCGGTTAATGAGGAGTCTACACTTGAAAATGAAGCCGCAGTTATTCCTAAAATAAAACTTACACTGGCTATAATTCCAAAGTGATTTAGAGATAACATTGGAAATAGATCATCAGTATTTATGAATTTTCCATCTAAAATTTCTAATTGAATACCAAACTTTTCAGCGTATAAATATAGCATTACACCAAGTCCTAAAAATAAGAATTGAGCTATTGCTAAAAATAAACTAAAAGTTAAAATATTTCTTTGGGCTTCTTTTTTATTTTTACAAGTAAGGGTTTTTTGCATCATATTTTGGTCTAGCCCAATCATGGCAACTGCAATTAAAAAACCTGAAATAAATTGTTTAAAGAAGTTAGATCCAGAATTAAAATCCCAATCAAAAACTTTAAAGTATTTGTGATTTGTTACAGAGGTAATTGTTTCTGAAATGTCTAGATTTAATGATGTTTTTACAACATATATTGAAACAATTGCGGCTAGTAGTAAAAAGAATGTTTGAAGTGTATCTGTCCATACAATAGTTTTAATACCAGATTTATGGGTGTAAAACCAAATGAGTATTAAAATTAAGATTACGGTAATGTAGAAAGGAACATTAAAAGCATCAAATACTGCAAATTGTAATATTTTTGCCGCAAGTAATAAGCGAAGTGCTGCACCAAATGATTGTGAAATTAAAAAAAATAGGGAGCCTGTTTTATAAGTTTTAACACCAAACCTGGTTTCAAGATATGTATATATTGAAATTAGTTTTAGATCGTAATAGATAGGTAAAAGAACATATGTAATAAATACATAGCCCACTACATTTCCAAAAACAAATTGTAAATAGTAAAAATAATTTGTACCAACCATTCCTGGTATTGATACAAATGTAACCCCAGACATTACTGCACCTATCATTCCAAACGCTACAACTTGCCATGGAGATTTTCTATCACCAGTATAAAAAGAAGCATCACTCGAGTTTTTTGAAGTAAAATGAGAAATTAGCATAAGTATCCCAAAATAGGAAGCGATAATGATTAAAATTAGTGTAGCGCTCATTAATATAATTTTATTTCGTTAAGTTGTAGTTTAAATTCGTTAAGATACTCAAAAGAATCAAGTACTTCAATCTTGTCATCATTTTCAACCCAATGTCTTAATTTATCAGTACCGTTAAGAATATCAATAGGTAGTTGCTTGTAATTATATTCGTAAGGAGGATTTTTCCATTGAAAATCATTTCCTAAAGCGTGATATAATTCTTTTATAATAAGTTGTCCAGCTCTCCAAGGTTTAAATGTTTTTTTATTTGTGATATGAATTTGAAACCCACCACAAACCTCATTATAATTTTTGTGAAAGGTAGGAAGAAACGTTATTGGTCTAATAGTAAAACCTTGTAATTTTGATTCTTTTATACTTTGCTTAAAATGATTTAAATAAAGCGAATAAGGTTCAATTTTTGGGTGTCCAACAATTTCTAAAGGTTGTGTTGTTCCTCTGCCTTCGCTTAAATTTGTTCCTTCAAATAGAACTATTGAAGGGAATGTACAAGCGCTTTCTGATCTGGCAAGATTGGGTGAAGGTAAAACCCAAGGTAATTTAGTATCTTCAAAAAACATTTCCCGTGTCCAATTGCGCATTTTAATTACTTTAAGGTTTGTTTTTTCTTTAGACCATAATTTTTGATGCATTAAGGCCACCTCTCCAATAGTCATTCCATGTCTCATAGGAATAGGATGAAGGCCAATAAATGATTTAAATTCTTTTTCTAAAATATTACCTTCAATGTCTATACCATTAATTGGGTTTGGACGATCAAGTACAATTACTTCAATATTTTTATTTGAGCATTTTTCAAGTAAGAGAGTTAGGGTATAAATATAGGTATAGACTCTACAGCCAACATCCTGTAAATCCACAAATAAATGATCAATTCCTTCAAGCATACTATCAGTAGGGATTCTTGTTTCAGAATAAAGAGAATATATTGGAATGTTAAAATATGGATGAATAGAATGGTCTGTTTCAATCATATTATCCTGTGCATCTGTTGAAAACCCATGCTGAGGGCCAAAAACTTTAATGAATTTGGAATTAAATATTTCTTTAAATTTTATAATGGCATGTGAAAATGTTGAATCAACGGATGCATTATGACAAAGTAATCCAACATTTCCTTTAAATGTTTTTTGAAGATCTTTATCATTAACTAACACATCTAAACCTGTATGTACTTTCATGATTTTTTTCTATTTTTTATTTTATTTGGGGCAACAAATTCTGCCGCCCCAAATAAAAAATTAACCAAATAACTAGCTTAAAAACTATATTATTACTTTTTAAATGGCTGGATCTGCTGGAGTGTTTGGGTTATTTTCCCTTTCAATTGTTGGATAAGGGTAAAAATTTCTATTCCTTTCATTTGTAGTATTGGCTGCTGCCGGAACAACAAAATTTGGGTGAAATCTTTTGCTGTCTCCAAATCTTAATCCAGTTAAAAATAATTCTATACATCTATTTTTATAAATTTCTTCTAAAACTGCATTTTGATTTGTTTCGTCACCTGTCCAAGCTGGTAAGTTTGCATTAACACCTAATGGATCATTATTTTTTTG
>Ga0193953_1000150_pt1 | contig 39309 bp, 38 predicted proteins | sample BB_4_MG_FD_140325 | JGI IMG/M metagenome (GOLD analysis project Ga0193953, IMG submission 140325) | Microbial mat bacterial communities from the Broadkill River, Lewes, Delaware, United States - BB_4_MG | ecosystem: Environmental > Aquatic > Freshwater > River > Microbial mats | place: USA...
ACTATGATTTGTTACAAGATTTGAAGTTAGTACTTCAATCTTAACAGAGTAGTATCTCTTTGCTTGAAAAGTTCAAAAAAACTCTCAAAAAAAGAGGAGTTACTCTTAAAATTTATTATACGAAGGTAAATAATGAATACAATGCGTCAAAAAAAAGCAGATACAATTAGATTTTTAGCAGCTGATATGGTACAAAAAGCCAACTCAGGACATCCAGGTGCTCCTATGGGGCTAGCCGATATCGCAACGGTGCTGAGTGAACATTTGGTACACAATCCAAAAGACCCCAAGTGGATTAACCGTGATAGAGTAGTCTTCTCAGGAGGACACGGTACAGGTTTGATCTATTCACTGCTTCACCTATGGGGTTATGATGTCTCTATGAACGACCTTAAATCGTTTCGTCAACTTGACTCTCGTACACCAGGACACCCTGAGTATGGTCACACTGATGGTGTAGAGATTACGACAGGTCCTCTTGGTCAAGGGGTAGCCAACGCCGTTGGTTTTGCCATGGCCGCTAAGTACAGCGGCGAGCAGGTCAACTCTGAAACGAGTAAACTGATTGATCATAATGTCTACTGTCTTTGTGGTGATGGAGATTTGCAAGAGGGGATTAGCTATGAGGCGTGTGCATTAGCAGGACATCAAGGGCTTGACAACCTAGTTGTAATCTATGACAGCAATGAGATCACCATTGAGGGTAATACCAACTTAGCGTGGAGCGAAGATGTCAAGATGCGTTTTGAGGCACAAAATTGGGAAGTGCTTGATATTGACGGGCATAACTTTGATCAGATTGATACTGCACTGAGCAATGCCAAAGACTCTTCAAAACCCGTTCTTATTATTGCTCATACTGCTATTGGTAAGGGTGCTGCTTCCATGGAGGGTTCACACAAGACTCACGGTTCTCCATTAGGTGATGATGAGATCGTAGCGTCCAAAGAAAAAGCAGGTTTCCCTAATGAGAAGTTCTATATTCCAGTCGATGTACTCAATGACTTTAGAAGTGCCATTGATAAGGGTGAAGAGGCTCAAAAAGCGTGGATTCACTCGCTTAAACAAGCTCCACTGATCGAACAAAACGAGATGTTGGAGAGACTACTAAACCCTGATTTCTCTTCGGTTAAATATCCTGATTTCTCAGATAGCCCAGAAGTAGCCACACGCGACAGTAACGGTAAGATCCTCAATGCCATCGCTCAAGCCACTCCTTGTTTTATCGGAGGTAGTGCGGATCTCTCTCCATCAAACAAGACCTACCTCAACGATATGGGAACTTTCCCAAAGGGTAAAAATATATTCTTTGGTATTCGTGAGCACTCTATGGCTGCTATTACTAACGCTATGGCACTTTACGGTACCGTGGTTCCTTTTAACTCTACCTTCTTTGTATTTTCGGATTATCTCAAACCCAGTGCGAGAATTGCGGCTCTTACAGGGATTCAAAACTTCTTTGTCTGGACGCATGATAGTATTGGTGTAGGAGAAGATGGACCAACACACGAGCCAATCGAGCACCTGAGCCAATTTAGAGCATTGCCAAACTTTTATGTATGGCGACCTGCAGATGCCTCGGAGAATGTAGAAGCATGGAAAAAAGCTTTAACGATGAAAGCTCCTCATGGATTTGTTCTTAGCCGTCAAAAGCTCAAAACGCTAAAGCCAACAAAAGATTTTGGTGAAGTAGCCAACGGTGCTTATTTGCTGAAAGAGCGAGAGGGTGCGACATTGACACTTATGGCAAGTGGATCAGAGCTGATGCCAGCTCTTAGGGCAGCTTGTCACCTAGAAACAATAGGAATCAAAGCCAATGTTGTTTCAGTTCCTTGTTTAGATCTCTTTAACGAACAAGATAGTGACTATAAAGCAAAAGTCATCAAACCTGAAACAAAAGTACTAGCCGTTGAAGCAGCAACAGCGACCGAGTACTACCGATACGCTGATGATGTGATTGCAATGGAGAGCTTTGGAGCATCAGCACCAGCCGATAAGCTCTTTGAGAAGTTTGGATTTACTATTGAAAACATTATGAAACGTTCTTGTGAGCTTCTTGGGCAAGAGTACCAAGAGGTAGAAATTGGAGCGTGTGAGGCGTAAATTGTCTGGTGGGTTAAGCCCCACCACTATACTTAAAAAAACAACTACAAGTAGACTCTAATATAAAATATAATTTCAATTTTTCTAAGCTTATAACAGATGATTTTAAGCCACTATTGAGCATAATACACTATTAAAGGAGTATGTATGGGGTTTATTAAAAGTTTGTTGCACCGATTTAAAAAGAGTGATGATCTGCAACCCTTGGAGGATGAGGTAGAGTCGATTGCTCAAAATATTGATCACGATGATGAGTTGATTGCTATGTTGGAAAATGACCATCAGCAACTTTTTGAGATCTATCACGCCTTACAAGATCAATTTAAAGAAGATAATGCTTTTTCTAAGATGAAGAGCCTTTTAGATGACTTTAAAGTGGCTCTTGAGATTCACTTGATGGTTGAAAAGAGCAAGCTTTATAACTATATACGCGCTCATAACCAAAATGATAAAACTTGCGTAGAGTTTGTCGATAATGCTGAAGATGAGATGAAGTTGCTTACCGATGAAATTTTAGCATTTATTCAACAATACAGTACACAAACAGAGTATGAAAAGAGTATAGGTCACTTCTTAGCAGATCTGAGTCAAGTGGGTGTCAAGTTGAGTCGACGTATCATTATGGAAGAGTCCAAGCTCTATACCCTCTATAAGAAAGAGGACTGATCTCTCTATGCCTTTTTACTCTCACAAATCATTAGAAGAGAGTATGTGATAATTATAAAAATCATTCCAAAGAAGCCCAAATGAAACGATTACCTATTGGTATCAGTACCTTTAGCAAGATTATTGAACAAGATTATCTTTATATTGATAAGACGCATTTAGCAAGAGAGCTAATTGAGAATCATCAATATGCCTTTCTCTCACGTCCTCGTAGATTTGGTAAATCTCTCTTTATCGATACACTCCAAGAGATTTTTGAGGGCAATAGAGAACTATTTAGAGGGCTTGATATTGAGGATAAGTGGGATTTTGAGGATAAATATCCCGTCATCAAAATAGACTTTATGGGAGATTTGCGAAGTCCCGATAGTCTTAAACAAAATATTTTTAAACTCATGCGACAAAATCAAGAGAGATTAAAGATAGATTGTATCGACAGCGACCACTTCGCCTCTTGTTTTGAAGAGCTTATTAGACAAACCTATAAAAAATACCAAAAGAGCGTTGTGGTTTTGATAGATGAGTATGATAAACCTATTCTTGATAATCTTGATCAGATGGAGGTAGCCATTGAAAATAGGGAGATACTTAAGTCACTCTATACCATTCTCAAAGGAAGTGATCGATATATCAAATTTGCCTTTTTGACAGGTGTGAGTAAGTTTTCCAAAGCAAGTATCTTTTCGGGGCTTAATAACCTCAGAGATATATCCATGATGCCAAAATTTGGAAATATTTGTGGATACACTCAAAGTGATATTGAGAGCACCTTTTTACCCTATTTAGAGGGTGTGGATTTAGAGAGGCTCAAAGTGTGGTACAATGGATACAACTTTTTAGATGCCAAAATCTATAATCCCTTTGATATTTTACTCTTTATTGATAGTGGGTTTGTATTTGATAACTATTGGTTTAATACAGGTACTCCAAGCTTTTTAATCAAGCTCTTTAAAGAGCACAACTACAAGTTAGCTAAGTTTGAAAATATTCGAGTAGGTAAGGAGCTTGTAGAGAGCTTTGATATAGAGAAGTTATCCCTAGAGACTGTGATGTTTCAAGCAGGTTATTTGACCATCAAAGAGCTTATTCACAAACGAAATCGTATCGAGTATATATTAACCTATCCAAACTTTGAGACAAAAATGAGTTTTAACAACTATCTACTCAACTACTTTGTGGATAACCATCAGAAAAAAATCACCGTTCAAAATGCTCTTATTGATACACTAGAAGAGGCTAATGTAGATGATTTAGAGCAATCCTTGCAATCTCTCTTTGCCTCCATTGCCTATAATAATTTTACCAATAACTATATAGAAAACTACGAAGGATTCTATGCAAGTGTACTCTATGCCTATTTTGTAGGGAGTGGATTTGATAGAGTCGTTGCAGAAGATGCCAACTCCATAGGTAGAGCTGATCTGAGTGTATTTATTGATGATAAAGTATATATTTTTGAGTTTAAAGTCGATCAAAAGGGCGCATTAGCTCAGATCAAAGATAAGAACTACCACCTAAAATATCAAGCCAACTACAGTGAAATCTATATTATAGGTATAGAGTTTGATAGCAAAATCCGCAATGTAGTAGGTTATGAGTGGGAGAGAGTGCAGTAGCTAAACACTCTACCTATTCGTCTCTCCACCTTCACAAATCATGGGGTATTTATTGGCATCTTCTTTAGTCGGTTTGCCCTTGATGACATACTTGATATAGTTCTCCCAGCTATGCTGTGCCAATACCAGACAATACTCAGGGTGTGTAAAGTTTTGACACTCTTTTTGGGCTCGTTGTACGGCTAGATAGGTAATTTCACACATCTCTAGTTGCTCTTTATCTTTGAACTTTTGTGTGCAGTAACTCCCTTTTTCTTTGCTCAGTGTCTCCCAAGAGATAGATGAATGGGTACAGCTCATCAATAATAAAACCGCTATGCCAACAGTTGCCACTACTATTTTTACCATTTTACTCTCCTTGTCTCAAAATTATAGATAACTATAGCATAAAGATATTAAATCAAAAGCAATGAAGCAATATCAGTCTAATATAAGAGGAAAAAAAGTAGAATGAAGGTTTTACTCCAACATCAAAGTTTTACTTATATGAAGCAACACGTTATTAATTATATCAAAGAGTTATCTAGTTTTCTATTTTTATCAAGTGCTACTATTTTACTCTATAATCACTACTCCTATCTTTGGCTTGATACACCCATTCAACGTACGCAAAGTTTTTATACCATTGAGCTTCCTGTTGCCCTTGTGATATCGCTGCTTTTTTACTTTTCCAATATTCAAAAGAGATGGATAAAATATATTGTACCCCTTGCACCTATGATAGCACTACTCATCTCTTTTGATCTATTTTACAGTTTCTTATCCCGTTCTCCACGATATTCAGATTTGATGAACTTTGGCAATGTCCATGACTTTTATCCTCTTTTGTTTTTTGCTTTTTTGTTTTTTGTGGGGATTATTTGTGTGTTGGTTTTGAAGCTTATAAGCACTGCCTATCGAAATTATACCCAAGGTGCTTTTGTAGTGACTGTTGTGAGTCGCCTATCTGTTATCATTATTCTACTCTATACGATACAAACGCCTCAGTTTCAAAAGCTTCATGCTTCAGTGTTTGACTATGTCGTTTGGTCAGACCAACGTACACTCAAACACAACGGACGCTTCTCTAACTTTATCTTCTTTTCAAATTTGGAGAGACAAAACTATCAAAAGATTTTCTATAGCAACAAAAATCCTATTCATATTGCCCAGACACTCTATCCCGATAGTCTCAAAACCAAACCCAATATCTATATGATTATCTTAGAGAGCTTTGTAGATCCAAGGTTTTTTATTGATATGGAAATCAAACCCAATCCATTGGCAAAAGAGCTCTCTCCTTATTTAAAAAACAATCACTTTTCAAAGATTATCTCACCCGTCTATGGTGGCTATACGGCTCAAGCAGAGTTTGAGCTACTAGCAGGTATCAAAGCGTATGGAAAAGTCAATACCATTGATTTTAATACCATGCGTGGGGGAGCAATTCAAAGCTTTCTAAATCAGCTTAAAAACAATGATTACCGTACTGTTGCCATGGTGGCAGCTCAGCCCTTTTACTTTAACTCACGAGTAGCCTATAGAAGTTTAGGGTTTGATAGTGTTAATTATCTTCTCAAAGATCCAAACTTTATCAAAAATCCAAACGATGAGCATATTTTTGATGGAGATATTTTAAATTACAACTTGGAGATGGTTAAAAAGCACCTTCAAAGCTCCACCAAACCACTCTTTAATTACGTGATAGGGATGTATGGTCATCTGCCCTACAGTCGAAATTTAGATAAACGCCCCGATGTGGTGACGATAAAAAATAGCCAAGATGAAAATTTTCATAAAATTGCCAATCAGTTCTACTACCGTACCAAAGCCTTGGCTCACTATTTAGATCAACTCCAAAAGTTAGACCCCAATGGCATTATTTTTGTAGCAGGTGATCACCTACCCCCTATTTTGACTCAGGAGATACGTTATCAGTACGATAAGTATATCAACAGTGCAATTTTGCTTCAGGGTGATAGGAAGATTGTTATTAATGAGAAACGATACTATCAGATACCTTGGATGATATGGGATCTTTTGAGAAAAAAGAGTAGCCCAAGAGAGCTCAGTGATGAGCAGATGAACCAACTCTACTTTGAAGCACTCAAACAGAGCATGGAGATAGACTCTTAATTACTTTTGGCTCGTTTGATAATGTTATTGATCATGTTTTTAAAGACCAAATAGTGCAAGGGGATAAGCGTATACCAATAGAGCCTTCCCCATACCCCTTTGGGGTAGAAGTAAGCCGATTGAATAAGTTTGTTGTCTTTGATCTTAAACTCCAACCACGCTTTGCCAGGGAGTTTCATTTGGGCAAAGAGCAATAATCGTTCGTTGGCTTGTAGATCGACCACCTTCCAAAAGTCTACACAATCCCCCGTACGCAAATCACACTCACTGCGTCTGCCACGTTTGAGTCCTACGCCACCAATGAGTTTATCCATAATGCCCCGTATCTCCCACAAAAAGTCATAATCAAACCAACCGTGCGTTCCTCCAATGGAGGTAAAGGATTGGTAGATTTTAGAGGGGTCAATATCTTTAATATCAGCCACTTTCCTATCCACAAAGATTGCATCGCTAAACTCTCGCTCATGCACCTCATCCCACACCTTGCCACCGTTATCGTTCCAGCGACTCAATACTTGATTGGCTTGAATCTCCTCAACGGCTTGCTTGACTGCATCGATATAGGAGAGTGGTTTTATTTGAGGAAAGTACTTTTGGGCATGATCATTTTGAATGACTACTTCTGACTTTAGTCCCTCAATGAGTGCTTTGGCTACACTGTAGGGCACAGGGGTAAAGAGATTGAGCCAATAAGAGGAGATATTGATACTCATAAAAGGCACGGGGATAATATAGCGTTTAAGCCCCAATGCCTTGGCCGTACCCTCCATCATCTCTCTATAGCTAAGCTGCTGGGCTCCTATATCTACTATTAGATTCTTCTCAACCTCCACATCAATCGCACCTTGAAGGTAGCTAAGCACATCATCAACCGCAATGGGTTGGGCTTTGGTCGATACCCACTTGGGTGTGGTCATAATGGGCAGTTTTTCAGTAAGGTTTCGGATAATCTCAAAACTTGCACTCCCTGAACCGATAATCACCCCTGCACGAATCCAGATCGTTTGGACTTTGGGGTTAGAGCTAAGCACCTCTCCACTCTCAATACGGCTAAGCAGATGCTCACTCGTATTTTCGTTTTTAACGCCTAATCCACCAAGATAGATGATACGTTTGACCCCACACTGAGCTGCTACATCCACAAAGTTTTGAGCCGATTGCCTATCAAGCTCTTTGTAGTTGCTTTGAGAGAGGGAGTGGATGAGATAGTAGGCAACATCAATACCATTTAGAGCCTTTTGCAACGCCTTTTTATCAAAGCTATCCCCCTCAATCACATCAACACGCTTTTTAGCTGAGGGCGAGATACTCTTTTTGTTGCGTACCAATAGCCTTAGATCAATACGTTCATCTTCTAAGAGTCGATTTTTCAGCCGTCTGCCGATATATCCCGTTGCCCCCGTGAGTAAAACTTTCATCGTTTCTACTTTTTACTTCGTATCTCTTTGATGCTATCGATTGTTGTCCTAGCTGAGGTAGAACCGTACTCTTTTTGAGCAATACTAAGGTATTTAAGAGCCTCATCAAAGCGTTGCGTATAAAAATAGAGCAGTCCCAAATTGGCAAAGAGTGTGGCGTTGGAGTTTTTGGAGTTGAGAGCTTTGTTGGTGACTCCTTGTAAAAAGAGCTTTTCAGCCCGTTTGTAATCTTGGGCCTTCATGGCACTCCAACCTGCTGCATTAAAGATAGTTGCATCTGCAATATTTTGCTCTTTACGAATATCTAAGGCTCTGTCAAAACTCGCTTTAGATTTACTGTACTCTTTTGTCTCCATATAGGCTAGCCCCAAATTATAGTGACCTCTATAGTAATCAGGTTTCTCTTTGACCATCTTTTGAAGCAGCTCAATAGACTCTTGGGGGTTATACTCTGCTTTATAGGGCAGACGCAATGTTTTGGCTTTTTGTAAATCAAGCTCAAAGGTCGTGACGACATGCTGTCCAAATTTATCTTCTACGGTTTGACTCCATAGTAGAGCACCTGCTATTGCTGATAGTAATATTACTCTTTTCATCGATTACCCCTCCTCTAGTGTATGACGCATGGTTTCGTTGTTGAGTCTTGTTTGCAGTGTTTGAATCTGCAGTTGCATCTTATTGATTGATCGCTCTACCTCTCGTAGATTAATGAGTAGCTCTTCATTGTCTCGAAACTCTTTATTGAGTGCTTTGGTGGTAATAGGCTGAAGAGCCCCATCTTTGCGTATCGATACCGTCCCCCAGCTGTCATCTAGGTCATTGACCAAAGCAACAGCGAGTTGAACCGTTTTATCTTTCTCTTCAACATCACTTTTGATCCAAATGGTCACCCACTGCAAGGGACCAGCCAATATCATAAAGACAATGGCAATATTCATAAACTTCTTAATCAACTCCGATTCGTTGGGTTTGACATCACTATCAGTCTCTGCACTCTTTTTGATCAAAGAGTATGCCAAATAGAGCATCAAAAACGCCAAACCCAAAAAACCAAAGTTGAGTATATTTTCAATATAGGCAAACATCGTATCGTATCCTTTTTATGTTATTATAGCATAATACTAAAGCACAAGCAGCTGGCTGTGGTGATTGCAAGAAAGATGCCATTAGCTCATATTTTATCATAATAAATTAAAGTGTATTGTTTTTGTAACATTTCGACATTTCTTTACCTAGAGGAGGTGCTTTTATTTTAAATTATAGATTAATGGGTTATAATTTTGATAAGTTTATAAAAAGGGGTTTTATAATGAACGTACAGAAGTTAAATCACGCTATTGAAGTACTCAAAGGTGACTTGGGTGATGGATTGATTGCAACGGATATTTTTACGGTTAAAGATGGTATCTCAATTGCAGGATATAATCCACAACCAAAGGCAAGTGCACTCTTTAATCTTTTAACAAGTAATATTATGAAGACATTAAGAGGTTCTGGATTTCCAAACCTTGATAAATATTTTTTAATGAATTTGGAAGGTGATAAGATGGTAGTTATTCTACCATTGGGTGATTATCGATGGGGTATGCTTATAGATACAAACAAATCACAATTGGGACTACTTGTTAGTATTGCTATTCCAAATAGTTTGCAAGCATTTGAAGAGGCTATGGAATAACTATATTTATCTTATACGGTAAAAACTTTACTGTGTAAGATAAATTAGTTGATTTAGAAGAGTTTTATGAAGGAAATTATTAATAAAACAATCATTCACCAAGAGCTTAATAGGTTTATTGATAGTTATCAAAGTGATCAAAATTTTTCTAAATTAATTACGAATGTCGAAGAGATAATTAGAAAAGTCACATCTGCCAATGATGTTTTTATCCTTACAATTAATGACTTTGCCCAAGAGATTAATATACTCTCGCAAGATAAAAAGATATTTGTTGAAGATATGGAGGAGACCTTTAGTGTCATACTAGAGTGTTACTATACTAAACATGATCACCATGCAAAAAATCTCGTTACAAGTTTCTTATACAACAGTGCTGTTGACAAGCTTGTTGATTACCCTCTCAAAGAGATTCTTGTTGTTCCTCTTTTAGATAATGAAAAGAATATAAATGCAATAATCTGGGCTTCCTACTCCAAGGAAAATCCAGAAGGATTTACGCAAGACGATAGTGAAAATATCAACTATATTTTATCTTTTTTAAAAGATATACCTATGGATAGAACCCAACCATCAACAACTAAGCAAAAACAAGAAGATGAGCAAGATGAGAGTCAAACACTTAATATATTGATTGTAGATGATGATACCATCATCTTAAAGTTTCTCTCAACTGTATTAAAACATGCTGACTTTCATGTAGTGATGGCACATAGTGGTATAGAGGCTCTCAAGATTTATAAGAGTAGTAACCACTCGTTTGATTTAATCTTTATGGATGAGGTGATGAATGGTGGAATGTTTGGGCATCAAGTTGTTAAAAAGATTAGAGAAATTGAAGCCTATAATCACGAAAAAAAGATACCTATCATTGCACTTACAAGTGATACTTCCAAAGATACACGGAGATTACTTCTTAAAGCTGGAGTTGATATGGTACTCTATAAACCCATAGACTCTAAGAGGATTCTTGAAGTAATTGGACAAATGAGTGCTAATTAGATTTATAAACTCTCGACTGTTCCTATCACTTTTTCAACTCTTAATACTTCGTTAGAGGGGTGAGTATCTCAGGAGAGCTGTTAGTCACTTTAAACTATTTTATCCAATCTCTACCCGTATTAAAGCTAAAGGGATATTGATCTCTAAACTCTTCTCGAGAGAATTTAAAGCGGAATTGATCCATATATTTACTGACTAATTTATAGGAATGGTTTAGTTTTTGAAACTTTTGGGTATCGCCCTTTGGCATATCGGGGTGGAGCTCTTTGGAGAGTTTAAGATAACGCTCTCGTACCATCTCTTTGTTTTCAAGTCCGATGAGTCCTAAAAGCTCGACCGCCTCTTGGAACTCATCGTAGGTGACTTCAAAAAACAAAATCTATGCTTTAGAGGCTTGGATCATCTCAAAGAAGTTTGTTGCATCCAATGATGCACTTCCAACGAGTACACCATCAACTTCATCAATAGCAGCAATCTCTTTGATATTGGCTAACTTAGCCGATCCACCATAGAGTAGGGGAGCTTTGATAACCTTTTTGAGGAGCTGATGGGTCGAGGTGATATCTTCTACCGTTGCCGATACACCTGTACCAATTGCCCAGATAGGCTCATAGGCAACAATAAGTTTATTGTACTCAAGGTCAATGCCATCAAGCTGTGCAAAGAGATACTCTTTTAACGCCTCTTCTCCACTTTGTCGTACTTCGAGCGGTTCACCAATGCAGTAGATAATTGTAAACCCATGCTCTTTGAAAAAAGCAAACTTTTTGGCAACTTCCTCTTGAGATTCACCCAAAATTTCTCGCCGTTCACTGTGCCCAATAAGGATAGTCTCAATATCAAACTCTGCTAGTTGATCCACACCTACTTCACCCGTTACCGCTCCATTTTGGATGGGGTAGGCATTTTGAGCCCCAATGACAAGCTTAGAGCTATCAAAACGATCCAATGCCGTAAGGGGAGGAAAAACATAGAGAGGGTTCTCTACCTCTTGGCTTAATTCCTCTAGCTTTTGCATATACTCTTTTGTAGAGGCTCGCGTGTGGTTCGTTTTGAAATTGGCTGCAAAGATCATTATTTAAGTGCCTCTAGTCCTGGAAGTATCTCACCTTCGATGAGCTTAAGACTCGCTCCACCACCTGTTGAGACAAAAGTCATCTCATCCACATCATTGGCTCGTTGGGCAACATCGGCGGTATCACCACCACCTACAATAGTAGTAGCGTGTGTTTCAGCCACATAGTGAGACATCTTTAGGCTTCCTTTGGCAAACTTATCCATCTCATAGACTCCCATAGGTCCATTCCAAATGATAGTTTGAGCATCGTTGAGAGCTTCTCTAAAGAGTCTAGTCGAGGCTGGTCCAATATCAAGCCCCATCCATCCTACGGGTATCTCTTGGGTAGGTAGATATTTAACAGGAACATTTTCACTAAACTCAGGAGCAGCCACAACATCTACAGGGAGATAGAATTTCACGCCAAGCTCTTTAGCCTTTTCCATAATGGCCTTGGCATCCTCAAGCAGATCATCTTCAACCAGTGAGTTTCCGATCTCATGACCTTGGGCTTTGAGAAAGGTAAATGCCATTCCTCCACCAATGATGAGTTTATCGACTTTAGTCACAAGATTGGTAAGGGCTTCAAGTTTACCACTGACTTTACTCCCTCCTACAACTGCCACAAAAGGACGGATTGGACTTTCGATTACTTTAGAGAAAAAATTGATCTCTTTGGACATCAAAAATCCACCTGCTTTATGGTCGGTGTCAAATTCAGCGGCAATAGCATGGATAGAAGCGTGTTTTCTATGACAAGCACCAAAGGCATCATTAACATAAAAATCAGCAAAAGAGGCAAGCTCCTTGGCAAAAGCTGCGTCATTATCTGTCTCTCCCGCTTCGTATCGAAGATTTTCAAGCAGTAAAACATCCCCCTCATGCATTGAAGCTGCTTTGTTTTTAGCATCTTCTCCTACAACATCTTCTGCCATTAAAATCTCGCGTTTAATACGAAGCAGTGTGTGAAGCCTCTTAGCGATAGGTTTGAGCGAAAACTCCTCTTCATACTTTCCAGGTTCGGGTCGCTCATAGTGTGAAGCTAAGATAATCTTGCAATCTCTATCAATACAGTAACGAATTGTTTGCAATGCTGCTCTAATACGTCTATCGTCGGTAATATTACCAAATTCATCTTTGGGTACATTAAAATCACATCGGATAAAAACTCTTTTGCCATCAATCTCTAAATCTTTGATACTCTTCAAGTGCATTCCTCTACATACTATTGTAAAAATTTGCAATAATTATAGCATAGATAAGCTAAATAGGGCAAAGAAACTTTAGGGTTCCTAGAGATTCTAGTTACTCTTATGAAGTAGACTGCTCTAGGTGAAATACAATCCAGCCATCTTCTTGAAGCTTTGCTTTGGCTTTTGAACACAGAGGAGCATTAATAAGAATATATTTTTTATTGATTTTACTCTCATTATGCTCTTGGGCTTTTTGATGAAGCTCACTGTAGCTTAGGGTGTCTTTGATAAGTACTCGACTCTTACGTTCAATTGAGAGGACAATGCCATAGAAGTTATTTAAAAGCGTTCCCATATAGATATCGATCTTTTTTTTACTACCCAACTCTATTGGATTAATTTTTGTAAGTGATTTGAAGATAATATTTTTTTGACCTAATGTTTCGACAATGTTTTTCATGCTGACTCCTTTGCTAGTGGATGGTGTGTGTTGATGGTTTTTTGTAGCTCTTTGGACTCTATATGTGTATAGATTTGTGTGGTCACAAGTGATGAGTGACCAAGCAACTCTTGTACGACCTTGAGATTTGCACCCCCTACAATAAGAGATGAGGCAAAAGAGTGACGAAGCACATGAGGAGAGACACCTAGATACTTTTTGACAATCTTATAAGCAGAGATTCTACTAAGCTGAGTGTCACGATTGTTAAGCCAGATATACTCTGAAGTGATAGGAGCAACTTTGAGGTACTCTTCAAGAGCCTGAAGTGCAACAGGGGCAATAGGTACGACACGCTCTTTTTGATTTTTGGCAAAACGAATGGTAACCCACCCCTCATGGATATCACGCCTTTGAACATTCAACGCCTCACTCACCCTAGTGCCAGTAGCGTACAAAAAGAGAATTAGGGCATAATCCCGCAGTCCACTTTTGGCTTGACGATCAATAAGCCTCATACCTGATACTATCTCATCAAACGATAGGTATTTGGGTAACGTTTTGGGCACTTTTACCATGGGAATATTGGGTTTGACCTGTGTGCTAAGTGATTGAGCATGACAAAAGGTAAAAAATTGATTGATAGAGGAGAGTTTACGATTAAGGGTGCGTTTATTATCAAAATGTGCTAGAAATTTGAGAATATCTTCGGTATCAAGATCTAGCACATTTTTTTGTGCAAACTCTTGAAGTTGATATATATCGGATAGATAGCTTTCAACCGTATGAGTATTAAGTGATTTGACAACACTTAAATACTCATTGAAAGCCTCTATTATATTACTCATAACTCAAAGTATCGAGAGCGATAACCTCTTTGTGTTTAAAGAGTCGATTATTGGATATAAAAGTGAGGGCATCTACATCTTCAAAGTTATAGATACGGTGCTGACTTAGATCACTGTCGAGTACAATCAGTGAGCCTTTATAGTCAAGAGCGTAGAGCTTATTGTTGTAGATACCCACTACACTGTAGTGGGCATAATCAAACTTGATAGTAGCAAGTTTGTTGAGGTTGAGGTCTGTTTTGATGATCTCTCCACTTTTGGCAAAGATATAGATAGCACTGTTGGTTACAACAACATCACTGAGTTTGATTCGCATTCTTTTTTCATTTCCATTGGATACAACCATGACGGCATGTGCTGAAGCAGAGATAAGCTTACTGCCTATTTTTGAGAGATGAATGGCGTTGTTAAAGTTTCTATCGGCACTGATATAGATTGCTCGTGTTGCCTCTTTGTTGTTTGGGTTGATCATCAAGAGTTTACCATCAAGAGTAGGCAACGCAATAGTATTACCTACAAATATAGGATTCGCCACTCGGTTATCAATGGCAAATACTCGTTCGGATTTGCCCTCCCAAAGCTTGAGATTATTGGAGATTCGATAGATTCCAAACGAGTTGTCTTCCAATAGATAGACAACAACATCACCCGATACATTGGCCGTTACAACAGGTACTTTGAGACCAACAACTACTTTCGTATCTTTTGATGTCTTATCAATGATTTTGAGATTCCCCATACCGTTTGCAGCCAATAGATAACGGTTGGATTCATTAATGTATCGATAACCTTTACCTAGATTTAAAATACCACTGCCACGTTTATTGATGTATTCACCGTTATAGAGTGTTGCTCCATCACGATTGACAAATTTAATTTCACTTCCAAGTGTTAATTTTTGTGTCTGAATCTTACTTGTGTTTTCAGGTTCAAAGTATTTTTTGGAGTTACAGCTTGGTAGGGCTATCAGTGAGATAGCAACAAGTCCAAGTGAGAGTATATTTTTCATTCTTCAACCTTTATTGTTTGGTGCTTTAGTAGAAGCGATAGATTATAAAATGGAGAGCTTTGTTCAATAAAGCTAAGCTTGTCTTTTGCTGTTGAGGTTTTACCCTTTTGCAGTGCGATATAAGCTTCTTGTATTTTTGAAAACTCATTATAATATTTAGAGTATCCTACTTTATTGGCAAGTGTGGCACTGTGATACTTACTTAAATCAGCGATCATAGCGTTTTTTGAACCACTCAGTTTGTTGAGTTGCTCGACATCTTTGTTCTCAACAGCTTTGGAGTAGAGATAGAGTTCATACAGTGGTGGATTTTTTGCTTTGAGTGTTGCTAACGCAGCACTATCATCAGCATTTTTTTGTAAACTCAAAAGAGCTTGGTTTGCACTCTCTAGTCGTGCTTCATCCATAGCATTCTTGATAGCATTACCACCAAAGCCAAGAATAATAATAGCTACAAACCCTAATAGTTTTAATTTATGTTTTTTATATACTTTTTCAACTTTGAGCAGACCCTCAAGCATCTTCTCATCACTGCTTAACTCCTGCTTCACATAATTGACATCATCTTTAATGCTCACCAAATACTCCTAAGAAAAAAATTACATAAATTATACTAAAGTTTAACTAATGGACTACTTTATTGAGACTTTTCTTATGCTCTCTACAATAGGCTTAATATCGGTTTGGGCAATAATTTTACTTGGTTTTAAGGTATGATGGTTTAATAGAGCATCTGTAAGCTCACGGCTTTCAACTACTTTTATATTTTCTATTGATTGGTAGATGTCACGTTGATTAAAGTACTCTTTGCCTGAGATGATCTTGCATCCAAACTGAGCCGCTTCAGCCACGTTGTGTCCGCCAATATTGGGCTCAAAACTTCCTGCGGCTATCACAATATCACTAATAGCATAGAGGTTGATGAGTTCACCTAGCATATCGACAACGATAATATCGCTTTGCAAGGAGCTATCTATGCTATATTGAGCAAAACTCATACTCTCTTTTGATGCAAACTCTTTAGCTAAGTGAAGCACTTCACCAAAGCGTTCAGGGTGACGGGGGACAAGAATCAACGTAGCGTTTGGCTCTTTGGCTTTTAAAGAGGCAAAAGCCTCCAAAATCAACGCTTCCTCTTTGGGGTGCGTACTGGCTCCACAGACAATAAGCCCATTGGGTTTGGTAAGGCTTTTGGTAGTTTGGGGGAGTTTATAGAGTTTAATATTGCCTGTCACCGTTATATTTTTTGCCCCCAAACTCTCTAATCGCTCTCTATCCGTGCTTGTTTGAGCAAACACTTCATCCGTATGGGCAAAGATGCGTCGGTAGAGCCACCTAAAACGAAGATAGTTCTTATAAGAGCGGTCACTCATTCGAGCGTTGATGACAATAACCTTAGCTCCTCTCATTTTGGCAAAAGCAAACAAAAAATACCAATACTCCGCTTCCATTACTACCAATGCTTTTTGAGGCTTGATCCAAAAGGGTAAAAAGAGCTCATAGGGTAGGTAGCGACTCTGTGTAGTATTTTTATTCATCTCGCTAAATCCTGTATGGGTGGTAGTGGTGAGACGAATATCTTGAGGGCTAAAATGTTGAATCAGGGGTTTGATCGCCCGTGCTTCTCCAAGTGAGCAGGAGTGAAACCAGATACCATTAGATTTTAATGAAGGGTTATTGTATAAAAAAAATCGGGAGGGAATTGATTGGCGATATTTATGCTTAAAGCTTAGCACCACCAAAAAGGGCAGTGCTATAGCATAGAGTAGTAGTGCAAATAAAAAATAAAATAGGTTAAATACTCTTCTCAAACTACTCTTCGTCATCCATTTGCGGTTCGATGTAAAGAATCCTACCACAGTGTGGGCAGGTAATGATCTCTTGAGACTTAATAACCTCTGCATAGGTTTTGTCATTGATCTTTAAAAAACATCCGTGACACGCTTGTTTACGAATAGGTACAATCGCAGAGTTTCGTGCCCACATTCTAATTTTTTCATAGAACTGTAGTACGTTTGGCTTAATGTTGATAACGCAATCTTCTCTTTTGCCATAAAGTTCTGCTTTTTTACTGTCGATGGTTACGTTTGTCTCTTGAACCTCTGTGGCAATTTGTTCAACAAGCTCTTTCTCTTTGTCAAACTCTGCTTGAAGATCTTCCACTTCAGCACTTTTGACATTATTGATCTCATTGAGTCGCTCAATCTCTTCATTGGCAAAGGTCATCTTCTCTTTGGCAATATCCTCTTCGAGCGTGAGGGCTTTGACCTCTTTTTCGGTCGTAACACTTTTAGATTTTTTGGTAATATCTTTGAGCTGATCATTTAGCATCTCAAGTTGATTTTCAAACTCAGCTACTTTTGTACTATTTTGCTCAATCAACGCTTTGGCATCTTCCATACGCTCAGCAACTCTATCAAGCTTGCTTTGAGCATTTTCTAACTTCTTATTGGCTGCCTCTATTTTTGGCAAAAAACTATCGATCGACTTATCAATATCGGAGAGTTTGATTAACTCTACTAAATCATTGTTCAATTTTTATCCTTTAAAACTATGAAAAAACTATCAACCCAAACTGTAAAATGGATTTTTTGAATTTGAAATTATAGCTAAAAGTGGTAAATTTTCCAACTCCCTTTTTAACACTTCGCCAAAAAACCTCTCACTTTCATAGTGACCCACATCAATCATCATCAAATTTTGCTCTTTTGCTTTGATTGCATCGTGGTATTTTATATCTCCTGTCAAAAAACAATCGGCTTCAATCATATCCATCATCGATGCCCCACTTCCTGTTGTCAAAGCAATGGAAGCTATCTCATCTTTAGGATTGACCACTTTGACTTGCTCTAAATCCAAACGGCTTTTAAGGTGACGAATCAGATCATTAAGCTGCCATGATTTTTTCGTCGTGCAAATATACTCCTCAAAATACTCCACATCAAAATCGAGTATCTCTTCAAATACATAACGATTAAGATGCGTTTTATCAAAATTAGTGTGCATCGCAATCAGCGATTGATTACGTTCTATCATAATTTTAATAAGCTTTGCAGGGTACTTGGCAAAATCAAGCGACTTTAACCCACTAAAAATAAGGGGATGATGCACAATAAAAAGCACCCCCTCATCACTATTTCGTAGCAACTCCTCATCAAGGTCGATGCTTAGTACCACTTTGCTAATTTCACTCTCTCTATCCCCAATCAATATCCCACTATTATCCCACTTCTCTTGCAGCTCAAAGGGGCTAACCTTATCTAAGTGATTGTAAATTTCTTGTAGTTTCATTTTTTCTCCTTTTTTTATATATTACTCACCTACTCCTCAATAAGTATCTCTAACTTTTGAGAAATCTCCTTGGGTGATGGCAGTATATTTTCAAAATCTTTGGGCAGTGTTTGGGTTAGTTCATAAGTGGCTACGCCTATGGGTTTATTGCTATCTTTTAGAGCATACTCTACGGTGGTTCGCTTTTTTTCTTTGCAGATGATGATACCAATGGAGGGGTTTTCATCTTCGAGTTTAATTTTATCATTGAGGATGGCAAGATAGAAGTTCATCTTCCCAGCATATTCAGGCTTGAATGTACCAATTTTAAGCTCAATGGCAATAAGAGATTTAAGCCGTCGATGGTACAAAAGCAAATCAATAAAATACTCTTCATTATCCACTTCAATCTTGTATTGATTGCCAATAAAGGCAAAATCACTCCCCATCTCGATTAAAAACTCCCGTATTTTATGGATTAGCCCCATCTCCAACTCATGCTCACTGTACCTATCGCCCAAATCCAAAAAATCAAAATTATACTCATCTTTAAGAGCCAATACCGCTTGGTCTTTGTATTTGGCTTCAAGCGTTTTATCAAAGTTGTTTTGGTTGATTAGAAAACTCTCATAAGCTCTGCCTTCTATTTGGTGATTAAGCACCCTGTATGTCCAACCATACTTTATGGTCATTTTGATATAAAACTCTCGTTGCAAGGCATCTTTGCATTTTTGAAATATCATTACATTATGTGACCATCCAATTTGTGCAGACAATGTCTGCAGTTTTGGAGACTCTCGATATTCAACATAAAAATTTCGCATATTCCATAAGTTTCTTTGGCTAAACCCCTTCATCCCCACAAACTCTTTTTGCAGTTCATTGGAGAGGTTTTGCACCACCGATTTACCCCAACCATACTCCTCTTGACGCTCCACAATGCTTTTACCAATATCCCAATAGAGTGCTATTAGCTCCTTATTGACACTTTTAAGAGCCTCATATTGGCGTTGTAAAATCTTGGCTTTTATATCACTCACCAATGTTTTAAAGGGTTGGTTGTCTATTTGCATCTACTGCTCCAATTTTTCGTAAGTTTGTCACTGCCAAAGGGCAAAATCCGTAGGGTGGTGCTTCCTAGCCCACCGATTTGATCTGCATTTTTTGAGGTGCAGTGGGGGGTATAGGAATCTTTCATTTTTTATTGCCTTTGGAATAAGTCGTCGATATCATCTAGTTTACTATTAAAACATTCTTTAGAATAATCTGATATCTGACTCGAATTGATATCGTCATCAATTAATTTCTCGCAAGTAGTATGGATGTCAATAGTATTTTTTATTGATACAATATCAACATTAATATTCTTATAGTTATCTATATCAGACATTAAATCATCTAAAGTATTACTAATATATGTTTGTAAACCATATTCAAAATCTACACCCCCATCATTAAATGATGATTCTTCCCATATATCGTTTAATGTTAAATCATCAACATTATTATATAGGTTTTCTTGTAAGTATTTAGTAATTAACTGATTGAGTTTAATGTTAATAGCCTCACTATCAACTTCAACATATTTTATAAGTTCTATAATCTTATTGATATCATTTTCATCTAATATAGCATTTTTTATTATTATGAAAATAAAGTCATAGTTATCAATTTCTAATTCTTCTCTGTCTATATATGTGATTACTGATACAAATTCATCAATTAAGTCAAAATCTCTTGCTTCATTGATGATATTTTGAAAAAATATATTTCTTTTTTGAACAGATATATCATTTCTAGCAATATTGATAAATTCTACCATGTATAATAATTGAATAAGATAATCATCATCATTACAAGTTTTTAAATCAATTTTCTCATATAAAAACAAAACTATATTTTCATATATTTTTTTATTAATTCTTTTTCCAAGACTATATAACTCTTTTAATGATTGAAATGACATTAAAGAAAAATATATTAACTTTAATATATTTAAATTTTTTTCATATCTATTTAAAACAAAATCTGCAATAGAGGGATTAAAAAGGGTATACTCAATTTTTTGATTATCATGATGCGAACGATTCAAAAAATATTTTACAACTTCTTCAATAATACTATAAAACTCTTTTGCTTTATTAGAATCATTTTGAACCCCTGATAATTCAATATATCGATTATAAGCAATAAAAAGTTCTTGTTCTTCTATTTTATTACCATTAAAAACAACTAACATAACAATAATACGCATAAACTCATCACTTTGTTTATCAAAAGTATTTTTCCAAATATCTTCTGGATTATCGAGTTTAGCAATAATGTATTGCCAATACTCGTTTGCCTCAACTTTTTGAAGTTCTACTTTATGAATATCTGTAATAAATTCTACTAAACGAGGATTAAAATTTTTATGATTTATAATTTGTAGGTATCGTTTATCTAAATAGATTTCATCTATGTATTCATCATTTAATGCACTATGCCAAATATGATTATAGAGAATTTTAGCTCTATCAATATTTTTTAACGCATCAATTTTGATAATAAACTCATCATTTTCAAGATTTTTACTTCTAAAAGTATCACTGAGTGCCAACCCTTGATTAAAGATATTGGTTCGGCTTGTTAAAATAAAGCGTTTGTCTTTATCTTGTTTAATACGACTAATAAACTTGACAATATGTGAATCTTTTTTATTTTCAATCGCTTCTAGGTAGTTTGAACCTAAAAAATCATCAAAATAAAATATCTGTTTTTCATCTCGTTTGTAGATACTCTCTGCTTCATTGATAGAGTTTTCAATATCATAAAATTTAAACTCTTTTTCAATATACCAAAGAGCTAAATGATTGGCTAGTGTGGTTTTGCCAATGCCAGGCTCTCCTGCAATAATGATAATATGTGACTGTTCTAATTTTTCCAATGCTTTGAAATGGTTCTCAGTCTCAACATAATATTTTATTTTCTCTTGAATATCCTCTAATAGATACTCACTTCGGCTCTCAATGGCATTGTTAAAAATCCTATCCAATACATCGCCATTACTTAGCCATAGTTTATAATATCGTTTTTCAATATCTTGATTATTTGAAAGAATATCGTTTAAAGCCTCTTGTCCATAGACATCATCAGGGCTTTTGATATAGGGGTCAAAAAGTTTTTGTATCTCTTGTTTATTGGTATCGGAGAGAGGCAAAGAAGTAACAAAAATATAGTTAGAGGGATGAAGCTTTTTTACCTTTGCAACCTCTTCACTTTTTAGTTTGTTGATTAAACCTTTATACCCCGTTTTGAGGTAGTGTTTGCATTGGATTATCTCTTGTGAACCATCATCACAATAATATCGCCCATCAATCCCACCATCTCGCCCTGCTTTAAAGCGTTCAAATCGTTTGCCTTTATCTTTAGAGATTAACGCTATTGATAAGTCTTCAAACTCTTTATCATTGAGGGTTGAGAAGTCGTAATCTGTCATATACTTTTAAACCTTGAAAATATTTTCATATATTGTATCTACTTTAGTTTTAAAAATTATTATAATAGAGAGTGTTTTGAGGCTTGGGCTATTTGGTGGGCTAGGAAGCACCACCCTACCCGTTGTAACCATTTTACAATCCAAACCTACCGTTCACTCCATTTAAAAATATCCAACAGTACAAGTCTATTTTATGACTCATCAATCAAAAAAGGGATAGTATATCCCTTAAAGATAAAATCATGAATGTGTTCATCATCATAATAGTGTGAGGCTCTACAGCGATAGGGCATATCGGGTAGAGTTTCAATAGCTTTATCAAGTTTATCCAAAAAGTTTAATGCCCTATTCAAACTATCTTTTGCTATATATTCAAGATGCAAATCAAGCTCAAAAAGATATTTATCGCTTCTAACTATTTGCATATTTTGCTTTTAAATTCTCGATTGTATTGTTTTTATGGTGTTTATACTCATGTGTATCAAAATATTTCCCCTCACCACTGCGATACTGCTCTACTGCTTCACTCACCCGTCTTTTGGCTTCTTGGGTTGTGATAGAGGGATACCCATCATCAACAAGAGTATCAATCAGCTCATAAACTTTGGCTTTTAAATCAATACCTTGTTGCTTAATAGCTTCATAAATATCATCTTCTATTTGCAATTGGATGGTTTGCATAGCTGACTCCTTTGAGATTATTATACCATAAACTATTTGGCTCGTACTCTATCTTCTCTCTCACTCTCTTGAGCCTTGTACAACTCGGCACACCCTTTGGAGAGTTCACGAATTTTTAGAATATAGTTTTGTCTTTGAGCCTGAGAGATCGCTTTACGGGCATCTAATACATTAAAGCTATGCGATGCCATCATACACTGGTCATACGCTGGCAAGGGCAATCCTGCTTCTAAGGCTCTCTTACACTCAGAGCTACAATCTTCAAAATCCCTAAAGAGCTTTTCCGTTGAGGCTACTTCAAAGTGATATTTACTAAACTCATACTCACTCTCTTTATGCACATCCCCATAGGTGGTCACGCCATGCTCGTTTTCATTCCAGATAATATCAAAGACGCTCTCAACCCCTTGGAGATACATTGCTAGGCGTTCTGTACCGTAGGTAATCTCCACCGCCACAGGGTCACAAGCCAAACCACCAACTTGTTGGAAGTAGGTAAATTGCGTCACCTCCATACCATCAAGCCAAACTTCCCAGCCAAGCCCCCATGCACCAAGGGTTGGTGATTCCCAGTTATCTTCGACAAAACGAATATCATGGTCTTTAAGGTTCAACCCCAAATACTCCAAAGACTTTAGATAAAGCTCTTGGATATTATCAGGACTAGGCTTGATAAGTGTCTGAAACTGATAATAAGCTCCTAGTCTATTAGGGTTCTCCCCGTATCGTCCATCGGTGGGTCTACGACTTGGAGCCACATAAGCTGAGCTCCACGGCTTGCTATCAAGGCTTCTTAAAAGCGTAGCAGGGTGAAAGGTCCCTGCCCCTGCAGGGATATCGTAGGGTTGTACAATATTACACCCCTCCTTCGCCCAAAACTCTTGGAGTTTGATTAGTATTTGGCTAAATGTTAGCATTGTAGTTCCTTTAAAGTTTTAATTTTAAATTGCTTGGTAAAAAATGGTACATTTTCTGTATAAATATCATCAACAAAGCTACTCTCTTTGTATCTATTTAAAAATTCAAATGTGATACTCTTATACAACCCTCGTTTGTGTCGCTCTTCTTTGGGTATGAACTTATTATATACTAAACAAAAAGTAAATCTATAGTCACTTTTTGCAATATTCAAATCACTCATGAGCAGATCAAACTCTCTTTTACCCTCAAGTAGTTTCTCTTCTACCTCTTTTTTATCAGGCTTTTTTTGATTCTTGAATTCTACCATATAGAGATGGTTATTCTCTTTATCAAAATAGATTGCATCAAAAGTTTTGGGTCTTTTGTTCGCATCAGGGTATCTGTTTTCTACTATTTTATCAAAGTTTATCACCTCTTGAGTTGTATCTTGACAAAGGTACTCCTTAGACTTCTCTTTATGGTGATCATCTAAACTTGTCTCTTTAAAAGTAGAGAGATAAGAGCTATATTTTTGAACAAAAAGATTAAAGTCAGCCATTTTGAAATCGTTCACTCTCCATATCTTCAAAAACATCATAAGGCTCTGAGAGCTTTTCATAAATCTCAACCAGAGTTTGTGAGTTGCTTCCCTCAATCTGTTCTATCTTGCCATCATGTGCAAGATAGAAGTTGGTTTGTTTTTCTAAGTTTGCTCTATCACTGTAGCGTTTAAGTGCCTCTATCATATAGGGGCTATGGGAATTTACAATTATCTTTACTCCATTTTGAACTAAATCTACAATTACTTTTGCCATCTCTAATTGCCACTTTGGATGTAGATGTACTTCGGGTTCATCGAGAATCAAAACTTGATCTTTCTTAAAATGGTTATTTGTATGTAATATCTGTAACATTCCAAACAACTTTATTCCCATAGCTGTATTTGTCAATTCAATTCCTAAACCATTTTTATAAAACTTATAGTCACCAACTGAGTTCTCTTTAAAGCTACCACCAATTATTTTTTCAATTTTTAAAGATATTTTTTTACTTTCATGCATTTTTGTAGTAAGTGCAAAATATAAATCCTCAAATATTGGTGGAACTTGAAAATCTATATTGTTTAAAAAGCTTTCTAACTTAATATTTCTCACAGTTTTAATAAGTGGGAAAAAACTCCATAATATAGGTGTCTCTATTAAAAGTGGAATATTATAGATAGGATAATCTATATAATTTGAAGTTGTTTTATAAGAATAACAACGATTGTTTCTTATTTCAATAGCAAGTGATTTATTTTTATCAAATAGTCTAATATCTCCCTTGTCACTAATTTGATTACTAAATAGTGTTTGAATGTATTTATCTATAATGGAACTTCTAGGATCTTTATCTTTTTGATCTATTGGTTTTAAAGTATATAATGATTTCATACAACTATACAACACCTTCCCAACCGTACTTTTTCCCGTATCATTTTCACCAGCGATTACGGTGAGTCCATCGATATTGACTTTGGCTTGCTTAATCATACCGATGTTTTTAAGTTCTAAGGTCATGCACATCCTTTGATTTCTAAAAACTTTTCCAGTTTACTACACTCTAAGACCGTGTTTTCCTCTTCATTATTATACTTTGCAAAGATTAGACTTGCTAGTTTGTCTATTTCTGTGCCACTATTGCAATACAAAAGTACATTGATACTCTTCTCTACTTTTTCTATATCTTTTAGGTATTGGTGTGTATTGTTTACCTTATCAGGCATTTCATCTAGTAAGTTTTTTGCACTTTGTTGGAAAATTAATCTTTTTTCTTGTGGAGTCAATGTAGCCAAAAATTCAAAATAACTATCCTCTAGTTGACCTGTCTTAATAAAATGACTAAACTTTTTTCGCCCTTTACACGACTCTCGAAAGAAATCTAATAAAAAACTTTTTTCTTCAATCAAAATATATCTATCGTTGCATTCACAAATATTATCAACTGTTGGGCTGTTATCATCAAACTTATCTCCATCAATACAACCTAGAACATTAAGCGATTCACAACACCCCTCGCTAAGTGAGCTTATACATATTCCCACATAATCTCCTCTAAAGGGTCAAGCAGCTCAGTTTGGATTTTGTTCCAATCTTGTTGCGTTTGAAGAATATGATTCTCTACCACTCCATCACTCTCTTGGAGCAAATTAAACGACACTCTATCTCTAAAGCCCTCTTTTTTGGCTTTGGCATTAAGATAATCCGCCATATAGGGACTATGGGTCGAAAAGACAATCTTGACTCCAGCATTCATCAGCTCTACAAACAAATCCACCATCTTAAGCTGCCATTTGGGGTGAAGATGGACTTCAGGTTCTTCCCAAAAGAGTACTGAGCCTTTTTTAAGGGCTTTGTTTGTGACAAGATATTGAAGGAGTCCAATGGATTTGATACCCGATGATGCGTTGAGGATATTATAGCTCTTTCCACTTTTGGATTCAAAAGTAAACCCTTGTAAGCCTTTTGAGATATTTCCATTGATAATATTAGCACTGGTTTCTTTGAATTGAATAATAAAATCACTCAACTCATCACTCGTAAAATCAAACGCATTGTTGTTTAATTTTTCCAATAATGAATCGATATGATAGGGAGTTTTAAATCGTTGCATTGGCAAAAATGCTTCAAACTCTATAATCAAAGGAGTCTCAACAAAGAGTGTATTGGTAGGTTTTTCTTTGAGAGTAAAGTGATGAATGTTTAAATGATTCTCTTTAAAGTCAATATCTATCAATCTATCTTGATACTGAAATTCATTGGATATTTGCGTTATATCTCCAAAAATTGACTGTAAAATATTCCTAAGTAGATAATGGAACTTTTGAGAGTCTGATAGTGCTTTTGAGTTATCTTGTTGCAAAGCAAAATCTCGCAACGAATCGATAAAAGAGTCAAACACAATCTGCTGTGTTTCTGTACCAAAGCTCTCTCTAATCTCTATTTCACTACCAAGTATCATCTCTAAAGCTTCATTGTAACGGTAAGTATCGATTAATTGGTGAAAACTTTTCATATTCACAAATTTTTGAATATGTACACCTATATTGGTTTTTAATAATCCATCGAGTACATCATGCTCTTTTAGCACACTATAGATACCATGGGAGTTGTTTTGAAGTAGCGTATTGGATTCTTCAATAGCATACATAAACTTCATCACATAACTCTTCCCCGTACTTGGCTTACCTGCTAGTACCGTTATATCATTAAACTCTACTTTTGTATCTTTGAGTTTGGCGAAGTTTTGAAAGTGTGCTGTCTCTTTTGGCATCTATACTCCCAACGCTCTTTTTATCTTCTTCTCATCAAATCCGCATATCCACTGTGTGCCAATCATCACCACAGGCACTCCACGGCATCCGTGGGATAGGCAGTCGTACTCTGCTTTTTTGTTTTTGGTAATGTCAATGGCTTTGAATTTAATGTTGTTTTTTTTAAAGTAGTTTTTGGCGACGCTGCACCATTTGCATGAGGGAGAAGTAAAGAGTACCACAGATTTTTGTCTAGGTTTTTGAGGTTTTTTATCCAAAGTGTTCTCCTAATTATATTTTACGCTTAACGCTCGTTCCCATGCTCTGCATTTGTAGGTGTGACCGTGTCACACATATTGTGCGACATGGTCGCACCTACCCATTTGGGTGGTGGAACGAGATTTAATAGTGATATTATAATATAATTAGATTAATTAGAGTCTAGTCTCTACTTCGCTTGAGTCAAGCTCTACTTTTTTGGCTTTTGAGATTCTATCTTCTTGGAGTTTCACTTTAAGCTCATCATCATCAAGAGCCATGATCTGAATCGCTAAGTATGCAGAGTTGATCGCTCCTGCTTTACCAATAGCAACAGTACCTACAGGCATACCTGCTGGCATCATTACAGTACTCAAAAGTGCATCTTCACCACGTAGCTCACCACTTGCCATGGGTACACCAATGATGGGTCTAATAGTACTTGCTGCTAATGCACCTGCTAAGTGTGCTGCCATACCTGCTGCTGCGATAAATACTTGAGCACCCTTTGCCTCAGCCTCTTTGATGTAGTTTTTTGTTCGCTCTGGTGAACGGTGAGCCGAAGAGATAATCATCTCAAATGGAACACCAAACTTCTTAAGTGTATTAGCACACTCGTTCATTACTTCATAATCACTCTTACTACCAATTACAATTGATACAAATTTCATCTATTTCCCTTATCGTTTTTCTAAATATTTTTGAGCCATAATTATAATCTATTTTTTTTACAATTTAGCTTTTAAGGGTTACATAACTACTCATTTTCAAGATAGTGTAACTTTAATCCCTTACTTGTCATCACAAAGCCACTAATCTCAATCTTGCCACTGTGTACGAGCTTGTGGTGTTTTTTACATAGAGGAATGAGATTGTATTTATGATTTTTATGAAAGTGTTCAATATGCCCGTTCTCATTGGCATCTTTTTGGTTTTTGATATGGTGTACCTCCTCAACCTGTGCATCACACAAGGCACATTGTGTAAGGTAGAGCTCTTTGTTGTATTTGCTACTCTTTTGTTTGGAGATGGTGGTTTTGGCAGACCCTTTTTGCTCTAGGTTCTCTCGAATCTTGTAGGCATTTTTTAAAAACTCCTCATCAAGATGAAGCGATTTGGCAAACTCCAAGCCATAGAGGCTATCCCCCATTCCTAGCTTTAAAACACGATCATAGATCAGCTCATCAGAGCTTTCATCGTAGCGAATCCCAAGGTGTAAGAAGATAAGGTGTTTTATCTTTTGCACTTCACTAATGTGTTGGAGTTGATGCAGGTGCGAGGCGAAGATAAAGGTGGATTTGAGCGAGATTAGACGCATAATGGCAGAGCTGACAATGGCTAAAGCTGATGAGGTCTCCGTCCCTTGGGAGATTTCATCGCCTAAAATGAGTGATTTCTCATTGGCACGATTGAAGATGTTTTTTAGCTCCATCATCTCAATGGCAAAGGTCGATAAGCCTTTGTAGAGATTATCATTGGAGACAATACGGGTAAAGATCTTCTCATAGAGCCTAAAACGAAGCTCAACAGCAGGGACAAAAAAACCTCCTTGGGCAAGGACGACGGAGAGCCCCACACTCTTCATCAGCGAAGATTTACCCGAGGAGTTGATCCCATAGAGCAGTACGCCGTGGATATCTTGGTTATTGGAGGCATTGAGGGTAATATGGTCGTGTGTGGTGTCGTTATTAACCCCCAAAAAAATATCATTGGGAATGTAAATACCACTTTCAGAGTTGGCTTCGATAATAGGGTGACGCAGACCAATGGCTTCATAGAAGTTCCCCTCCTCGATAATGGGACGGCTAAGATTCATCTCTTTGGCACACTTGGCAGAACTCAGAGCCACATCGATATTGGCAATGGTGGCAATGAGCTTTTCTAGTAGCAGTGAGTAGCGGTTCTCTATCTCATCAAGAGCCTCTTTGTAGCGAGATTTGACAAGGGCTATGAGTTTGGTCTTATTGGCTTCGTATTGGGTGGTGATATTCTCAAAGAGATTGGAGTAGATTTTGACGGAGTTTTTAAGATGTTTGTAGTTAAAGTCTTTGAAAAAGTGGTGTTCGTTATCAATAGTGATAAAGCTCTCTTTGAGTTTGCCCTCAATAAGAGAAAAGCGGTTTTTGGTCAGGTGCAGATAGTACCCTTCACTCTCCAAATAACCAATGCTCACATAAGAACTCTCCCCCTCAAAGAGTTTGTCGATAAAGCTCGCAATGGTCTCAATCTTACTAAACTCCTCTTGTTGCTCTTTGATGAGGCTATCAATAGAGGGGTAGATTCCCTCTTGGAAGATATTATCATTGATATGCTCTAGGGTAAAACGGGCACAGAGTTCAAGCTCAAAGATACGCTCGATGTAGCGTTGCATCTCACTGGCTTCTTCGATGAGTTTGGTTTCTATCTCAATCTCTTGTGTTTTGGCAACTTCAAAGAGATTGAGAATCGCTTCAAGTGAGATAGAGATGTAGCTTAGCTCTAGGGGGTGGAGTTTTTTTAGCTTCAATCGCCTTAAAATCCGCTCCATATCGTAGATCTCTTTGAGATAGGTATCAAAGCGATCCATAAGTGGCAAGACTTTTTCAACCAAATCGTAACGACGTTCAAGTATCTCTTGATCACAGATGGGGTTAAGCAGACGCTCTTTGAGCAGTCGTTTACCAAATGCCGTGGCACTCATATCCATAAGATCCAATAGTGTCACATCCGCAGGGTTGCGACTAATGACTCCCAACTGCTCAATGGCGTTGTTGCCAATATAGAGATATCGACTGTTTCCCAAAAAATGAGGGCGGTTGAGTTTATCGATGATGGTGGGGTCGTGCTCGATGATAAAATCAATGAGCAACGCCAACGATTCTGAGGCATAGGGGTAACGCTCCAAATCCAAATACTCAATGGAGGACAAAAAAGAGTTGATCTCATAGATGGTACCAAAGAGCTCGTTTTGAAACGCAATTTTGAGGCGTTTGGTATTGATAGAGTAGTGCAGGGATTTTAGCTCAAGGTAGTTGAGCACCCACTCAATGTCAGTGACGCTTTTTTCAAAGGTGATGATCACTTCCGAAGTAGCATAGTTTTGAAGCAAGTTAAAGGCTTCATCCAAGGCATAGCTCTTATCATCACGCGATGAGTGGATCTCATTGACGATGCTTTTGCCTGTGGTGACATCAATTGCCGAGTAGCCTACTGAGTAGATACCGTTGTTACTATCCACGATAATCGAAGCGATATTGTTCTCATTGGCATCATTAATATACTCAAAGTTCGTCCCTGGGGAGATGATATTAGCCAAATAACGCTTGACATAAGGTGGCTCACCCTTTTGTTTGATAATCACAATGGTATATTTTTTAGTAGCAATAAGGCGATTGAGATAACGTTCGATGGATACGGAGGGCACGCCAGCAAGTAAGGGATTAGAGACAGAGTTTTCTAAGATTGATTTGTTTTTACGGGTGAGTTGAATGTTAAGCAGTTCCGAAATCTCTTTGGCTTTACCAATTTTGAGCTCATCATTATTGACCTCATAAACCTCAAAGAAGCTTCCTATCTCCATCAAAACAATAGAGTTAGAGCCATACTTATCCTCAAAGTAGCGTTGCAGATCAAAATAGACCTCGGTCAGTAACTTTTTTTTGGCTGATAATATCGTTTCGACTTGGTTCAAATACTCTTCACCTTGATTAATTTAGAGTGTTATTTTAGCATAATCTTTGTAAGAGTTTTTCTGATGCTATCTCTTGTGCAAAAATAGGAATCAATACAAGACAGCAACCTCCCAAAATCAGCACTGTATTTGATATAATTGGCGGTGATACGGAAGATTCGCTAAAAAACTATACTATCTTCATTTTAGCCATCTTTTTTTGGCTAAGGTGTTGATTCTAAATACTGTATAATAAAACCTGAATTACCGTCCAATATACTCACCCCGTTCACACATCAGACGATAGGGACAGTAGATACATTTTGAGAGGTCTTCACATTTGGATGCAACAAGCTGGGTTGTCTTTTTAATCGCTTCGATATGCTCCAAAAGTAGCTCATTTTTGGCATCGAGCTCTTTGATCATCTCAATGGGTTTCTCTTCGAGTATCTTAAAAAAGGCAAGATCGAGCTTGGGGTATTTGCCTTTGAGTAAAAAAGCGTAGATACTCATCTGAAAATCATCAAGTTTTTCCAGATTCTTGGTACGGTTGGCATTGGCAGTCGAGCCACTTTTATAATCAATCACTATTGCCCCTTCACGGTTCGTATCAAGCCTGTCAATCACCCCTTTAAAGCGAAGCCCCTCAATAGCTCCATCGATATTTTTCTCTTTGAGTTCAATGCTGTATCCTTGAGAAAAGTGGTGCAAGTTTTGATACTCTAAAAACTCCATAATCTTTTGGGTGTAGAGCTTTTTTTGAATGGTGGCTTTGGCACTGTTTCCCAAAAACTCATCGAGTAGATGGCTCAATCGCTCAGAAGTCTTTTGCATATCATTTTGCATCAACTTTTCAAGAAGTCGGTGCAAAAAGAGCCCTTCATTAAACTCCTCTTTGAACTTATCTTGAATTTTGAGAATGTAGCGGTAGTAAAATTGGCGTTTACACCCCAAAAAGCTTTTGAGCATTGTAGCCGACCATGCAAAGGCGTAGGGGTTAAAGGGCTCTACCACAATCTCCTCTTCTATTGGCAAGGGGTGGTTGCTGTGAAGCAAATTTAAATTGGGCGTAATACTTTCAATATCTTCTAATCCAAGCTCATAGGCAAACTTGGAGATAAGACGATTTTGGGCAATGGGGTGAATGATCACAGACTTTTTAGCACGCATCAAAAGCTTTTGATAAAAGTATTTTTGCAACGCTTCACGATCATTTCGAGTAGGCAAAGTGGCAAAACGGCGAACCGAGCTATTGAGAAAGCGATCTTTGCTAGGAATAAGAGGGACAATATCTTCATTAAAGTCAAGTATTACCACTCCATCAAACTCCACACCTCTTGTCTCCAAAGCCCCCATTACGGTCACTTTTCCCCCACGAATATCATCGGTGGTGATTTTGGAGATCACTTTGAGGTAGATTGCCAACCACTCTTTAAAGAGGGCTTGTTGGGTCGTAAAGAGCTCTTTTAGATAAGCAATACGCTCCAGTACCTTTTCAGACTTGTCAATCAACTTATGCTCATCAAGTTGGGCAAAAAATATCTCTATGCTCAAAGGCGTAGTCGTATCAAGCAGGATTACCTTCTCACTCTCCATTCCATAACGCAAGATCAAATCATGGTATCGCTCTTCACGGCTAAGCAAAAAACGATAGAGGGCATCGATACGTTTATACCCAAAGCTTTTGGAGTAATCAAACCCCATCGCAAAGTTAAAGTTTTTGATGCGATCATAGGCAAAGAGGGTATCTTTAAAACTCTCATCGGGCACAATCAAAGCAATACGGCTAGGATCAATCCCCTCATTCACCATCTTTTGTATCATTTCAAAAGCTACGGGGATCTGTTCCAATCGCTCTTCGACTTTATAAATGACGGCTTCAATGCTCTCTTTAATAGGGCTTTGTTCAATAATGCTAAGGCTTTGCATATCAAAGCTGAGATGAGCATTGTTGGGTAGTTTGATACCAAATTTCTCAAAGCTCTCTTGTACCTTGTGGGTAAACTTGGTAGTAGTAAAGTGAATGATAAAGGGTCTGTGTTTGGCAATTTCACTGATTAAAGTAAGCTCAAAGTGGCTCAAATACCCCTCTAAATAGAGTTCAAAAGAGCTGTAATTATGGATAAACCCCAAATTAAGCTCATACTCTTTGGGGACTAAAAATCGATCGGTAAGATTATGTGAATTTAATATTGTCTCATAGTTGCTTGCCACGCGTTCCAATATCATAATATGCTCTCCAAATTCACTATAACTATCCGCACTTTTAAGGGCTTCAAAGTCGATATTCTCGTGACTGAGCTCTTCTAAAAATTTAAAGATATCATCACTCTTGGTATAAAACCGCAAGATATCGGAATCAATTTTGAGCTTCTCAAAGGCTTCAAACTTGGTCGCCTCTTTGAGATAAAAGGCTCGCTGGATGGGATCAACCAAAGTTTTATTAGGAATAAGTATGGCTTGCTTTTCAAACTCCCCAATACTCATCAAATTGGGCACAAAACCGCTGCTTTGTTTATGGTGTTCAATAGCTTGACGAATGGCACGGGTGGTGGGGTAGATGGAGAGGGTTTTCATCAGTAGTTCTTTACCAGCCACTCAATGATCTCATTTTGCATCTTGGCTCTGTATCGTGCCTTTTTGCAATTAACCAGTATCACAACGCTATAGAGGTTGCCTGATTTGCCACGAACATAGCCTACAATATTTTTAACTCCTTTAATGGTACCTGTTTTAAACCATCCACGGTTTTTAATCAATGATCGTTTAAAGCGTCGCTTGGTTGTGCCATCGACTCCTGCAATGGAGAGGGTATTGAGCCAGCGTTGTCCGTAACGGCTATAGGCAGAGATTAAGACTCTGCTTAGATCCAAGGCTCGTAGTTTTGAGGTGCGTGAGAGTCCACAGCCATTATCGATATGACACTGTGAAGTGAGATCAATGCCATGTTTTGCCAATATGGTCTCTATGGCTTGACGACCTTTGTAGAGTGTAGAGGGGCGGTTATAGATATAGGCTCCTAGAGTAAGCATGAGTTGGCGTGCCATGACGTTATTGCTCTCTTTGTTGATAATGGCTACGCTCTGCTCTAAAGTGCGTGATTTATAGATAAAGAGAGGTTTTGCATTTTGGGGTTTAGTGAGGAGTTGCAATCCACTTTGATTGGTAACCCCTACACTTTGGAGTGCCTCTTTGAGTGCATAGAAAAAGCTTTTGTAGGGCTTTGTGATGACCCTTTTGATCTCTCGTGTAGGGCAACGATTGGAGATTGTGCCCGAGACAATAATAAGGGGCTTTTCATACTCTTTGTTGATCTCAATTTTGGGCCATGCACGGCTACCTCGACAGCTCCCATAAACCACTTTGGCATTATTGATGATCTTAAAACTATCATCTTTAAAATCTGTTTCGACCTTGACTTTTCCTCTGTGGGGCGTGATATTAAGCGTTGTGACCCGTTCATTAAACATCATACTATCAGGCATGGCATTGTAGGGGATATAGGGGCGTTCATCAAAGCCTGATGTATCTTGATTGCCAATATTAAAAAAGCTTCGATCGATAATGATATTGCCTCTAATAGCATTAATCCCTTTGGATTTGATCTGCATCGCTATAGCTTGTATACTCTCATGTTTGAGGTTTGGATCACCGTAGGGTTTAACAATTAAATCTCCATAGAGTGTGCCATTGTTGATAGTACCTGTATAGTAAAAAAGGGTAGACCAGCGATAATCATAGCCAAGATGAAGCAGTGCCGCGTAGGTTGTGAGCACCTTGACAACTGAAGCAGGTGTCATAATAGCATGGGTATTGTGTGAACCTACATTGAGTCCACTGTGAAGATCATGAATATCGATAGAGAGCGAACGCTTATCAATTGGGTATGAAGCAATAATATCCTCAATGCCTTGTGGCAAAGAGGCATGAATAAGGGTAGAGCATAGAATAATATATAGAAGTTTTTTCATAAGATTACCTTCCATTCCCATTGTATATGGGAATGAGATGAGGATTAAAAGTCTGCTTTCTCTTGCCCACTCTCAATCATGGAGACAATCAAAGTATAGATATTGGCAATAACCGCACCAATCACCAATCCTGTTGCCATGGTTTGGTTATGAGCAAACTGCATAGAGAAAAAGGCAGGGATTAGGTGCAAGTCAGCCACCAATGATCCTGCCAAAAGTTCTGCTGCAAGCATATGACGAACTCCAAGTTTTAAAATCGTAGAGACGACATTAATACTCCCTGCGATAAAGAGAGTCAGTACCGAAGGGTTGTACAAGAATGCCGCACTTGTCGTTAGACTCATCAACGTAAAAAATATATAAAAGACTCTACCCCAATTCATTAGATTACTCCTTGCTCAAATTGTGTTCTCATCTTCTCTTTTTCGCGTTCACGTTTCTCTTTTTCGGCTTGTTTAGCTCGGTAGTCTACTACTGAGAACTTTAGCCACATAAGTATTGGAGAGGCAACAAAGATAGAGGAGTAGGTACCCACAATTACACCCACCAATAGCGTAAAGCTAAAGCCGTTGATGATCTCTCCACCAAAGAGATAGAGTACCAAGACCACAAAGAAGGTGGTCAATGAGGTAAGTGTAGTACGTGAAAGTGTACGGGTCACCGAGTCATCAATTACGTGTTCAAGATTGGGCGATTTAACCGAGTGAATACCTTCACGGATTCTATCAAATACAATGATAGTATCGTTGAGTGAATACCCCAAAATGGTCAGCATCGCAGCCAAGATATCAAGGTTGATCTCAATATCAAAGAGTATAATCGCTCCAATAACAATAGAGATATCGTGCACCAATGCCATGACTGAAGCCAAGGCAAATCGCCACTCAAATCTAAAGGATATATAGATCAAGATACCAATGATAGCCAAAAGCATTGCCATGATACCCTTCTCTTTGAGCTCATTTCCGACTTTTGGTCCAACCATATCGACCCGTCTTACTTCAAAGTTACCCGTATCTGCAATGACTGTATGCATTCTATCACCAATATCATCCCCTACAGCTGTAGAGACGGTTTTGATCTTGATAATAATCTCCTCATCACTTCCAAAGAAGGTAACGTTAGCTCCTTTAAACTCTTGGGTTTTACTCAGAGCTTCACGTACTTTGGCAATAGGGGCTTTGGTGTCGTATTTGACCTGAATAAGCGTTCCCCCTGCAAAATCGATACCGTAGTTAAACCCTTTGGTAGCCAACAAGCCCCAAGAGACCAGTACAAGGATAATCGAAAAGATACCAAACTTCATAGAGTTTTTCATAAAGCCTACAGGCTTATCAAATTTTAAAATCTCCATTACTTCTTCCCTCCTTTGATACCAAACCAAAATGCCATACGATCTTTTCTGATCTTAGGCAAGAGCGATTGATAGATACCGTGTGTTCCTAGAATCGCTGTGAGCATCGAAGCCAAAATACCAATACTGATAGTCAACGCAAACCCTTTGATTGCACCTGTACCATAAGCATAGAGTACCACCGCAGCAATCAATGTGGTAATATTGGCATCCCAAATGGCACTAAAGGCGTTGCTATAGCCTGACTCGATTGATTTGGCAATGGAGTTGCCTTTGTTAAGCAATTCTCGTATACGCTCGTTTATAATAACATTGGCATCAACTGCCATACCAACAGTCAAAACAATACCTGCCATCCCTGGTAGGGTCAGGGTTGCTCCAAACATCGACATCACGGCAAGAATCAAAAAGAGGTTGGCAATCAGTGCTGTATTGGCAATAACCCCTGCCATTCCATAGTAGAGTACCATAAAGATAACGACCAAGATAAATCCAACGACAAGAGCCATAGAGCTAGCTTTAATACTGTCAGCTCCCAAGCTTGGTCCAACGGAGCGTTTTTCAAGTGTATATACAGGAGCAAGCAGAGCACCTGAACGAAGAGCAATGGCGACATCGGTAGCCTCTTGAAGTGTAAAACTTCCTGAGATTTGTCCTCGTCCCCCACCGATTCGTTCACGAATCACAGGAGCAGAGTAGACTTTGCTATCAAGAACAACCGCCATACGTTTTCCTACACTTTTGCCTGAGAAGTCACCAAATATCTTGGCTCCTTGACCATTAAGTACAAAGTTGATCACAGGTTGATTACTCTCATCAAATCCAACAGTGGCATCACTAAGCATTGATCCATCGAGAATAGGAATCTCACGAAGCAGATACTTTTCATCGGTGTATACATCGTTTAAGATCACATCACCATACTTTTTGGCTTCGACTTGGCTCATCACATTGACACGAGCAGCTCTCTCTTCATCAACTGCCATCATCTCTAAGCGTGCAGCACGGGCAATAAGCTCTCGGATTCGCTGCTCATCTGCAGCGGTTTTGATCCCAGGAATCTCAACCAAAATCTTATCTTCACCCTGCTTGGCAACGGTAGGTTCTGCTAGTCCAAATTGATCAAGTCGGTTTCGAATCGTCTCAACAGCTTGATCGATAGCATCTTGCTTGGTTTTGATTATCTGTTCAGGTGTAAGCTCAATGATGAAGTTGAGTCCGTTGTTGGTTATCTTGACACCTTTTAGCTCTTTTGTCAAAAGTTTTTTTGCTTTGGTCAAATCATCACTGTCTAATATCTCAAAGTTGATGGTTTGATCTTCGACACTCAATTCATCAAAGATAATATCCTCATCATCAAGTACATATTTAATAGTTGCTGCAAGAGATTTTTCATGAGATTTGATTGCCTCTTGGGTCTTGACACCCAAAAGCATATGTAGACCTCCTTGAAGGTCAAGTCCTAGTGTGATTTTTTTTCCACTCTCACTTTGAGTAAGAGAGGGTATCGAAAAAACGATACCAAATATAAATGCAAATGCAAATATAATGACTCTGTAATTAAGCATCTTTACTACTTATTTCCTCTTTTTGTGCTACAAATGATTTTGAAAGTTTAACAATTACATCATCATTTAGCTTGATTTTGATAAAATCCTCTTCAGGTTTTATAACTTCAGCCATCAATCCGCCATTGGTTACGATCTTATCGCCCTTTTTGAGGCTTTCGATCATCTCTCGATGAGCTTTTTGTTGTTGTTGCTGTGGTCTGATAATAAGAAAATAGAAAATTGCAAATAGTAAAATCAGTGGTAAAAACTGAGCAAATACTTCCATGGGAGTCCTTAATGTATAAATTTTTTGGCAGTGATTTTAACATCTTTTGGTTAATAGAAGCCTTTCTTGTGGCTATTTTACTCTCATCCTTTATCTACCTTGAGTGGCTTGGTTTCACTTATCCTTGGCTTAATACACTACTGGCTTTAGTGGGGCTTTTTTTGTTGTTGCGTTCAGATCCAAGAGTATGGAGTTGGAGTGGCTTTTTGATTGCACTCTTTTGGTTTTGGTGGATTGCTTTGAGTTTTGAGCATTATGGCTTTGGGTGGGCAACTCCTATTGGCATTATCTTGGTAACATCTATCTATCTATTGATCTTTTGGTTTTTTATAAAGAGTGCACTCTATATAGAAAAACGATGGCAAATTGATAGACTCTACCTCAAAGCTCTTTTTATTTTTGGATTTAGCACCATTCACCCTTTTGGATTTGATTGGCTTAAATTTGAATTGGTTTTTGTGGATAGCTATTTTGGTATTAATAAATGGCAGTTTGCATTGATTTTAGTAGCACTGGTACTACTCGTAGGGTGCAATTTAGTGCACCAAAAACATATTAAAAAAAGCAATAGTGCTGCAATAAATTGCATCCTACGGGTTTCAATAGCATCTCTATTATTTATTATATCATTGGATTTTTCTAAAGCATCTTCTAATACTATCGATCAGAGTATTAAACTCATTAACACCAATGTGACTATTCATTATAAGTGGGACAAGGCTTATGAACAAGAGCAAATTGATAATGTCTACCGTGATATTCAAGAGGCGATAGATCACAACTACTCTATAGTGGTACTTCCCGAATCGGTGATTCCAAAATTTATCAATAAATTTGAAGGTATCAAAGATAGGCTCAAACGCTACTCGAATGATATTGCCATTGTGATGGGGGGACTCTATCTTGATGATGATGGCACACCACGAAACTCTGCTTATATATTTACGAAAGATAAAATGCAAGTAGCCAATAAGGTAATATTGGTCCCTTTTGGTGAACAAAATCCACTGCCAGAGTTTTTAAGTGATATTGTAAATAAAATCTTTTATGACGGAGCAGTAGATTATAAAGCAAGCAGTGAAATCACGGAGTATCAGCTTAATGGTACAAGCTACCGCAATGCAATCTGTTTTGAGGCAACAAGTGAACGACTTTATGAAGGCAAACCAAAATATATGATAGCATTGAGCAATAATGGATGGTTTACCCCATCTATTGAGCCTACTCTTCAAAAGCTGTTGTTGAAATATTACAGTAAAAAATACGGTACAACCATATACCACAGTATTAATCAATCACCAAGCTATATTATATATGATGGTAGAGATTATCCCTAAAAAATATAAAAACCCTACACAGATCAAACTTCATATAGAAAAATATTAATATTTTTTAGTATTTAAAGAGGAATTAAAGAAAAGTATCATATTATTACATATAACAAAAATGTTTAGTTAGTGTGATGTTGTTATATTG
>Ga0193953_1000154_pt1 | contig 38660 bp, 35 predicted proteins | sample BB_4_MG_FD_140325 | JGI IMG/M metagenome (GOLD analysis project Ga0193953, IMG submission 140325) | Microbial mat bacterial communities from the Broadkill River, Lewes, Delaware, United States - BB_4_MG | ecosystem: Environmental > Aquatic > Freshwater > River > Microbial mats | place: USA...
ACATACTTAACTAATCAACATACGTTTCAATCGGTGGGCATGAGCACACTAAATTTCTATCCCCGTAAACATCATCAATACGGTTCACCGTTGGCCAAAATTTATTTTTTGCAACGCTAGGTACAGGGAATACCGCGTCAGCAATACTGTATGCTCTGTCCCAATTTGCATCGGTAATATCTGCTAAGGTATGTGGTGCATGATGTAGAGGGTTATTTTCTAACGTCCACTCGCCTGCTTCAACTTTACGAATTTCATCACGAATACAAACCATTGCTTCTACAAAACGATCTAATTCTACTTTGGATTCAGATTCTGTCGGTTCAATCATTAACGTGCCAGCAACAGGGAACGACATAGTAGGCGAATGGAAACCGTAGTCAATTAAACGTTTGGCTACGTCCATTTCTGTTATGCCGCTGGCTTCTTTAAGTGGGCGTAGGTCAACAATACACTCATGCGCTACGCGGCCATTTGGATCTGTGTATAAAATTGGGTAATGTTGACTCAGTTTGGTGGCTAAGTAGTTTGCATTAGTAATTGCGTATTTAGTTGCTGCTGTTACCCCTTCTTTACCCAATAATGCAATGTAAAGATATGAGATACATAATATTCCTGCACTACCAAAAGGTGCTGCGGCTACTGCGCCATTGCCTGCGGTTGCTTCGTCAATATTCACAAGCGTGTGATCAGGTAAAAATGGTGCCAAGTGAGATTTAACACCTATAGGCCCCATACCTGGGCCACCGCCACCATGTGGAATAGCAAAAGTTTTGTGTAAGTTAAGGTGTGATACATCAGCACCAATAAAACCTGGTGAGGTAATACCAACTTGTGCATTCATGTTAGCGCCATCAAGATAAACTTGGCCACCGTGGGCATGAATAACCTCACAAATTTCCGCAATAGTTGTTTCATAAACGCCGTGGGTTGACGGGTAAGTGATCATAATGCATGAAAGATTATCAGCTAATTCTTCAGCTTTAGCTTTTAGGTCATCCATATCAACGTTGCCTTTTTTATCGCAAGCAACAACAACAACTTTCATCCCCACCATTTGCGCCGATGCGGGGTTAGTTCCATGAGCTGACGCTGGAATTAAACAGATATTACGATGCGAATCACCACGGTTTTCGTGATACTTATGAATAGTGATAAGACCTGCATATTCACCTTGAGCACCTGAGTTAGGCTGCATTGATACTTTGTCGTAGCCTGTTAGTTTAACTAACCAGTCAGCTAATTCGTCAATCATTGTTTTGTAACCCAATGCTTGCTCTTTCGGTGCGAAGGGGTGCATGTTAGCAAATTCAGGCCATGTTACAGGCATCATTTGTGCTGTTGCGTTAAGCTTCATGGTACATGAACCAAGTGAAATCATAGAATGATTTAAAGCTAAATCTTTGTTTTCAAGTCGTTTAATATAACGCAGCATTTCAGTTTCGCTGTGATACGAATTAAATACTGGATGCGATAATATGGCAGATTCACGTACTAATGACGCTGGAATGGATAAATGACCGCTGCTTACTATTTGCTCATCTAATTCGTTTACACTTAAGCCATGACCTGCGCCAAGTAAAATATCAAAAAGTTGGGCGATATTTTCACGTGTTGTTGTTTCATCTAACGAAACTGAAATTTGACCTTCAACATCTGTACGAACATTAGCGTTTGCAGCTAAGGCACGCGCTACCACGGTTTCTTTTTGAGCCGCGTCTAAATTAAAGGTTAGGGTGTCAAAGTAGTTAGCATGTATAGCGGTTAAGCCTTTAGTTGCAGTACCTAAACATAAAATATCAGTAAAACGGTGAATACGGTTAGCGATAGTTTTCAAACCTTGAGGACCGTGATAAACCGCATAAAATGCTGCCATGTTGGCTAATAATACTTGCGCTGTACAAATGTTTGAATTAGCTTTTTCACGGCGAATATGTTGTTCACGTGTTTGCATTGCCATACGTAGTGCATTGTTACCACGAGTGTCTTTTGACACCCCAATAATTCTACCCGGTAATGAGCGTTTGTATTGGTCGCTGGTTGTAAAGAATGCCGCATGAGGGCCACCGTAGCCCATGGGCACACCAAAACGTTGGCTTGAGCCAATAACAGCATCAGCGCCTAATTCACCAGGAGCTTTCAATAATACTAAACTCATTATGTCTGCAGCTACTGCAACAATGCCTTTCACTGCATGAATTTTTTCAATGAGTTCGCTTATGTCTGTTACTTCACCTGTGGCACTTGGGTATTGGATAAGTGCGCCAAAAATGTCATGCTCTGGAGCTTCATTTGCGGGTGCTACCACAATGTCAAAACCGAACATGTCGGCACGCTGTTTAACAAGGTCAATAGTTTGTGGGAAAACATCATCAGCGATGAAGTAAACATTAGACTTTTTATTTTTAGAAACACGTTTAGCCAGCGCCATAGCTTCAGCTGCTGCAGTTCCTTCGTCTAATAACGAGGCACTTGCTAATGGCAAACCAGTTAGGTCTATACACATTTGTTGATAATTAAGTAGTGACTCTAAACGACCTTGTGCAATTTCAGGTTGGTAAGGTGTGTATGCTGTGTACCAACCTGGGTTTTCTAATACGTTACGGGTAATCACATTCGGCGTTAATGTACCGTAGTAACCTAAACCTATATACGATGTGTTTACTTTATTTAAGTTAGCAACTGCTTTTAAATCAGCCAAAGCTTGTACTTCTGTTTTACTGTTACCAATAGCTGGCAATGCTGCTAAGCGAATGTTTTTAGGTACAATTTCATCAATTAATGCATCAACTGATTCAACACCCATTTCATTAAGCATAGTTTGAGTTTGCGTTTCGTCTGGCCCTATGTGGCGACGAATAAAGTCTTGTGTTTGCTCTAGTTGTGCTAACGACACAGAAGCATTGGAATTAACAGATAATTGAGAAGTCATAAAAGTTTCACTTAAATAATTTTACTTATATAGATAAAAGAAAGCCTCATATTCTAATAAGAAAAAAGAGGCTTAGTACTAGGTAGTAACTTTCTAGCTGATGTGGTCAACTTTTAGGCAAAACCTTCATGTTGTGTGCAGTAGTAACTTACATAAACACTTAGCTTAATTTTAAAAAGCTAAGCGCATAAGCCAACAACAAAGACAATGTCAACTAAATTTGATTAACAACGCTAAAATGCGGAATGTGACCTATAACTAGTCTTCGTCGATAGAACTTGCATACCCTGCGGCATCAAGTAAGCTATCTAACTCGCTCGCATCACCCACTTTAATTTTGAACAACCAACCGCTACCATAAGCATCAGAGTTAACTAACTCGGGTGAGTCTTCAAGTTCTTCATTCACTTCAACAACTTCACCTGAAATAGGCGCGTAAATATCTGAAGCCGCTTTTACTGACTCAGCCACACAAATGTCGTCACCTGTGCTCACTTGGTCACCCACATCAGGTAATTCAACAAACACCATGTCACCTAATAAATCTTGTGCGTGCTCAGTAATACCAACAGTAACAATACCGTCACCTTCTTCGCGTACCCATTCGTGGGTTGTTGCATATTTTAATTCTGAAGGAATGTTGCTCATTTTTATTTATCCTGTAAATATTGTAAATTAAATTTTTTGACGTTCGTTAATTCGTTTATCTGCTCATTTAACTGCATATATAATATAGAACATCTGTTTATATTTTCAATTAAAAAACTTTTACGCCATTGCGAACAAAACTTGGTTTAGTCACTTGTACTTTCACGAGTTTTTTACGCATTTCTACTTCAACCACATCACCTACTTTCACATTACGTGGTACACGCGCTAAAGCAACACTGTGCCCTAATGTCGGTGAGAATGTGCCAGAAGTAATTATTCCTTCAGAAAGAGAGCCATTACCAAGTTCAGTAATAACTTTTTGTCCTGTACGTAAAACACCTTTTTCTGTTAGTACTAAACCAACAAGTTTTGGTTGGTCACCCGCTGCTTTTTGTGCGGTTAACACATCACGACCAATAAAGTCGCGATCTTCTGGTTCCCAGCTAATAGTCCACGCCATATTAGCCGCTAGGGGTGATACGGTTTCGTCCATATCTAAGCCGTATAAATTCATACCTGCTTCTAAACGTAAGGTGTCACGAGCACCTAAACCACAAGGAGTAACACCTAAATCAATGAGTTTTTGCCAAAAATCTTCAGCTGCATTATCAGGCACTATAATTTCGTAACCTTCTTCACCCGTATAACCAGTCGTTGCAATAAATAAGTCACCTACTTGTGCACCAAAAAAAGGTTTCATACCTTCTACTGCAACAATTTGTGCGGGTGTTAATAAATTAGCAACTTTTGCTTTTGCTTCTGGGCCTTGTACGGCAATCATACCAAATTCAGGACGTTCAGTAATTGTGACATCAAAACCTGTTACTTGTTTCGCCATCCAAGCCAGATCTTTCTCACGAGTTGCCGAGTTAACAACTAAACGATAATTTGTTTCTGAGAAGTAGTAGATGATCAAATCATCAATAACACCGCCATTTTCATTTAACATGCCAGTGTAAAGAGCTTTGCCAACAACGGTTAATTTAGCTACATCATTAATCACTAAACGACGTAAGAAGGCTTTAGCATCAGCGCCCTGCACATCAACAATAGTCATGTGAGAAACGTCAAACATGCCAGCATGTTGACGAACAGCATTATGTTCCTCAATTTGTGAACCATAATTGATAGGCATTTCCCAGCCGTGAAAATCAACCATTTTAGCGCCAGCGGCTAAATGTTTTGCGTGTAATACGGTTTTATTTGTCATACGTCATTCCTAAAGAAGTCATACTTAAAGCAGTGACACCTAAAACAGTTATTGCAAAAAATTGTAAAGGTGTTCCTCAAATTTGAACTAATTATAGCCATCAAATTATGCTTATTCAACAAAAATACATCGCGTTATTCAAATTAAAAACCAACTTAATCACATTGTCAGAATTAAATTCAAATAAAACAAGTTTTAAAAAATAAAATATGGCTTTATCTATATATTTAGAAAATAGTCGAGATAAGTTTCATGTATTTTTACAATTATTGCTTTACCTGTGTAAAGCGCAGGAAAAAAGAGGCTGTTAATTTAATTTTTTTATTGCCAAATCGGGCAACTCAGTTTTTAACCCCAGAGCTTGATGTATCAAGCGCTTTTTAGCAGGTTTAAAATTGTCGAGTAAACTCATGCCAACGCCTCTAAGAAAAGAAAAAGCAGGCTGCTTTATTGAAAAAGTCTGTTTAATGGCTTCCATCGCGCCAATCATTTCAATAGCTTCACTTTTACGATAACGAGAAAATGCCTTTAATTGTTTTTGATCGCCAATATTTAATTGGTTTGTATTTTCTGAAGCGCCTTGCAGTGAAAGGTTTTTTGCTAATGACACGGCATCTAACAAGCCTAAATTCACCCCTTGCCCAGCTAAGGGATGAATAGTGTGTGCTGCATCGCCGATAAGCACCATACGACCTTTAACAAAATCTTGTGCTAAACGCATGGTTAGTGGGTGAGTAAATCGGTCGCTGATTAATTCAATAGTACCTAACTTGCCATCACTTGCGGCAGTGAGTTCTTTAGAAAAGTCTACAGCAGAAAGCTCTGTTAAACGCGTTGCTTCCTCAGGTGATGTAGAATATACAATTGAGCAGGTATCACTACCCTTAGGAAAAAGCGGTAGAAACGCTAATGGTCCTTCTGGCATAAATACTTGCCATGCTGTATTTTTATGCCCTTGTGAGCATTTTACCGTAGCAACTATCGCGTGGTGATCATAATCTCGGCTGATCATAGCCATATCCATTTGTTTGCGTACCCATGAGTTTGCGCCATCAGCACCCACCACAAGTTTAGCAATAATTGGCATAGGCATAGGCATAGGCATATCTGCCTTGGCATTACTCGTTTGAGACATATCAAAACTGGCAAAGGCTTCACTGTCGCCTACGGCAATATTGGCAAGTTTGTGCTCAGTAAAAAAATGAATATTTTCATCTGCTTGAGCTTTATTCCATAACGCATTACGAATAACGTTATTTTCAATAATCCATCCTAAATGCGATTGTTGTGGAAAAGTATCTAGATCGTTTACAGAAAAATTTAATTTGCCAATACCTGATTTATCCCAAATATGCATGTGTTGATAAGCTTGAGTGCGCTCGTTGATAATAGCAGACCAAACCGATAAATTTTCAAATATAGTTTGGCTGGCAACATTAATAGCACTCACTCTTAGCTCAGGCTCTTCTGTTAATTCTGCAACAGGTAACGTGTCAGCAATGGCAATAGTTAGGTTGCTCGTTTTACGTAATGAAAGTGCTAGTGTTAAACCCACCATGCCAGCGCCTACAATTAACACATCAAATTTTTGCATTTTGTTCTCTTATCTACTTTTATATTTAACTGTTTTTATTTAGCTATTTATTTACTTAGTAACCCATTAATTTTGTAACGAGTATTTTTTTCAAGGGGGTTACATAGTTCATCACTTTTAAACCAATATTTCTACCTGCCACTAACGGAGGAAAATCATTGGCAAATAAAGTAACGAGCGAATCGGTAAGGTTTATAACTTGGTTTTGATCCTGCTGACGTTTTTGCCCATATTCATTCAGTAAAGCAAAACTTCCTATATCATTCTCGTTAACCAACGCTTGCTCAATTTGCTTAGCCATTTGCTGTACATCTCTCAAGCCTAAATTAAACCCCTGGCCAGCAATAGGATGAATAGTGTGCGAAGCATTTCCAATAAGTGCCATTCGATGATAGGTTTGCTGTGCAGCTTGTACCAAAACTAATGGATAGACATCACGCTTGCCCACATAAGAGATAGCGCCAAGCCAACTACCAAAAGCTAACTCAAGTTGTTGCGAAAAGTCTTCATTGTTTAATGCCATTATTGCAACACTTTGCTCTGGTGTCATTGTCCAAACCAAAGCACAGCGATTTTCACCGTTGGAATCAGCCCTCAACGTTGACAAAGGTAACATTGCTAAAGGGCCATACTCAGTAAACCGTTCATAGGCTTTATGGTTATGAGGTTTTTTAGTTGCAACATTCGCAATTAAGGCAACTTGCTGATAGTCACTTTTGCTTATATTAATACCAGCGAGTTGACGACAAGGCGAGTTTGCACCATCGCATCCTAATAACAAATGTGTTGTTAAACCTTGCCCTGATCCAAGTTTAACTTCTACAGTGTCAATTTGATTAGGTCGCCAGTTAATATCGACTATTTTATCGGGGCTAAACCAATAAACATTACTTTTATTGGCTAATTCAGTCAATTGTGCTTGGCCAAGTAATGCCATGTCTATAACATGGCCTAGCGCTGAAACACCATAGTCTTGCGCTTCTATACGCGCTTTACCATAATGGCCTCTATCAGAAATATCTATTTTTTCTATCGCACACGCATCTTGTGATACATGCTGCCAAACGCCCATTTTATTTAAATAAGCAGCACTACCGTGTGACAAGGCCAAAACGCGATCATCAAACAAGGTATCAGGCTGATTATTCTCAGTATTAGTTGCTGAGCTTACTGCAACATTTGTCGTTTCAACAATGGCAATTGATAATAGACTGCCATCTGGTTTTTTCAAATCAGCCAAGCTCAATGCCATTAAACTGCCAGAAAGACCACCGCCCGAAATGAGAACATCAAATATATTAGGTTTATTTTTCATCACATTAGTTAGCCATCAAGGCTTCAATATCTGCTACAGTTTCAGGACAATACTGAGTTAAATTTTCACATCCAGTTTCAGTTACAACAATATTATCTTCTATACGAATACCAATACCACGCCATTGAGGGTCTAAGTCAACATCATCAAGTGGCATATATAACCCCGGTTCTATGGTGAGTACCATGCCTGATACGAATGCACGACACTGTAATTTGTCTGCGCTAATTTCATAATCACCAACGTCATGAACATCTAATCCAAGCCAATGGCCTAAACCGTGAATAAAGTATTTTTTACAGGCTTTTTCTTCAATAAGTGTTGCTAAATCACCAGACAATATATTTAGTTCAGCTAAGCCTTGGGTTAAGCAAACATTAGCAATGTCGTTAAGCTTTGCAAAACTAACCCCTGGTTTAATTGCTGAAATTACTTGTGACTTAGTCGCTAGTACCAATTGGTAAAGTGTTTTTTGTGCGGAAGTAAATTTACCATTAACAGGAAACGTGCGGGTTATATCTGCTGCATAACCAGACAATTCACCACCTGCATCAATCAACAGTAAATCGTTATCTTGTAGTTGTGCGTTATTATCGGTGTAATGTAAAATATTGGCGTTATCACCACCTGCAACAATTGTGGCATACGCAGGATAACGAGCACCATGACGGGTAAACTCGTGTAATATTTCATTTTCTATTTGATATTCAAATAAACCCGCTCGCGTTTTTTGCATCGCTCTTTTATGTGCTAAACATGAAATATAGTTAGCTTGTCTCATCAGTGCTATTTCATTGTCACTTTTTATTAATCGTTGTTCATTAATTAATGGTGCAGCATCCACTAATTGTGTTGGGGCTTTTACGCCTTGTCGTACATTTGCTCTAACTTGCGCCAGCAAATCAAAAACTTGTTCAGTAAGCTGTTGATCCTCAAAAGTAAAATAAACTTGTGTTAAACCATTTAAGTATTGAGGAAGTAAGTCACTTTTTTCACCTAGGGTAAAACAATCATCAAACCCATATATTTGACAAGCTTGCTCTTGCCCTACTCTGCGTCCGTGCCACACTTCTTGCAATTTGTCTTTTGGTAATGAAAATAAAATAGTTTGTTCAACATTATTACACTTAAGCAGTACCAATAAAGCATCTGGTTCATTAAACCCTGTTAAGTAATAAAAGTTTTTATTTTGACAAAAAGAGAATTCAGTATCATTACTGCGCGTTACTTCATGGGCAGCAGAGAAAAGTGCCATTGAGTTATCAGCCATACTGGCAAAAAAATTGTCTCTATGTTGCTTAAAATCACTCATAGGTAAACGAGCTATGCCGGGTAATGCTTTATCTGGATGTTTCATATTATTTACTGCTTTTTACTTATAATTTTATTTATGCCAATATTATTGCCATAACGGGAACTAATGAATAGTGCTATTAACAGGGTTGTCGCCGCCCGACTTAGTCGGTAATGTTGCTAGCTCACTAAAGCATAATAAAGCTGAAATACGAACATATTCATTTATTTCAAAATACGCTTGTTCAGTTGATTCATCTTCTTCCATTTCATCTGACAAATTAGCAATTTCTGCAAAGTCGGTAATAACTTCCTTCACTTCTTCTGAAATTACAGGGCTATCTTTTTGTTGCAGGCCAAAACCTAAGTTAAAACCTTGAACCCACACACTTAATGCATGGCCACGTTCAACAATAGAATCGTCATCATCGGGCAACATCAATTGAAAACCATAGGCGTCATCTAAAATATCGGTCCAGAGTTCACTAAACATTTGTTTAACTGTTGACTTAACATTACTAGGTAAACCGTCGCCACTGTTAAACAAGTCATTTAACATAGAAACATAACTGGTATCTTCAAAAGGGAAACCAGCACAAATTAAGCCTGTTAGTACACCATGAATTTCACTCGCATGTGCTTTAATATTTTCAGTGGTGATGATAGCTTGTGCGCTAGCAAAGTCTAATTGAGTACTTTGCTTTGCGTCTTGATTAGAACGGTGTGACATAATGAATCGCTTTAATTAAAAAAACTAATGCCATATCCTAACATTTGAGCTCATAAAAGGCATGAGAAAAGTTGTCATTTACTTGCATCACAATATCAGCGCAGTTATAGTGCAACTCTGCGGATAAAACGCGTACTTTCAAATGGAATGGAACTATATATGATTGGAAATTATACAAATTATATGCTCGGATATTATACAAGATGAATCAACGTACTGTTGAAATCAATGTGCTAGATCGCAAATTAAAAGTGGCTTGCCCTATTGGACAAGAAAGTGCTTTGTTAGGTGCTGCGGCCGAGTTAAGCGAGAGATTAACCAAAACCAATACGAGTAAGTCTATTTCTAGCCCTGATCAAGCTTTATTAATGACGGCACTAAACCTAGCTAACGATTTATTAATAGCAAAAGAACAACTTAAATCGACACAAAAAGAAAATAAGCAAAAAATTGCTTTGCTACAGTCAACCATTGAACAAGCGTTATCGCCCACTAATAAAAAACAAGCCTAATTGTTTTTGTTCTCAATTAACCTCATATTTTGCCAAAGCTTGCTTGCAACAGGACCAAGTAATCGAGATTTTAATTTGATGGCTTGATAGTTTAATGCTATTTGCGTATCAAAATCGTTTAACTGAACAGTAAGCAGTGTTTTAGCTTTCAGTTCGTCTTTTATCATATGGTCTGGTAAACGCCCCCAGCCCATCCCACTCATAATCAATGTTTTTTTAGTACTAAAATCATTAACATACCAACAACGTTGTCCTGTTTGAACGCTATAATTTACCCCTTGGCTACTTTGTCCTGAGTCTTGCACCACGATTTGATATTCGTCTTTTAATTCTGTCACACTGGTTAATTGGCTATGACGTTGTAAAAATTTGGGTGCTGCCACATTGTACAAATAGCCTTGGTATAGCTTATTCGCTTCATACTTTCCTGAGTGTAATGCTAGGCTGTCAATTGCAGTTAATGCCAAGTCAGCTTGTTCTGATTTCACTGCTTCTAACGCACCATTTATATATTCTTGACTTAAAATAATTTGCGTGTGAGGAAACTCATTTTGTGTTAATTCAAATACAGGAAGAATTCTTTTCAAGTCATAAGAGGCTTCAATTGCTATTGTAATGCTTGCTTCATTTCCATGTAATAAAAAAGAAGCAAGTTGCTTGATTTGCCCTGCTTCATTAAGTAGTTTCAGCGCATGTTGGTAAATTTGCTTACCATTGTCTGTTAGTAATAAACGATACCCTTGTCGACTAAACAATTGGAAACCCATTTGAATTTCTAGTTGTTTAATGCCTTGGCTAATAGCTGGTTGTGTTTTAAATAGTTTTTCACTCGCGGCTTTCAGGGTCCCTAATTCAGCCACTTTTACTAGCATGTTTAATTGCTCTAATGTCATTTACTGAACCCCATTTACTTTATATAACCACAAACAAGTTAAGTATAAGTTAACAGGATATAAATAAAGCTTCAATATTAATTTATTTTTATTACTATAATATTGATCATATCTATAATAATTTTCATTCAACAAATTACGGAGTAATGTATTGAACAACACAAGCTCAAGTTATGGTTATGTTAGTATCTTTTTTCATTGGGTATCGGCACTCACCGTTTTTGGCTTATTTGGCCTAGGTTTTTACATGGTTGATTTGACTTATTATGATTCGTGGTACAAAACAGCCCCTGACTTACATAAAAGCATAGGCTTAATCTTCTTTGCTTTTATGCTACTGAGAGTTTTATGGCGAATTAAACAAGTAAAACCAGAGCATTTAGCAAGCCATAGCGCGTTTGAAAAGAAAGCAGGCAAAGTAATACATAGTGTGCTTTATCTATTAATATTCACTATTATGTTAGCAGGCTATTTAATTTCAACCGCAGATGGTAGAGGCATTGAAGTATTTGAGATTATAACAGTACCCGCAATAGGATTTAGCATTGAGAATCAAGAAGATATAGCAGGTTTAGTACATGAATGGTTAGCCTACTTACTTATAGTGCTTGCTACATTACATGCTTTAGCAGCGCTAAAACATCATGTTATTGATAAAGATGATACATTAAACAGAATGATTGGCAGAAGCCTTAAAACGGAGAACACAAATGAAAAAACAATTAACTAAATTGGCCTTAACATCGTTGCTTGGTGCAACTTTTTTATTACCAGTAGCTAATGCAGCAGACTATGTTATTGACACCAAAGGAGCCCATGCTTCAATTAACTTTAAAGTACAACACTTAGGTTATAGCTGGTTAACTGGTCGTTTTGATAAATTCGGTGGCACATTTAGTTATGATGCTTCAAATATTGCAGCATCAAAAATTGAAGTTAGTATTGATACCACTAGCATAAACTCAAATCATGCAGAACGAGATAAACATCTTAAAGGTGATGATTTTCTTGATGTTAGTGCATTTAATACGGCTAAATTTGTTAGTACCTCAGTTACTGACAAAGGTGATGGTAAATTAGCTGTAGCTGGTACATTTACATTTCACGGTGTTAGTAAAGACATTGTTATAGATGCACAAACCGTTGGTGAAGGTAAAGATCCATGGGGTGGTTATCGTGTTGGTTTTAGCGGCACTACAACAATAGCATTAACAGATTTTGCAATTAAGAATATTTTAGGTCCAGCTTCTAATGATGTGCAATTAAACCTTTATGTGGAAGGTATCAAGCAGTAATAAACACGGTGCAACCAATATGCTTTTTGGTTGCACCATTAATGTTAATTTTTCACCATAAATACACAACAAAACCTTACTTACTTTACTCAAATTGCCTTAGTAAATTTTTCATTAACCGATTGTTATAGTGGGTTACAATATTTTCGCTATTGAAAAGCTGTGGTAATTCAATAAAAAAAACAAATAAAATAAGCGCTGCACCAAAGAGCGTATATACAGTAAAAATACAAAGTATTGCTCCTGCCGCCATCAAAATTAAATTCATTACTCCTTTCTGCCATTTACCTAAATAAAAATGATGTAAACCCGCAATAAAAAACCAATTTAGTGCCGCATAGGTGTCTGGGTCTTTAATTTGTTGTAGTTCTTGTGCGTAGTACAGCCTTTTTTGTTCAACAGAAAGCGCCGCAATGCGCAATCTTAGCTCGTTTTCTTCTAAGCGGAGTGCTTCCTTGTTTCGGATGAGTTCCATTATTCAAATCCTTTTATATTGTTTTATTCTCCGTTGTATCAGGTTTAGCTTGACAAAAAACCGGTACGGGATCATCTTTAATATTTACACAATCTCGATCATTACAACGTCTAATACGGTTAATGCCTAATTTAACACCTTTCACCACACCAAAATGTTCTATCGCTTGATAAGTATAATGCGAGCAAGTTGGTGTAAAGTTACATGATGTTGCAAAATGCCGCTCTGAGCCGCCCGTTTTTTGATAATATCGGATGGCTTTTAACAGCGCATTTTTAATTATATTTTTCACTCTTTGTTTTAGCTATTTTTATTAACTATTAGAACGGCCAAGCGTTAAAATAACCGCTTCTCTATTCCAAAATAACCAAAAACGTTTTTGCTCGATCACTTGAAACACAAGCTGCCAACCATCATTTGCTTCTTGATTCAATGTCGCTTCTAAACGTTTTAAAGGTAATCCACTCGATCCTAAGAAAATAGTACCGCAGCCACCTTCGGTTACATAGATAACTTTATATTCGTCAAATTTCATACATGACTTCCTTGATTTTGTAATTAATTTTTCATTCTATAAGATAAAATGTAAAAAAACGATAGATATTTCAAAAGCTATTTTTATTATCCATATCAACTTTTAAACAATTACTGCCCCATTCCCCTAGTCAACCACCTAGTGACACTGGTAGAATCTAGGCCATTATTATTTTATGCAAATTTATGCAAAATGACAAAATGAGACAATGAACAATGGGAAGAGCTTATCAAAACCGAAAATTATCCATGGCAAAAACTGCTGGAGCGAAAACTAAAGTCTATTCAAAGTACGGTAAAGCCATTTACGTTTGTGCTAAAAATGGTGGGATAGACCCTGATGGTAACCTTGCTTTACGTGGTTTAATCGATCGTGCCAAAAAAGATCAGGTTCCTACGCATGTAATCGAAAATGCAATAAAAAAAGCATCAGGTACTGGTGGTGAAGATTTTGAAGAAGCCCGTTATGAAGGCTTTGGTCCTGGTAATTGCATGGTAATTATTGATTGCTTAACCGATAATGGCAACCGCACAATTAAAGATGTTCGCCAATGTTTTACCAAAACAAATTCAAAAATTGGCTCTTCTGGCACAGTTTCACATATGTTTGATCACCAAGCAGTGTTCGCATTTAAAGGTGAGGATGATGAAGCTGTTTTAGAAAACTTGATGATGGCTGACATTGATGTCACTGACGTTGAATTAGAAGATGGCATTATCACAGTGTATGCTCCACATACTGAGTTTTTCAAAATCAAAACCGAATTTGCAAACTCAATGCCTGAATACGATTTAGAAGTTGAAGAAATAACGTGGGTTCCACAAACCTATATTGATATTGAAGGTGAAGAAGATCTTGCTAACTTTGAAAAATTCATTGCTATGCTAGATGATTGTGATGATGTGCAACACGTTTATCACAATGCTGAAATTAAAGAAGAATCTTAAGATTACCTTTAAAAATCTTCAGCTGTTTCAAATGTCATCACGACTTTGCTAACAGGATGCCTCAGCGTTAACATTTGCGCATGTAAATGTAAACGCTGAGGTTTTTCATTGCTATTCAACTTATATATACCGTTACTGTGTGTGCCACTGCCATATAAATCATCACCTAATATCGGTGCATTTAAGCCTTTAGGATGAGCACAATGTACCCGTAATTGATGTGTTCTCCCTGTTTCAGGGTATAAGTATAGTTTCGATTTTCCCGCTACAGTACTTATTATTTGCCATTGAGTTTTTGCCTGTTTACCATGCTCAAAACACACTAACTGTCTGGGTCTATCTTCTAAATCACCTCTTAATGGTAGGTTAATTTCACCTTGGATTGATATTTTATCAGCTGTAATTTCAGTTTTACTCTCAATTTTTCTTTCAAGTTCTCTTTCAAGTAATGCCACATAGCGTTTTTTAATCGTTCGATTAATAAATTGCTGCTGAAGATTTTTTTGTGCCCTTTTAGTCAAAGCTAACACCATTACACCAGACGTAGACATATCTAAACGATGAACAATGAGAGAGCCTGTGGCCTGCGGAAATTGCTTTTTAATTCGTGAGTAAACTGAATCTTCAATATATTTACCTGGCACCGATAAGAACTCACTGGGCTTGTTAACAAGAACCATGTCATCATCTTGATAAATAATCTCTAAGGTTTTCCCTTCTGCTGGGTTAACTAACAAGGGGTTGTCATCTAATGTAATACCTTCAAGCATATGCGGTAAAATAATCTGACATTTACCTGAACAGGCGGCGTAAAAATTTTTATGTTGTCGTATTTCCGATTTAGGTGCACATCCCCACCAAAATTCAGCCATAGCCAAGGGTTTCAATTGATGCTTAAAAGCATACTGCAACAATTTGGGTGCAGCGCAGTCGCCTGTTCCTGCTGGCGGTATAGCATGAGGCGCATTTTGAAATAACTCCATTAAATCTTTTTCTACACCTGCACTGTTCAATAAACGATACTGTTTGAATAGTTTTTTTTGCAGCCTAGTTGAAAGCCGCTTACGAGTATTTTTAACTGCGTTAATTTCATCCATAATCACATTAAGTTGTTGCTCTATGTGGATGATTTTCTCATGCCAATAATATTTTAGATCTCGCAGCTGGTTTTTATCCTCAATACTTTCTTTGGCTAGCTGCTGAAGTTGCAGCGCTAACGCATCACCCGCTAATTCGTGGGTTAGCTCGTTACGCTTGGCTTTTCTTACTTTACGATTTTTCGCCATAATATCGCGGTGTTGTTCAACTTGTTCGGTTTGCTGGGCAAGTAATTTGGTTAGCGTCAGTTCATATTCTGATATTTTAGGGTTGGTAAGTAAGTAATCTAATTCTTCATTTAATTTATTAATTATTTGACTTTGCTCATGAAAAAAATCAGCTTGTTCATCAAGATCAACCACTGGCGGTACAAAGTGTATGTCGGTTTCACTGGCAAGTTTCTTCCCAGAAAAAGCACTAAGATAGCCTATTGTTCCCTGTGTATTTTCTACCAAAAGAATACCAAACATTTTCCCACTTTGGTTTAACTCTGCTTTAAGGTGTTGATGTAACTCAAGTTGATATTGTAATTCTGTTGATGCTAATAAACATAATGGGTGAGGCTCATAACAAAAAGGGAAAGTAAAACGTTTAGGCAAAGAATAACTTTTTATACTGTGACTAAAAGGGGTAAAACAAATTGGCTGCGTTGTCATAAGGCTATTTAATGTTATTCACTAGCACTAAGCATTGTTTTAGCGCTATTCATTCGATGATTATACGGGTAAAATCCCTCCCTTTTAAGTTTTGCTCAATTAAATTTGTAAAAATAGGTTATAAAATGTCTTCTAAAATTGAATTATTAGCCCCAGGTGGCGATGTCGATGCTATTAAAGCGGCGATTATTGCAGGTGCCGATGCGGTTTATTGTGGCCTAGATACCTTTAATGCCCGAAACAGAGCGTCTAATATATATTTTGATGAATTAGTGGGGATTATTCGTTTAGCACATCAATATCAATGTAAAATATTTCTGACCTTAAATATTGTTATTTTAGAGCGAGAGTTTAAAACCTTAGCAAAATTATTAAGTAAGTTAGTCAATACCACATTAGATGGTGTGATCGTGCAAGATCTTGGACTGTTCAATTTAATTACCAAGCACTTTCCTACTTTAGATATTCACGCTTCAACACAACTCACTACACATAATGCCGGGCAAATTCCATTTTTGAAAAAACTAGGTGCTTCAAGAGTAAATCTTTCCAGAGAGTTAAATTTAAAAGAAATTAAAGCATTGACAACCGTTGCTGAAAAAAACGACGTATTAGTTGAAGTATTTGTTCATGGTTCCTTATGTGTGGCTTTTTCTGGTTTATGTTATTCAACCTCTGCTAGTGTGGGTAATTCTGGTAACAGAGGACGTTGTAGCCAAGCCTGCCGAGAAGAATATGAAACCACAGAATCAGGCAATAACTTTCCGTTAAACATTAAAGATAATTCTGCTTTTTTTGATTTACCTGCATTAATCGACGCTGGCGTGCATTCATTTAAAATTGAAGGCCGAATAAAAGGGGCTAACTACGTACATACAGTTGTTGATAGCTTTCGTAAACAAATTGATGGTTTTTTATCAACGGGTGAATTAACTCAAGATGGCGAGCGACTTTACCAAGTATTCAATCGTGATTTTTCAAATGCCTTTTTACGTGGTGATTTAAACCAGTCAATGTTTATTGATAACCCTCGTGATAATTCAACCAAACATGCGATAGAAAAGAAAAATGCTATTTCTGTTGTTCAAATTCATGATGCTGAACAAGAGCTACACCAACAAAATAAGCAAATTAAAGCGACTGTATTTGATAAAATAAGCTGTTTAAGTATTGCAAAAATTCCATTAAGCCTAACTTTTTCAGGTGAACTTAATCAGCCATTAAGCATTTGTGCCAAAGTAATGACAATGGATAGCGAACAAGAATTTACGGTAAAATCGGTCAGTAAACTTGTCTCGAGTGATAAAGTCAGTATTGATAAACAAGTTATTGAGAAACGCTTTAAAAGCTTTGACAATAGTAGTTATAATTTAACTGGTATCAATACTGACAATTTAGTACAAGGGTTAAGCATTCCTTTTAAAGAATTAACAACATTGAAAAAACAATTGGCCATATTGTTAAATAATAATAAAGCCATATTACCTGAAGTAACCTTGCCCCCACTCAAGAGCTATCCTAAAACTGCTGACGTTTCATCAACAAGCATTAAACCTAAACTCTCATTATTAATTTGTGACGAAGCCGATATTAACTTAACCCAAATAACAAATGCTGATGTGTATTTTAAACTGCCTGATGCTTACAAACGTGGTTGCACAAAATATGTAAATTTTTTTAAGGAGAATCCAACATTAATCCCTTGGTTTCCTTCGGTGTTAATTGGTAAAGATTACGATGTTGCTTTAAATATTTTACGACAAGTAAAACCTAAAACCATTGTTACAAATAATACAGGGATTGCTTATGAAGCTTACTGTTTGGGTATAAAATGGATCGCTGGGCCTTTCTTAAATACAACGAACTCATATGCTTTATTAGCAATGAAAGAAACATTTGATTGTGCGGGTGCTTTCATTTCAAATGAAATAAACCAACAACAAATGAGAACGATTGCCCGACCTGAAAACTTTACTTTGTTTTACAGTGTTTACCACCCTATTTTATTGATGACCAGCAGACAATGCTTCTTCCAACAAAGTGTTGGCTGTGAAAAACCTAGAATCGACAATGGTTGTATGTTGTCTTGCGATAAATCAACGAGCATTACTAACTTAAAAGGCGATAACTTTGCTATTGATAAACAAAAATCAGGTTATCCTAGTATTTATAATCAAGATCAGTTTTTAAACACAGAGATCATCAAAGATCTTTCTGACTTATATGACGGCTTTATGATTGATTTAACTAATATTGGTGCAGGCGATAAAATATCACCTGATAAAGTGGCTTTAATAAAACAGTTTGAACGTTTGCTTAATCAAGAAAATAGCGAAAATACAGATCATAAAAGTATAAACGCAACATTAAACCTAATGGTGCCTTCATCAACTAATGTTCAATATCATAATGGACTGTAGTTAATTGGTTAATGTGAAAGAATATCAACAGTTAAAACAAAAAATGCGATAGATTAATAAAATCTATCGCATTGGTTTTAATTGAGCGCTCGCTTTTTAACGTATTATGCCCGTTAAAATTATGATTGAATTAAATGCACATCGCGTTGTGGGAACGGAATACTGATATTATTTTTATCAAGTGCTTTTTTCATTGCTTCATTGACTTCAAAATACACAGCCCAATAATCTTTTGGATGACAATGTGGTCTAACAGCTAAATCAACGGAGCTATCCCCCATTCCTGACACACCAACAAAAGGTGCGGGGTCTGTCATTACTTTATCATTTGCTTCTAAAACATCCATCAGTACAGCTTTAGCCTGATCAATATCAGCGTTATAAGCAATACCAACCGACAGATCAACCCGAATTTTACCTTCTACGGTAAAGTTAGTAATTGAGCCATTAGAGACTGCACCATTAGGTATGATAACTTGTTTAGATTGTGGTGCAATTAAAATGGTATTAAATATTTGTACTTCTTTAACAACCCCTAAATGTCCTTGTGATTCAATTAAATCACCTACTTTATAAGGTTTGAAGATCATAATTAAAACACCGCCTGCAAAGTTTGCTAAACTACCTTGCAATGCCAGTCCAATAGCCAAACCAGCGGCACCCAATACAGCAATAAAAGAGGTGGTTGCAATACCAACCATTGACGCCACTGAGATAAATAACAGTACTTTGAAAATCCACGAAACCAAACTGTCCATAAAAGGGATGAGAGTGGGATCGACTTTTGATCTTTCCATCGATAATATCACGAGTTTACTAATGCCTTTGATCATCCATAAACCAATAATTAGCGTAATTACTGCTAACGCAAGTTTAGGGGCATATTCTAAACCTAACTCATATGCTTTCATCGATAATGTATCAGCTAGCGCCATTGTTTCGTCTATTTCATTCATAAAAATCCTTTATTTGTAAGGTTAAATTTTTCACCAAGTTTAACTAACATTTCCATAAAATCAAATAATTAAGAATATCTGTTTTAATTAAATTTACTTACTTTACTATTCTAATAGCCTTTCTGCTCAAGCATGTATACAAAATCTTTCAAAGAAATAGGCTTAGAAAACCAGTAGCCTTGAAAGTACAAACAACCATTATTTTTCAAATCAAGGTATTGTTCCTCGGTTTCAACACCTTCTGCTATCACGTTAAAATTATAAAGTTTAGCGATTGACAAGATAACAGCAGACATTCCCGTAACTGGTGTTGAATATTCCGTATCGCCACTGACAAAACTTCTATCAATTTTTAAACAGTTTAGTGGGTATTGTTTAAGTTGGTTAAATGAAGTAAATCCCGTACCAAAATCATCTAGCGACAGTTTAAAACCAATACGTCTTAACGAAATTAGCATTTCTATTATTTGTAAGTCTGTTTCAACTAGGCTAGTTTCAGTGATTTCCAACTCAATTTTAGTTGGATCAATGTTATATTTTTCGATCAACTCTTTAATTCGGTAAACAAATTCTTTATTGCGTAGTTGATTTGAAGATATGTTAATGGAGTAAAACTCTATATTAGGTCTTGTTAATATTTCTGTATTAGTAATCATTTTAAATGATTCATTAAGCACCCAAAAGTCTAACCGCTCTATCAAACCAAAATTTTCCGCTATGGGTATAAATTTATCAGGTCCAAAGTTTCTCAGCTCTGCTCTATTGCATCTAACCAATAATTCTGCACCAGCAATGGTTTTATTATTGTCGCGAAAAATTGGCATAAAAACCATATTAAACTGATTTTTATCCATTGCCAGCACAAGCTCTTTGGCAATATATTTTTGTTCTTCTGATTGCTGCTCTATCAACTCATCAAATATTTGTACACTATTAACACCAAGCTGTTTTGCTCGCTTTAAGGTTATGTCAACATTATCTATAATGTTTGGAAACTTCCCATTTTTACGAGTTGACCTGACTACAGCAACAGAGACTGAAATTGTTGCTGGATGGCCTGAAACAATAGATAACTGGCTAACCGATACTTTTAATCGATCAACAAATGACAATATATCAAGTTCTTCAGGTAAGTTGGTAAACGCTATGGCAAATGAATCACCAGAAAACCTTGCTAAATAATGTGAGCTTGCGCTATCAAGCACTTGAGAATTTTCCATAATACTAGACAATTTTTTACCAAGGCGCTGAATTAATTTATCACCCTCTATAAATCCCTGCGTATCATTAATAGTACGAAAGTTATCAATATCTAAGTGAATTGAAGTAATTGCATTAATATCCGCATTTAAATGGCAGTCATTCAGCCATTCATTATAGGCATATCGGTTAGCTAGCCCAGTTAATGGATCTTTTTTAGATTCATTATCAATAGCATTTTGTTGTTGCCGGGAAAAATAAGCAGAATAAGTAGTAAATATGATAGTTAACGATAAAGAACTTGCTAGTCTTAACGAATCAATAGGTTCACCGTGTAGCATAATTAACACTAAAAAAACGACTAACGAGGGGATCGAAATTAACAACGCTGTTCTTATTGGTACTAAAAAGAATATACCAACAATGGAAGGAAAACTATATACAATGCCATGAATACCAACATAATAACTGGCGAGTGCTAAACAACACCACATAGATATTATAATGCTTACTTTACCAATTTTAGTTATTTCATCATTACGAATATTTTTAAAATTAAAAGCAAAAACCAATGCTGTACAAAGCAGTGCTCCAGATAAAATATAATTCTCTTTTAGATAATGAACATAAGTAAATATAGTGACAGGAATAAAGCATAGTAATAAAAAAAGTCGAGAATGACGTTCATGTAATACTAATATCCGTGACATCTAAAAAACTCCCTTCCTAAAGATAGCGCTTACAAAATTTCACTCAGTATAGAATGATCACCTTTTTTAAAGCAAGTCTTTTGATTTTCTTATTTATTTTTTCAGACAACATTACTTTCAATGTAAATAATCATTCTTCAAGCCCTATCACACTTGAATTACTCGAATAGTAGGTAGTGATGTTCCTTCATGGTTGGCAAGGGATTAAGCATTCATAAAAAGTCAAAAGGGTAATAACACAGTTATGTTATTACCCTTTTGATGAATCAACGACTGTAAATCAATTATTTACATTAGTGATTTTCAGACACCATATTCACTGTATATTTAGGAATATCAACCACTAGGTCTTCGTCACCCACAATAGATTGACAGCTAAGACGAGATTCCGGCTCTAACCCCCATGCTTTATCAAGCATATCTTCTTCAAGTTCATCACTCTCTTCTATTGAATCAAACCCTTCCCGAATAATAACGTGACAGGTTGTGCAGGCACACACTTTCTCACAGGCATGTTCAATACCAATATCATTTTTTAAAGCAACATTTAATATGCTTTCACCTTTTTCAGCTTCCACAACGGCGCCTTCTGGGCATAATTCTTCATTGGGTAAAAATATAATTTTTGGCATTTTACTTATCTCTTGTTATCATTTTATTTTAGCTTACGGCTAAAAATAATATGTTAGGTTACAGTTTTTCAACCGACTGACCACTTAATGCTTTGTTGATTGAGCTGTCCATGCGACGCTCTGCAAACACGGCTGTTGCTTGATCTAATTTTTCTATCGCGGCTTCAATAGCATCGGCATCTTCACCTTGACTAATATCTGCAACAAATTTAATTGATTGTTCAATATCACTAATTTCAGCGTCAGTAAGTAAATGTCTATCTAAAGTAATGGCCGCTTGAATTGATTCAATAACGCGGGCAGCTTCAACTTGTTGCTCTTTAAGCATGCGTGCATCAATATCAGCTTTGGCATTATTCATTGAATCTTTTAACATTTGAGCTATTTTATCATCATCTAAACCAAACGATGGCTTCACTTCAATACTTGATTCTACCCCTGATGATTTCTCCATTGCGGTTACAGACAACAAACCATCAGCGTCAACCTTAAACGTTACACGAATATGCGCTGCTCCCGCTGTCATTGCAGGAATACCTCGCAGTTCAAAACGAGCTAACGAACGACAGTCATCAACCAGTTCACGCTCACCTTGCAGTACATGCACAGCCATTGCCGTTTGACCATCTTTAAAAGTTGTAAATTCTTGGGCTTTTGCAACAGGGATAGTGGTGTTACGTGGGATCACTTTTTCAACCAAGCCCCCCATGGTTTCTAAACCAAGCGACAATGGAATAACATCAAGCAATAAAATATCACTGTCTGGCTTATTACCAGCCAGAATATCTGCTTGAATCGCAGCCCCAATGGCAACCACTTTATCTGGATCAATTGATGTTAAAGGTTTTTTCTTAAAGTATTTTTCTACTTCGCTGCGCACTAATGGCACACGAGTTGAACCACCAACCATAACAACTTCTAACACATCATCAACATTAATTTGTGCATCTTTTAAGCTTCGCTTACAAGCTCTCAATGTTTTTTTAACCAGGTCCGAAATTAAACTATCAAACGTTTCTTTCGATAACGTTGTAGACCATTCTTTGTCGTCATCAAATGTTAATTTCACATCAACGCTACTTTGCGTTGTTAATTGTTCTTTAGCCTTACAAGCTTGTTGTGTTAACTGACGTTCAAGAGAAGGTGAAAATGGACGTGTTAAAGCGGTTTGCTCAACTAAGTAATCAACAACCGCCACATCAAAATCATCACCGCCTAAGGCTGAATCACCGCCTGTTGACAATACTTCGAATACGCCCTTATTTAAACGCAATATTGAGATATCAAAGGTACCGCCGCCAAGGTCATAAATTGCAATAACCCCTTCTTGCCTAGAGTCAAGCCCGTAAGCAACAGCCGCCGCGGTTGGTTCATTTAGCAAACGTAACACATTAACGCCCGCCAGTTTAGCTGCATCTTTGGTACTTTGTCGTTGTGCATCATCAAAATGTGCTGGAACCGTAACAACCACACCAGTAAGCTCTCCACCTAATGCTTGTTCCGCACGCTGGCTCAGCTTTTTCAAAATTTCAGCAGAGACTTGCACAGGGTTAATTTTACCGTGGCGCGTCATAATTTCAGGGTGGTTTTCATCTCCGCAAAACTGGTACGGTAATGAAGGATATTTACTTTGTATATCTGATAATGATCGACCGATTAAACGCTTGGCCGATACAATAGTATTTTGAGGATCACTAACGCTAAAGATTTTCGCTTCGTCTCCCACCAAAATACTTTTTCCCTCTGATGGTGCTTGATAACTAACGATAGAAGGCAATATATCGCGATTGTTATTGTCCATCAAAGTGCTTGCTTCACCGCTTTGTACACTGGCAATAAGGGAATTGGTTGTGCCTAAATCAATACCTGCAGCTAACCTATGCTCGTGAGGTACTGTACTTTGACCTGGTTCTGCTATTTGTAATAAAGCCATAGTTTAATTCTATTCTTTTTTGTTAATGTCATCACAAGCGCAATTGCACTTAATTAAATTATTCCGTCTATGTTCTGTTAGTCATCAAACAAGCTTTCTTCCAGACGTTCTACTTCAATATTAAGTTTTTGATAAAATTTTAACTTACGCAAATTATCGCATGCCTGTATATTCGCTGCCTCATTATTTTCAAACATTTGTGTGCGAAGTAAATTAAAATGTTGTTGGTACTCTTGGGTCAGTTCTTCTTGAGCCGCTTCTAGTGCTGCATCCACATCATCAGCAAACTTGACATCGCCTAGCATTTCCCTTAACTCCATTTGCCTCATTAAAAAGCTAGTATCACCAAAAGTATGCTGCTCATTAGGCAAATCAACCCCACGTAAAGTAAGTATGTATTCGGCTCGTTTTAAGGGATGTTTTAACGTTTGGTAAGCATCATTTATTTCAGCTGATTTTTGCACCGCAAGCAACTGATCTTGGCTTGAGGCATGGGCAAACTTATCAGGATGAACCTTTTTTTGTAAGGTTTGATACGTTTGTGATAATTGATTTAAGTCGACATCAAAGTTTACTTCAATGCCGAATAATTGGAAGTAATTCACTTTTTTACCTAAAGAGTTCTCATTCTAAAAAATCTAAATTAGTGTTCTAGAAATAGCTTGCAGATATTTAATGTACATTCAAGGCGAAAGCACGAAGTGACTTTAGTCATGAGTGCTTTCAATGATGAAGATAGATTAAATAGCAAAGTGCAACTACTTAAACATTAAAGCTTTCTCCGCACCCACACTCACCTTTAGCATTGGGGTTGGTAAATTTAAAGCCTTCATTCAAGCCTTCTTTAACAAAATCTAACTCAATGCCATCAAGGTAAACCAAGCTTTTTGTGTCAATGATAATTTTAACATTTTCAATATCAAATACATTATCATCTTCATTCAAATCATCAACAAACTCAAGAACATAAGCCAACCCTGAACAACCGGTTGTTTTAATACCTAAACGTAAACCAAGGCCTTTACCTCGGTTTACCATAAAAGATTGTACTCGTTCTGCTGCCGCTGGCGTCATGGTAACTGACATACTACTTTTCCTGTTTAGCGTCTTGGTGTAAATTATATTTTGTTGTAAATATTAACCGTTTTTACTTTTGTAATCTTCAATTGCGGCTTTAATTGCATCTTCAGCCAAAATTGAGCAATGAATCTTTACGGGTGGTAATGCTAATTCTTCAGCAATAGCCGTATTTTTAATTTCGCCTGCTTCTTCAATTGATTTACCTTTAACCCATTCTGTTACTAATGAGCTTGAGGCAATAGCAGAGCCACAACCATAGGTTTTAAATTTAGCATCTTCAATAATGCCGTCAGCTGAAATTTTAAGTTGTAACTTCATCACGTCACCACACGCAGGTGCACCAACCATTCCAGTTGCAACATTAGGATCATTTTTATCCATAGAACCAACGTTACGTGGATTTTCATAATGATCGATTACTTTTTCACTATAAGCCATAATAATTTCTCCTAGCAGTTTTCACACTTTTACAGATTAATTGAACCAATAAAAATTAGTGAGCTGCCCATTCAATTGAGTCTAAATCAATACCGTCTTTGAACATTTCCCAAAGCGGTGACATATCACGTAAGTGACCAATAGATTTCTGTATTAATTCAATAGCATAATCAATTTCTTCGCTTGTAGTAAAACGACCAAAACTAAAACGAATAGAACTGTGTGCCATTTCATCATTTAAACCAAGCGCACGTAATACATACGAAGGTTCAAGGCTAGCTGATGTACAAGCGCTGCCCGATGAAACTGCTAAATCTTTTAATGCCATAATTAATGATTCGCCTTCAACAAAGTTGAAGCTTACATTTAAATTACCTGGATAACGCTTGTCAAAATCACCATTAACAAACACTTGTTCCATAGCATTTAACCCTGCCCATAAGCGATCACGCATTGCTGTAACGTGTGCAAGATCTTGTGCCATTTCTTCTTTTGCCAATCGACAAGCTTCACCCATTCCCACTATTTGATGAGTTGCCAATGTACCAGAACGCATACCACGTTCATGACCACCACCGTGCATTTGCGCTTCTAAACGAATGCGAGGCTTGCGGCGAACATACAAAGCACCAATACCTTTTGGCCCGTACATTTTATGTGCAGAAATAGATAATAAATCTACTTTCATGTGTTGCATGTCTAAAGGAATCTTTCCGACACTTTGTGCGGCATCTACATGAAATATAATTTTACGAGCACGACACATTTCACCAATTTCACTGATATCTTGAATGACACCAATTTCATTATTAACATGCATAATACTTACTAAAATAGTGTCATCACGCATCGCAGCTTCAAGTTTATTTAAATCAATTAAGCCATTATCTTCAGGATCAAGATAAGTTACCTCAAATCCTTGTCGTTCTAGCTCGCGACATGTATCTAATACCGCTTTATGCTCAGTTTTACAGGTAATAATGTGTTTACCTTTTTTGCTATAAAAATTGGCTGCGCCCTTTATAGCCAAGTTATCTGATTCTGTAGCACCCGAGGTGAAAACAATTTCACGTGGGTCTGCATTAATTAATTCAGCTATTTGGTTTCGAGCAATATCTACAGCTTCTTCAGCTTGCCAACCAAACTTATGTGAACGCGACGCGGGGTTGCCAAAATGACCTTCATTAGTCATGTATTGCATCATTTTTTCCGCAACACGCTTATCAACAGGTGTTGTTGCTGAGTAATCAAAATAAATAGGAAGCTTCATTGGCTTTCTTTCTCCACTTGTACGAGTTATCTGATATTAATCGAATCAAAGAACTATGATTAATATTAACGTGTATACATTATAAGTTAACGGGGATAATCGTTTCTAACGATGATTTTTTATTTACTGTTAGATAAATATCATCTTGTCGTTTAGAAACGGTTTTCACATCATTTTTGGCTACGAGTTCAGCCAGAGAAATACTCTGTAAAAACTCTTCAATACGCTGACTTAAACCATGCCATAAAGAATGCGTTAAACATTGATCTCCTCCTTGACAATTACCCTTTCCTTGACATTTTGTTGCATCAACACTTTCGTTAACTGCGCTGATGACATCAGCGATAGCTATTTGTGCTGAACATCGTCCTAAACGGTAACCGCCACCGGGGCCACGTACACTAATGACCAAACCATGTTTACGTAATTTAGAAAATAATTGCTCTAAATATGACAGAGAGATTGCTTGTCGCTCTGAAATATCTGCTAATGAAACTGGTCCATGTGCTGCATGCATAGTAACATCAAGCATTGCTGTTACCGCATAACGACCTTTAGAGGTTAATTTCATAATCTGTGCCTATATGATCTATGTTAGTGACAGGTATTATTAACAATTTTTAGTATTAATTAGTGCGACAATCATTAATTTCGCGCAATTTTACATAACCCTAAATAATAGTCAAATATATACCTGAGTAATATAGTCAAGTATTTTACACTAAGAAAAGTAAATGGCAAAGCAATACTTGACTATTTTAATCAACTATTGCTTTTCATGCGTTATGAAAGACAGTATTGCCCCTTGGTATTGATGATTAACTTATTCATCTTTAAATTTCAGGATCAAAACTTTCAACCTTATTTTGTCTACGTTTAGCCGCCGCTTTTTCATCCTCATCAAATTCTCCCACTTTTAATTCAGGTAAATTTTTAGGACAAATATTTCCTCCAAGCTGATTAACTTCTTTGCAAATATTTGAAACACGATCGTCCATTAAATGCATATGATCTAACAAACGTCCAATTGCTTTTGCGACTGGGTCAGGGCTATCAGCTGAAACAGCGTAAGCATCAAACCCAAATTTTTTCGCTGCTTCGTCACGAGACTCTTTATCTAAGTGACCATTGAGCTTCTCATTTACTTCATTGTCTAATAACGAGTTAGCATTTTTATTACTGTTAACAATGCGTGCTGGAATACCCACAGCAGTTGCATTCTCAGGTAAATCTTTTACCACGACAGAGTTTGAGCCAACTTTACCGCCTTTACCTATGGTAATAGGACCAAGTACTTGAGCACCAGCGCCAATAACCACATTATCTTTTAATGTGGGATGGCGTTTACCCGCATTCCAACTTGTGCCACCAAGGGTAACCCCGTGATATAGTGTAACATCATCACCAATTTCTGAGGTTTCACCAATAACCACTCCCATGCCATGATCAATGAAGAATCGACGACCCAATTTTGCACCAGGATGAATTTCAACCCCAGTTAACCAACGAGAAAAGGTGGATAAAATTCTTGCCAATAATTTCCAATTTGCACACCATAGTCGGTGGCTTAAGCGATGTATCCAAATAGCATGTAACCCAGGGTAATTGAGTAGCACTTCGAAAGTAGTACGTGCTGCTGGGTCTCGGTCAAAAACACTGTTAATGTCTTCTTTCATGCGGTCAAACATAGGTTTTCCTTTATTTTTATTTATTTGGTTGAAGTTTCTCTACTAGGGTTTTTCAGTAGACGATCTTTCTATTGAGGCAAGAATACCACGCATCATTTTCACTTCTTTTACATCAGGACGAGCACGATTAAACAATCGTCTCAATTTTGTCATTACCAACCCAGGGTGGCTATCAACAATGAAGCCAGTAGAAATTAGTGCGTTTTCAAAGTGCTGATAAAAACGCTCGGTTTCTTCCGTTACAGGGTAAACTTCATCATCTTCACTTTTAGCGCTTATTTTCTTGCCTATATATTGACCATTACCTGTACTGCGCTCTTGTTGTTGGTTGTCAATAGATAACAAATAACTTGTACGTACTTCATAACTTAGCGTTTGTACGGCCATGGCTAAATTCAATGAACTATATTCAGGGTTAGCTGGTATTTGCACATGAAAATGACACATTTGTAACTCATCATTAGTTAAACCACTGCTTTCTCGACCAAACACTAAAGCAACAGGATATTCTCCAGCTTCTGCTATTAATTTTTCACCACAGCCACGCGGTTCAAGCATAGGCCAAGGTAGTGTTCGCGAGCGAGCACTAGTACCAACCACTAAACCACAATCTTCAATCGCTTCGCTTAGTGTACTAACCACCTTAGCATTGGCGAGCACATCGGTTGCGCCAGCAGCTAGAGCTTGAGCTTGACCATTAGGCATTTCAATAGGATCAACTAATATTAATTGGCTTAGCCCCATCGTTTTCATTGCTCTTGCTGCGCTACCAATGTTTCGACAATCTGAGGTATTAACTAATACAATACGAACTTGATTTAATATATTACTTTTCATTGAGTGTGCGTTTGGATCTGACATGTTACTTTCTGCTCATATTTAGCGTTATATTTGGGTTAGTTTCTAAAATATATTAACCCCTTGTTTATGCCTGTGATCCTAACATAGAAGAATACTGCTGTGCCCAATAAAAAGCACGTAAAATCAATAAACCAAGTTCGCTTAAGTTAGTTTATTTTTCTATATGAATTTACATCGCTTATTTATTAAACAATTTTATTTGAGATGTCTCTCGCTAAAAATATCAATACTTGCTATAATCCGCGCGCTAAAATTATACAAGGTTTTATTAGCTTATTTAAAAGCTAATGGCGTTAGATAATTTGTAGTTACTCGTTCTTTTAAAAGCCATTTACAAATAGGTACATTATTATGCATCCCATGCTAAATATTGCCGTGCGCGCTGCGCGCAATGCAGGAAAAGTTATAATTCGCTCTTTTGAGCAACTTGAGAAGGTAGAAGTAGAATCAAAAGGTTCTAACGACTTCGTCACTAGCGTTGATAAAGCGGCCGAAGAGACTATCATTGAAACTATTCGTAAATCATACCCTGCCCACACCATTGTTGGTGAAGAGTTTGGAGTATCAACTGGCTCAGACAATGATTATCAGTGGATTATAGATCCACTAGACGGCACAACAAATTTCATTAAAGGCATCCCTCATTTTTCTGTATCTATTGCGTTAAAAGTAAAAGGTAAGTTAGATCAAGCTGTCGTATTTGACCCCATCCGTGGCGAATTATTCACAGCCAGCCGTGGTAAAGGCGCACAATTAAATGGTATGCGTATTCGCGTAAAAGCGCACAAAGACCTATCAGGTACGGTTTTAGCAACAGGGTTTCCATTCAAACATAAACAACATACGAATGCCTATATGGCAATGTTTTCTGCTTTATTTCAAAAAACATCAGATATGCGTCGAGCAGGCTCCGCAGCACTTGATTTGGCCTATGTAGCTGCAGGCCGTGTTGACGGCTTTTTCGAAATTGGCTTAAAGCCTTGGGATACTGCTGCGGGCGAATTATTAGTGATTGAAGCTGGCGGTTTGGTAACAGACTTTGCGGGTGGTCATAACCATGCAACATCGGGCAATATAGTTGCTAGTAATACACGTTTACAAAAAGAAATCTTAAAAGAGCTTCGTCCCCATTTAGGTGACGCGCTAAATAAATAGTTTTATAAACAAATAGCATATAAGTTATATTTAAAAAAAAAGCGCCTTTTGGCGCTTTTTTTGCTTTAATAATGCGAGTAACACTAATTTAATCCCACAACCAGAGTAACAATGACTTTTTCATCTCACTACATTCCACCGCCACACAAACAGTCTTTTAAAAATGGTGAAGTTGCCTTAGTCGGTGCAGGCCCAGGAGATCCCGATTTATTAACTTTACAGGCATATCGATTTATTCAACAAGCTGAAGTTGTTATTTATGATCGACTTGTTAGTGAAGAAATAATGGCATTATTGCCTAAGCATTGTGAAAAAATTTATGTTGGCAAAAAACAAGCTGATCACCGTGTGCCACAAGAAGGTATCAATCAATTATTAGTAGATAACGCTAAACAAAATAAGAAAGTTTTACGATTAAAAGGGGGAGACCCTTTTGTTTTTGGACGCGGTGGTGAAGAAGCGCAGTTTGTATTAGAGCATCATATAGCTTGTCATATCGTACCTGGAATAACTGCCGCATCAGCTTGTACTGCTTATGCTGGTATTCCATTAACTCATCGTAAAGTCGCTCGTAGTTGCACCTTTATTACGGGTAATGTGCAAGATAATGGTGCACTTGATCTACCTTGGCAAACCTTAAATGATGAAGAACAAACGGTTGTCTTTTATATGGGTATAAAAAGCCTGCCTATTATCACTCAACAATTAGTGAGTGCAGGTCGCGCTAAAACAACGCCTGCCGCATTAATTCGTAAAGGTACCTACGAAAGTCAAGAGGTGGTTAAAGGCAACTTAGCAACCCTAGAAGAACTTGTACAACGCTATAATATCAAACCACCTAGTTTAATTATTATTGGCAATGTAGTTGATACCTTTGCTGATTCACAATTAAAAAATTTAGGATACTTAAGTCCTATTGATAAATAAAAGTTAATTTAACATTAGCGCTTAAACAAAATTAAACAGTAAAATCGATAAATTAAGTATTCTTATTTCTTTGACCATTCACTACAGCAGGTTTGCCTCTAGCGCGTTTTGGATTTGTATTATTTGCTGATGACCGCTTTGCTGCAGGGCGTTGTCCATCTTTATGTTCACTCTTTCCTTGATTTGCTACCTTTGGCTTTTGGGGCTTTTTTGCTTTGATTGGTCGAATTGCTCTAGATTCACCAAGCGAATTAACAGGAATAAAGTTATTTAGCATTTTACGTTCAATATGTTGTTGAATAACATGTTCGATATCCCATAACAAATTGAGTTCATCAGCACAAACCAATGAAACCGCTTGCCCAGTATTACCTGCACGAGCAGTACGGCCAATACGGTGCACATAGTCTTCTGGTACGTTGGGTAAATCAAAATTTACCACATTAGGCAGTAAGTCTATATCGATACCACGGGCCGCAATGTCTGTAGCAACTAAAATTTGTATGCGCCCTTCTTTGAACGAGGCAAGCGCTTTAGTGCGAGCACCTTGACTTTTATTGCCATGAATAGCCGCAGCTGACAACCCTTCAGTTTCTAAATATTTAGTTAACTTATTAGCCCCATGTTTAGTTTTTGTAAACACGAGTACCTGTTTCCAAGCATTTTCTTTAATTAGATGCGTTAAAACAGCAGATTTACGTTTTTTATCTACGGGTGTTAACCACTGGGTCACTTTCTCTGCCGTAGAGTTTTCTGGATTTACTGAAATTTCAAGGGGATTATGAACTAAGCCTTTCGCTAAAGCGCGAATATCCGCTGAAAATGTTGCTGAAAATAATAAATTCTGACGTTGCTTAGGCAAAAACGTAATGATTTTTTTTATATCACGAATAAAGCCCATATCTAACATACGATCAGCTTCATCAAGAATAAGCACTTCTAGTTGAGAAAACTTAACGGCATTTTGATTGTACAAGTCAATCAAACGTCCTGGTGTTGCGACTAACACATCAACACCTTGTCTTAAGCGCATCATTTGTGGGTTAATTTTAACACCACCAAAAACAACGGTAGAATGTAAATTTAGATACTTACCATAACTTGTAATACTGTCACTTATTTGTGCCGCTAATTCCCTTGTAGGCGTTAATATTAATGCTCTGACATTATTTGACTGTACCCTACTTTGCGCCGTTCCACCTTTTGATAGTTTTTCTAGCAGTGGCAAAGTAAAACCTGCCGTTTTGCCAGTTCCCGTTTGCGCAGCAGCCATCACATCTCGCCCTGAAATAACGGCAGGAATCGCCTGTGCTTGTATAGGTGAGGGAGTGTCATACCCTTTATCTCGAACTGCTTTAAGTAATGGCTCTGATAGACCTAGATCGGTAAAATGGGTGGCAGTGGTGCTCATAAAAAATCTCTTGGGGTGTATTATAGGTTGCGAGTGGAAAGTTACTAAAAACGAACTCCAGCTATATAATAGCTGTAACCTGATAGTGAATACCATTCGGTATAAGGGCGTGCAGCATACAGTAAGGCTGCCTAAATTGGTATCTGTGTAGTAAAATAATATATGGGGTCTGTAAATATTAAAGCCGAACAATAGACACAGTTCGGCTTTAATGTGGTTGTTTGAGCTAAACCCCAATTTGCATTGGGGTGTTTGTTACCTTTATTACTCATTTATTAAGGCATCATTTGTTCTTGGTCTTCACCTTCTTTTTCAATCACTTCAGGTATTAAGTCTTCTCTTGAGATACCTAAACCTAATGCAACGAGTGAAGCCACATAAATTGAAGAATATGTTCCAACAAATACGCCAAATAATAATGCTGTCGCAAAGCCATGAATAAGAACACCGCCCTTTAAAAACAACGCAGCTAATACTAATAACGTTGTGATTGACGTAATAATAGTTCGGCTTAATGTTTCTGATAACGATATGTTAATAATCTCTTCAGGCAAGGTTTCTCGAATTTTCATAAAGTTTTCACGAATTCTATCTGACACAACAATAGTATCATTAAGTGAATAACCAATAACGGCCAAAATAGCAGCAAGTACTGTTAAATCAAATTCTAATTGTAAAAAAGAAAAAAGCCCCAAAGTTAACAAAACATCGTGAAATAGCGCAACAACTGAACCAACAGCAAAACGCCATTCAAAACGAAAAGCAACATATATTAAAATACAAATAAGTGCCGTTAGCATTGCTAAACCACCCTGCTCGGTTAGTTCATCACCAACACTTGCGCCAACAAATTCAATACGGCGCATATCCACTTTTTGACCTGTGCCAGTTTCAAGAATGTCGAGAATTTCATTACCCAACATTTCTGCTTTCACATCATCTCGTAACCCAAGACGAATAACCACATCACGACTACTACCATAAAACTGCACTTTGGCATCGTCATGGTTATTGTTTTGCATCAATTGACGTAATTTTTGTAAATCAGCTGCTTGCTCAAACCCCACTTCTATTAGTGTGCCACCCGTAAAATCTAGGCCAAAGTTCAATTTATTAACAGCAAGAGAAGCAACTGATGCAAGCATCAATAACGCACTAAAGACCATCGCAATTTTGCGATACTTCATAAAACTGACGGTTTCTTTTAATTGTAAAATTTGCATTGTTTTTAAATTCCCGTCTAACTATATCGAGAGCTTTTCAAGGCGTTTTCCACCCCAAATAGCATTAACTACGGTTCTTGAACCGATAACCGAGGTAAATATTGAAGTAATAATACCAATAGATAAAGTTACCGCAAAACCTTTAACTGGCCCTGTACCTACAGCAAATAAAATCAATGCCGCAATTAACGTGGTAATGTTAGCATCAATAATGGTTGAAAAAGCGGCTTCATAACCTTGATGAATTGATTGTTGAATCGTTTTCCCTTGACGAATTTCTTCTCGAATACGCTCAAATATTAATACATTGGCATCAACCGCCATGCCAACAGTTAAAACAATACCAGCCATACCTGGTAAAGTTAAGGTTGCTCCAGGAATCAACGACATGATACCAATAATCAGTACTAAGTTAGCACCTAAAGCCAGATTAGCTACTACACCAAAGGCACGATAATAAATAATCATAAAGATAAAGACCAAGGCAAAGCCCATTACAATAGCCTGAAAACCTAACTGAACGTTTTCAGCACCTAATGTTGGCCCAACAGTACGTTCTTCAACAATGGTAATTGGCGCAATCAACGCCCCCGCACGTAATAATAATGCTAAGTTGTGCGCTTCAGCTTGAGAGCCTGCACCCGTAATTCTGAAACTCTTACCTAAACGTGCTTGAATTGTGGCAACTGAGATAACTTCTTGTACTTTTTCAAAAACAATATTACCTTCTGGATCACGTCGATCAGTCGGTTTATATTCAATGAATACTGTTGCCATTGGTTTACCAATATTACTTTTAGTACCATTAGACATTTTGCTACCGCCAGCACTATCAAGTGAAATATTAACTTGTGGACGAGAATATTCATCAAAACCTGATTTAGCATCGGTGATATGATCACCTGTTAGCATAATACGCTTTTTCAATAATGTTGGTTTACCATCTTTGTCAGTTAACAAAATTGAACTTGGTGGAATTCTGCCATTCAGCGCTGCTGATAAGTCTCCTTCTGTATCAACTAAACGAAACTCAATAGTGGCTGTTGCATTAAGAATTTCTTTTGCTTTTGCCGTATCTTGTACGCCTGGTAATTCAATAACAATATGTTTCTTACCTTGACGCTGAACTAAGGGTTCAGCAACCCCCAATTCATTCACTCGGTTTCGGATAATAGTAATATTTTGTTGAAGCGCATATTCACGAATTTCTTTTAGCTTGGCATCAGTCATTTGGGCTGAAAAAGTTAACGTTTCTTCGTCGGTTGTAAATAACAAATCACGGTAGCGTTTTTTAAGTAAAGACTCACCTTGTTCTAAGTCTTCAATTTTACGAAACTTAATAACGATAGCATCGCCGTCTTCTTTTACGCTACGATAACGAATTTTTTCATTTAATAAGTCACCTCGAAAATCACCAACCATGCCGTCTTTGGCTTTATTGATGGCCTCATTCATATTAACTTCCATTAAAAAGCTAACACCGCCGCTTAAATCTAATCCTAACTTCATTGGTGTGCCACCAATAGCCGACAACCAATCAGGCGTTGCTGGTGTTAAGTTCAGGGCTACAGAGTATTTATTACCTAAATTATCATCAAGCACATCACGTGCTTTTAATTGATCTTCAGTATTTTTAAAACGCGTTAATACTTGTCCTTGCTCTAAAACAACACTAGCATAATCGATATTATGATCACTTAAATGCCCTTTAATTTCATCAAGGGTGGCAATATTTGCTTCTACACCACGTAAACCAGAGACTTGCACGGCTGGATCTTCACCATATAAGTTAGGCGTGGCATAGAGCGCACCTAAAGCAACGATTAACGCTACCATCAGTGTTTTCCATAAAGGGTATTTGTTTAACACAAGCTGTCCTTTTTATTTATTACTTTTTTAAAATGTATTTTTAGCACTTTATTATTTGTAACGTTTACTAAGTTGATTGGCTTTAGCTGCAATGAAAAATACGAAATTAACGCGAGTCAATATTCCGTATTTTTCAGCTATGCAAATTCTTTCCAGAAAAGTTTGTAAGTGTACTTAATATCAAAACTTAACCAAACAACATGAATAAAACTATAAAGATTTCATTGTACCTTTAGGAAGTACAGCATTTATTGCACCTTTTTGTACCGTTACTTCGGTACCTTCGGCAATACTAACCACAATAAAGTCTTTTTCATCTGAAACTTTAACAATTTTACCAACAATGCCACCTTGTGTTAATACCTCATCACCTTTTGATAAAGCTGACATCAAGCTTTTGTGCTCTTTTACACGTTTAGCTTGCGGGCGATAAATCATAAAATAAAATACTAAGCCAAATACCGCTAACATAATCATCATTTCCATACCTCCTCCTGCGGGGGCTGGAGCAGCTGCGGCGTGGGCTGTACTAATAAATAAACTCATAATTGTTAATCCTTACTTCTTTTTTATAATGGGTTAAAAGCGTGAATACTCTTTTTCAAGTTACGCCGCCTTCAAGTGCTAATACTCTTTTTTTAACTACGCTATTTAAAGTTAAACTTGCGCACTACCTTCTAATAAGGGTGGCACAGGTAAACCACGTAATGCGTAAAACTCTTCAACAAAGGCGTCTAATTTACCCTGCTCTATTGCATCACGCAAACCTTGCATGACTTTTTGATAAAAATGCAAATTATGCAAGGTATTCAATTGTGAACCTAAAATTTCTTTACATTTATCTAAATGATGTAAATACGCGCGAGAATAATTTTTACAGGTATAACAATCACACGTTGGATCTAATGGGCCTGTGTCCGTTTTATTACTGGCATTGCGAATTTTAATAACACCCGTATTGACAAACAAATGACCATTGCGCGCATTTCGGGTTGGCATGACACAATCAAACATATCAATACCACGGCGAACACCTTCAACTAAATCTTCAGGTTTTCCCACTCCCATCAAGTATCGGGGCTTATTTTTAGGAATCAAGGGGGCGGTGTGATCTAAAATGCGAATCATATCTGCTTTTGGTTCCCCAACTGACAACCCGCCAATAGCATAACCATCAAAATCAATAGCTTTTAGGCCATTTATAGACACTTCGCGTAAGTCTTCAAACATACCACCTTGAACAATACCAAATAAGGCATTAGGACTGTCTCCATGCGCATCTTTTGAACGTTGCGCCCAACGAAGTGATAGCTCCATTGAATCTTTAGATTCTTTATGTGTGGCAGGATATGGCGTACATTCATCAAATATCATCACAACATCTGAATTTAAACTACGTTGTACTTCCATTGAACGCTCAGGGGTTAACATAATTTTTTCACCATTTACCGGCGAACTAAACCGTACCCCTTCTTCGGTAATTTTACGCATTTTTCCTAAGCTAAATACTTGAAAACCTCCAGAATCAGTTAAAATAGGTTTATCCCAATTCATAAATCCATGCAAGCCGCCATGTTGCTCAATAATATCTGTTCCAGGGCGCAACATTAAATGAAACGTATTACCTAAAATAATCTGTGCGCCAGTCGCTTCAACTTCTTCAGATTTCATCCCTTTAACAGTGCCATAAGTACCTACAGGCATAAAGGCTGGTGTTTCTACTGTACCTCGCTCAAACGTTAAACGACCACGACGGGCTTTGCCATCTGTATTGATTAACTCGTATGTCATTCTTTTTTTCATAAATAATATTTCCTACCTACCAGCGAAACAGGCTGATGGTTGCATTCAAAAAAAGCTAAAACGTTATCGCTTCAGCTCAAAGTTTATTTTGTGTGATCTTGTTTAGTAAGGAACATTGCATCACCGTAACTAAAAAAACGATATTGTTCGCTAATGGCCTGTTGATAGGCTTTCATAATATGCTTATAGCCAGCAAAAGCGCTAACAAGCATTAATAAGGTTGATTCAGATAAATGAAAATTAGTTAATAATGCATCAACTAATTGAAACTCATAACCTGGTGTTATAAAAATATCCGTATCACCATAAAAAGCAGTAAGACTTGTACCTTTTTCTTTCGCTGATTTAGCCGCGCTTTCTAATGAACGAACTGACGTTGTTCCTACCGCAATAATACGCCCGCCATTCGCTTTAGTTTTATTAATTTTTTCAACAACATTATCAGGTACTTCCACATACTCTGCATGCATAATATGGTCAGCAATTTCATCAACTTTTACTGGTTGAAAGGTGCCTGCTCCCACATGCAATGTAACAAAAGCTAATTCAACACCTTTGGCTTTAATTTGTTCTAATAAGGCGTCATCAAAATGTAAACCTGCCGTTGGCGCGGCAACAGCCCCTGGCTTTTCATTATAAACCGTTTGATAACGCTCACGATCGCTATTTTCATCAGGTCGGTCTATATAGGGGGGTAATGGCATATGGCCAATTTCATCAAGTATTGACAAGACTGACTGTTCGCCAACAAATTTCAGCTCAAATAAAGCCCCATGACGGGCTACCATTGTTGCTTTCGCTTTTCCTTCTAATAACAACTCTGCCCCCACTTTAGGTGATTTACTTGCACGAATATGCGCTAAGACAGTATTTTTATCGATTAAACGCTCAACTAATACCTCAATTTTACCACCACTTGATTTTTGACCAAACATACGTGCTGGTATA
>Ga0193953_1000155_pt1 | contig 38620 bp, 34 predicted proteins | sample BB_4_MG_FD_140325 | JGI IMG/M metagenome (GOLD analysis project Ga0193953, IMG submission 140325) | Microbial mat bacterial communities from the Broadkill River, Lewes, Delaware, United States - BB_4_MG | ecosystem: Environmental > Aquatic > Freshwater > River > Microbial mats | place: USA...
AATACTGCAGGGTCCCCTTGTGGAAACGTAGGTCGCCGCCAACTTCTAAGATGTTTTTTTTTGCACTTTTTTTGCCATTATTACTTCTTCTTTACTTTTTTATTTTATTCTCTCTTCTTTTTATTGAGTCCTTTTGATTTATTTCTTTTATTTATTATGGCATTCTATTGTAGAATGCATATAACATATTTTCTCATTACAATGAAATTTTATCTTGATTGAATTGTGTATTAATATGTAGATGCCTTTCTAACTTAATTATTTAGTTAGTGAAAATAGTTAGTATATGATGTAAAGATATGAAATTTATATCTAGAGAGTGATATTAAGATTTATGTTGAATATCTCTACTAATTGAAAGAACAAGTCCTACTGCAATAGCAACACTTAATATAGAACTTCCTCCATAGCTTAGAAAAGGTACGGCAATACCTTTGATAGGAATCATTCCTGAAATACCATATGAATTAATTAAAAATGAAATACTAATCATAAGACCAATGCCAATTGTAAATAGATGGTATTTTGTATCTGCTATTCGTCTTGATGTTCGAAAGATTCTAAATATAATTCCAAATAAAATAACAGCAATAAGAAAAAAACCAATAAAACCAATCTCTTCAGTAATACCAGCTAAAACAAAATCTGTATGTACCTCACTTAAAAAACCTAACTTTAAAGAACCATTCCCTAAGCCTACACCTGTTAATCCACCATTGTTAATTGCATTGAGTGAATGACCCACTTGATAAGGTTCTGGAAACTCTTTTATTCGAAGTGTTACAGCGACAAAATCTGGCATAATTGATAAGACACCGTCTTGCACCATACTCCACCAACTTTTTATACGAGTTATTCTGTGTGGAAAAAAGAATATTAATGCAAATATTCCTGCAATTGCTATGGCAATAAGTGAAGCAAATATTTTCCAACTTCTATTTGCAAAAATGAGCATTATAAATAATATAGTGGCAAGTAAAACAACTTGTCCAAGATCTTTTTGTAAAACAGCAATCATAAATACAACAAATCCAAATACTATAAAGTAAGGTGCTAATAATTTTATTTCATCTTTAAATGATTGCTTCGATATATGTGTAAGTTTTCTATGAAATGACCATGAAAGATAATAGATAAAGCCAATTTTAAAAAACTCAACTGGAGATAATGATACTCCTGGCAAACGTATCCATCTTTTTGCACCACCTGATTCTGTTACAAGAAAAGAGGGAAGAAATTGCATAATTACAATTAAAAATAAAAAAAAGCCAAATAAAAACCATCCTATTTTAGGTATCAATATATCGGGTTTTATTTGTGCCAATGACCACATTATTAAGATAGCAAGAAATCCAGTAAAAAGCTGTCTATAAAAAAAATGAAAAGAATCATAATCCCAGTAAACAACTGTGTATATTGACAATGAATAGGAAAATAATATACTTATTATAATAAGTATAGAACTTAAATAGAATAATATGTAATCTGGTCGATTATCATCGCTAAGGGATTTAATCTTTTTTTGGATAAAATTCATTTTTGGATTATAGCAAACTTTTTAGTAATATGGATAAAATATGTCGTTAAATAAACAACAATTGTTAAAAATGAAAAAAACTTTATTATTGATCAGTTTAATTTTAGTAGCATTTCTAATTTTAATTTTTTCAATTTCTAAAACATCTAAAGATGAAAGAAATTTACCTTCCTTAAATAATACAAAAAAAGATTTAGCAGTGCGTGGGAATATTTACAGTGCGGATAATTTTAAAATCGGCACTTCTCAAAAAATATATTCCGCTTCTATTGATACGAGATGTCTTGATTTAAATAAAAAAAACCTTTTTGTGACTCTATTTTCTTTGTACAGTAATATTCCAAAAGAGAAGATTTTAAAAAAGATATCGAAAGAGGGATATGTAATAATATCACGAACAATAAATCAACGTGTTGCAAAAGAGTTACATTCACTTGCTTTTAAACTTAGAAGACTAGGTGTCTTTAAATCAATTAAGATAAGAGGTAGAACAGTTTTATTTGGCTTAAGTATTTATGAAACTGGTGAAGAACGTCTTTATCCGCATGAAGATACACTCACACCAGTAATTGGCTTTATAAAAAAAAGTAATAGTGAAAATGGTAAGCAAAAGGTAGAAGGTGTTAATGGTTTAGAAAAAAAATTTAATAAAAGTTTAAATAATGTACAAGATGGAATGCTTAAAGGTGAAAAAGATATTTTATCTTACATTTTATTTAATAAAAATTCTAAAATAGTCCAAAGAAAAGATGGAGAAGATTTATCTTTAACTATTCCATTAAAATTACAAAGAAATATTGAATTAATGCTTGATAGATATAAAAAAGAGTTTAAAGCAAAAGAAATTATAGTATCCGTTATGGAAAGTAAAACAGGAAAAATTCTTTCACTCGCTTCCTCAAATCGTTATAATCCCCAAAAAATAAAACAAAAAGATATAGAAAATTTACGAATTAATGCAATAGAGTATAATTTTGAACCTGGTTCGGTAATTAAACCACTTGCAATCTCATTGGCAATGGATAAAAACCTTATTAAACGAGATGAGTTATTTTATGCTTATAATAAAGGGAAAAGAAACAAAAAAGGTGAATATCCTAAAGGGAAATACAAGATAAAGAGACATACCATTCACGATGACCATCGATTTACAAAAAACTATTTAACTTTAGAAGATATTGTAATGTTTTCTAGTAATATTGGTACACTAGTTATTGCAAATAGGTTAAGTGCAGAAGAGTTTTATAAAGGATTTAAAGATTTTGGATTATCACAAAAAACTGGTATTGATTTGCCTCATGAGTCAAAAGGTATTATTCATAAACTTTATCAATATAAAGCTGGAGAGAGTAGAAATGAAGATAATATATATAAAACCACTGATTCTTATGGTCAAGGGATGACAGCAACATTTATGCAAGTTTTAAAAGCGTATTCTGTATTTAATAATAATGGAAAGATTGTTACCCCCTATATTACTGTTGGTAATAAAGGAAATGAAAAAAAAGTGATTTCTCAAAGCGTTGCTAATAAAATGAAAAAGTTGCTCATTAAAACAGTAGTAGAAGGAACAGGAAAAAAAACATATATAGAAGGGCTTGAGATAGGTGGGAAAACGGGTACTGCAAATGTCGTTGAAAATGGGAAGTATCAAAGAAAATATATGAGTAGTTTTTTCGGATTTGTAAATGATAAGGATACAAGTTATACAATAGGTGTTACTGTAAATGATCCAGTAAATAGAGGTAAAAAGTGGTATTATTATTATGCTTCAAATTCTGCAGTTCCTGTTTTTAAAGAGATTACAAAAATTCTATTAAAATTAAACTATTTAGAGTTAGATAAAAAATAATTTAGTCATAAATTGCTTTAGCAGAAGGATTTCTTTTTTGCTTTAGTTCCATATCTACATATTTAAAATTTTCAATTTGTTCTTGCTCTGTGAGTGCTATTGTGATTCTATTTGAATTAGTTGGTTTATATTCATAAATAAAGAAACTATTTTTATAAATAGAGAGTCTTATGGGTGTTGCGATTGAATAGGTTGTAAGAATAGATTTTTCCTTACAAAGTTTAGATAAATCATGAAAGTATTCCACTGACCATAAAAATCTATTTACATCACTACTAAAAGCATCTTGGTAAATCACATCAAATGCAATATTCTTTTTATAGAGTTCTTTTAAATAAATTCTTGCATCACCGTTGTAAATATAAATATTAATATTTTTACTTTTGTATTTCATATTTTGCGACAGACTGTTTATAATATCTTTTAAGTTTTTAAATTCATTTGGATATTGGAAGTCTTGAAGAGATTTTATGAGGTTTAAGTCAAATTCAGGAGAATAAATATTTATCTTGATATCTAAATTATTTTTTTGAATGTAATGAAGTGTTGCAAGAGTGTTATATCCTAAGCCAAAACATATATCTAAAATATGTAACTCTTTTTTATTTTTATGGTAAGTAATTGCAGGAATTATGTGCTTAGAAAGGGATTCATTTAGTGCACCCTCTTTCATACTATGATAATGTTGATTAAAGCTATCACTAAAGAGGGTATTACTCCCATCTTTAGTTTCTATATGATTTATGCTTCTAACTTTTTTAATTGTTTTTTTGTAAGAAGTAAGTCTTTATTTTTCATAACCCCTACACCATTTTTTACAACAAATTTAGCTGTATCTTTCGCATTTTTTAATGAATGCATCTCGTAAGTTCCACATTGGAGTAAGTTTAATTCAGGAATATCTGCTTCACTTTTCACTTTGAGTACATCTTTCATCGCCTTTTTTGTAGCTTTAGCAACCTCTTTCTCAGTTGGAGTTCCTAAACAACTCATATAAAAACCAGTTCTACATCCCATTGGAGAACAGTCAATAATCTCAACATTTTTGCTGTTTAAATGCTCTCTTATAAAACCTGCAAAAAGATGTTCCAAAGTATGTATACCTTTTGCTGTCATTTTAGCTACATTTGGTTGATGTATTCGAATGTCGAATACACTAATTTTATCTCCACTTTTCGATTTCATAGTTTTTGCAACTCTTACTGCAGGTGCAGACATTTTTGTATGATCTACTTTAAAACTGTCTAATAATGGCATAATTAATCCTTATAAATTTTTTGAATTATAACATAAAAAACCCCAAGGCTTTTAAACCTTAGGGCTTAATAAAATTTTTTAAGATAAATTATTTTAATTTATCTGATCGCGGATAAATAAATACTGCATCTCTTATTACAAATACAACATCTGGATTTTCTTTTGCATACGCTTTTAAAGTAACAGTAATAGGTGTGTCTTTTGTACTATCATTTACTAATTTCTGTTTTGTTGAAAGTTGAATAACTTTTTTTGCCATTTTTCCATGCGATAATTTAAAATCTGAGAATTTTTTAATTTGAAATTTATCGGCATATTTTCCAATTACTTTAATACTGTATGTATAATTTTCTTTTTGTGTATTTTGAAATAATAAAAGGAAATTATTTACAACTTCATTATCTGCTTTTATTTTGTACAATTGTGTAGTTTTATTGATATTTAAAAGCATATATTCTTTTTTTCCACCCATTACAAAAAGCATACCTACAATGATAAGTAATGCTGCTGCGTACATTATTGTTTTACCACGTATTAATTTTGTTTTTTTATTCTTTTCAATTTCATTTGTACTAGACCATTGAACAAGACTTTCTTTTCCTAATTTACCCATTACTGTAGTACATGCATCTACACATTCAAGACAATTTATACATTCAAGTTGTGCCCCTTTTCGTATATCAATATGTGTTGGACATACGGTAACACAACTTTGACAGGCAGTACATTCATCAGTTTCATTGGGAAGGTCTTTTTGTTTGAAAATAACTTTTTCTTTATTTTCATTATAGATATTTCCACCTCTTTTTGTACTATAGATAGCTTGAACAGTATCATCATCATACAGTACAGATTGTACACGTGAATATGGACAAACGTATACACAGAAGTTTTCTTGTAAAAAAACAACATCATACACTAAAAATGCAGCAACTCCAATAATAAAACCAAGTAATACAGTATGTTCCATAGGGTCTTGCAAATAAGTGAAGAAATCAGCAGGAGGAACAAAATACCACATAAAATCAGCCGCAGCTAAGAGTGCTAAAGCTGACCACATTAAAATTGCTACTATTCGTTTAGCAGCATTTTTTGGTTTAGACCAATCTGGATCTTTTTGTTTATTTTTAATTCGACGTAAACCTAATATTTTTGTTTCAATTAAATCTCTATATATTACTCTAAAGATTGTTTGTGGACAACTCCAACCACACCACGCACGTCCTCCAATAGCAGTTACCGCAAAAATACCTAAAAACATAAACATTAATAAAAATGGCATCATATAAAGTTCCTGCATATCAAAAGCTACACCCATAAGATGTAATTGTTTTTTATCAAATGATAAAAGGAATATTTGATTTCCACCAATTTGAATAAATGGTGTAACTGTAGCAACTATTGTGGCAACTAAATACATCCAATATCTTTTTATACGATAAGAAGCAATTTTAATTTCACTGGTCATGTGAGTCCTTTAAATTTAATTACAAGAATTATATATTATAATAACTTATTATTAGCATAAATTAAAGTAATATTTATTGAGTTTTTCTTTTATACTAAGTATTATATAACTTTATTCTTAATATAATCAGCAGATGAATATAGATAAATCGCACTTAAACACAACAAAAAACTTACTGGCATTTAGTGCGGGGATTGATTCTACGGCATTATTTTTTTTATTAATTGAGGAGTCTATACCCTTTGATATTGCAATTGTTGATTATAATCAAAGAGTTCAATCAAAAGATGAAATTATCTATGCAACCCAATTGGCGCATAAATATAATAAAAAATGTTACATATCAAACTATCCAACTGCTACTAAGTTTGCAGAGAAAGAAGCAAGAGACTATAGATATAAATTTTTTGATAAAATCATAGAAGAAAATCATTATGCAACACTGTTTACAGCACATCAGTTAAACGATAAATTAGAATGGTTTTTGATGCAGTTTACAAAAGGTGCTGGTTTAAGTGAATTAATCGGAATGGAAGAAATTAGTATTAGAAATGGATATAAAGTTATAAAGCCACTCTTAGAATATAGTAAAAATGAATTACAATTATATCTTGATACAAATAAAATAAAGTATTTTATAGATAAATCAAATTATGATGAGAAATATAAGAGAAATTATTTTCGTCACAATTTTAGTGATGAATTATTAATAAAATTTCAACAAGGTATTAGAAATAGTTTTGAATATTTAGAAAAAGATAAAATTTCTTTATTAAAAGATTCAGAAGAGATCGTTATGCAAGATTTAACAATATTTACATTTAATGGTGACTTAAATATAGGTTTACGATTAATTGACAAAGATTTAAAAAGAAGAGGAATTATTATCTCTAATGCTACAAGAATAGAAATTAAAACTAAAAAAGAGCTTGTTCTATCTCATAAAATCGCACTTTCAATATATAAAGATAAAATTTATATTGCTCCTGTATTGAATGTATCAATGCCAAAAATATTTAAAGAAAAATGCCGAATAGAAAAAATACCTAAAAATATACGCCCATATATTTTTAAGCTGTTTGAAGAGAAAGTATTTACATTTTAAGAGATACTTCTTTTTTGTTTTGTTGGCTGATTTGCACTTTATATTTTACTTCAATTTTATCTGCAGTTTTCGAAAAAACGATTGGATAATCAACTTTTACAGAAAGTTTTTGTAAATTTAATTTGTTAATAAAGTCAAAAAATTCTTTTGGTGAATCGATTTTTGAAGTTACTGAAAAATTATATGTTAAATATTTTCCTTTTGTTTTACGCTCAAATTTAATAAGTGAATTTTTTATTGCAAGACCCTTTAAATATGTAGTTGCTTTAGCAATTGGCAAAAAATTGTATAATTTGTATTCAATATTTTGTATCTCATTAGATTGGTTAAGTAATATATTATTTTGTACAATAGTATTTAAGATAACTTTATTTCGATGCTCTAGTAGTACTTTTGATGTTTGATAAATATTATTCAGTTTATTTTGCATATCTGATAATGATATAGAATTTGTGATGAAATTGGTTACATACGTTGAGCTATCTTTATTAATCTCAATATCTTTTAATATCGCATCATATGGAATTGCATCAAATAACATTTGCATTGTTTGGATGTTTATTGTATTGTATTGTTTATGGTCTGGTAACAACAACGTAGCCGATTGTATACTATCTATCTCTTTTTTTTGTTGAGTTTTAGGCTGAGATTGTTTATTTATGATTTTTGTTTGTGTATTTACAGGTACTGTTCTATTATCTTGTTCTTGATAAGTAAAAAGAAATCCACCTAAAAGGATAGAAAATAAAATTAAAAATAGCCACAAATAAGTATTTTTATTGGAAACTTCTTTTTTTCGAATAGTAATAAAATTATAATCTTCTACATCTTTAGTTTTGAGAATCTCTTCAATATAATAGTCCACAGATAATGAGTTATATGATATTGGAATCACTAGGGATTCTTGTAAAGTTGCTATTTGTTCTTCTGAAATTGGCTTAAGTGTGTATATCATTTCAATATGTTCTAAAAATTCAACTTCATCTTCAAGTGCATAATACTCTTCAACCATCTCATGTAAAAACTGCTGTATTTCTAAAAAGTTAACCTCTTCATAGAGTTTTTGCCCAACAATATCATCTTCTGAAAAAGTTTCATCTTGAACAGATTCAAAGGGGGTAAGATTTTTTGTTTTACTAAATGCTATTTCCCCCTTATTGTTAAAGGTAATTGCATATATAATATTGTTGTATATAAAAAAATTAAGGGAGTTTTTTTTCTCATTATTTTTAAAATATTCTTCCATGATTGAATATGGGGATAAGATATAATCGATACCTGTGTCATGATAATATCGTGAAAGAGATTGAATTTGATTTTTTGGTACAGCAATCACATTATTTAGACCATATTTAACAGTATCATAGTTGATTATGTCAATTTCATTTATATTTATAATATTTTGATGTTCATTTTCAAGTAATGCAATTATATACGTATCATGAATATTATTTTGTAAAGTGTTTATTTTAAATTTTGCATCTTCAGGTAGGTTCTCATCTGTCAGTATAAAAGATGAGTGCTCTTCTTTTACAATTTTATCATCTTGGGTTATTTTATAGTTAATTTTAAGTTGTTTATTTTGATGTAAAATATTTACATATTGTTTTTTGTTTTTATTAAACACAGTTGAGCCTTTATTTAATGTATAATTATTATTATACTGTTTTCAATATTAAAACTATTTTTGTAGTTGATTCTCGTGCATTCTTTTTTGAATTAAGTTTTTTGCATCTTCTATATTCATATCCATAATATCAATAGGATCTCCAATATAAAAGTTTAGTGTTCCAAAAGGTTTTGGTATGATAAATTTATCCCAAGATTTTATAGTCCAATATTTTGTGGGAACAGAACTAAATGGTATTATTTTAGCTTTTGTTTTTTGAGAAATCATGACAACACCATCTGCAACACTATAAATAGGTCCTTTAGGACCATCCGGTGTTATGGCAATATCTATACCATTTTTAATAGATTTTATTGCACCTATTAAAGCTTTTACTCCACCTCTAGTAGAGGAACCAGCAAGTGACCCTATTCCTAGAAACTCTACAGTTTTACGGATAGCTTCACCATCTCTATGTTCGCTAATCATCCCTTTAACTGTACCTTTGGGTTTGAAGTTTTTATAATTGAAAGGTTGCATAAGAAGATCACCATGCCACATAGAAATAATAAACGTTTCATTTTCTGTAATCTTATTTGAAATATGGTAATTTTTTTTATTCGTCAAGTTTATAAACTTGACAAATAATTGTAGAACAAATGGAACAATTTGTATCTCTAAGTATCTAAATATTTTTTTTTTCATTTTCTTAAACACTTATTTATAGAACTTCACCTTTGAGTGATGTTCTATTTACTTTAGTGATTTTTACATCTACTATTTTTCCAAGAAGTTCTTCACTCCCTGTTACAAAGACTTGACAGTAGTTATCGCTAAATCCAAAAATTTCACCATTTGGTTTTAAATCTTCAAATAGTACTTTCATAGTAGTACCCAAATATTTTTCCATGTGTTCATCTTGATGTGATTTATGTAAGTCTATTACTTCCTGTAATCTTTGAGTAGCCACTTTATCTTCGATTTGATTTGGCATATTTTGGGCAGGAGTATGAGGTCTAGGTGAATACTTAAAATTAAAAATAGATTCAAATTTAACTTTTTCTACTACATCAATTGTGTCTCTAAACTCTTCCTCTGTTTCACCTGGAAATGCTACAATAATATCTGTAGATATTCTTACATTTGGTACTAAATTTCGAATTTTTTCACATCTATTAAGGAACCATTTTTTAGTGTATCCTCTTCTCATCTCTTTGAGAACTTTATCGTTTCCTGCTTGAAGTGGTACATGGATTTGTTTACAAATTTTTGGATTTGATGCAAATTCTTGTAGAAATTCATCATCCATATGAAGAGGATGTGGTGAAGTGAATCGTATCCTTTCTAATCCATCTATTTTACTAATCTCTTGAAGTAATTTAGTGAATGAAGACTTCTCTCTTTTATCACTGAAGTTTTTTCCATAATTATTTACATTTTGCCCTAATAAAAATACCTCTTTAGCACCATTTGTAACTGATTTTTTAATCTCAGTAATAATAATCTCTGTTGGTATACTTATCTCATCTCCCCTTGTAGCTGGAACAATACAAAAAGTACAGCTTTTATCACAACCTAAAGAGATATTTACACTACATCTATACGAAGATTGTCTGTAGTCAGCAAAGTCATAAGTGGTTTCATCGTTATTGATATCTATTTCTACAGTACCTTTTGTTTGTACTGCTTCAGATATTTTGGATATATTTCTCGCACCTACTACAAAATCAACATAAGGAGCACGTTTAATGATATCACGTCCTAGATGACTAGCAGTACATCCAGTTACACCGATTTTTGCTCCATCTTTTTTCTTTTTATTATAAGTTCCTAATTCAGAGAAAAGTTTTGCAACTGGTTTTTCCCGTACAGAACAAGTATTTATAACAATTAAATCAGCATCTTCCATAGTTTCTGTTGTATCATAATCTTGATGTTTACTAAGTTCTGCAATCATATGTTCTGTATCTCGAACATTCATTGCACAACCTAATGTTTCTATGAAAAGTTTTTTTCTTGGAGCTTCTATCTCCCAATTAGTATTCGTCATTTTGACTCTTTATCAACTAATTATAAAGAGTGGATCTCATACATATATTCATCATCAGATAAACCGTATTTAACTTCTCTAAAGTGAACTGTGTACCCAGCTTCTTCAAATTTATCAACGATAGCCATCATATCTTTATGTGAATTTTCTCTATCAAAATAAAAAATTTCTTCCTCATTTTTAACTAAATCTTCTAATAATTTGTCAAAATTAACTTTTTTTGGTTTTGATTTGATCTCTTTTCTTGCTAATAAAATATCCATTTTATAATTTTCCTTAATTTGTAATAATCTTGCATTATACCGATTTTGCTCTAAATATTTGTTGAAGTAAAAATTCTATATAATATCTACTTATTTTAGAAATATTTTAGTTAGGATTATAATGAAAAAATTGCACCTTGTAAGTCTAGGCTGTACAAAAAATTTAGTAGATAGTGAAGTTATGCTTGGAAAACTTAAAGATTATACGATGACAGATGATAGCGATAGTGCTGATCTGATTATAGTAAATACCTGTGGTTTTATTGAAAGTGCAAAACAAGAAAGCTTAAATACTATATTTGAACTTGATAGTACTCGAAAAAAAGAATCTGTTTTAGTGATGGCTGGATGTTTGAGCGAAAGATATAAAGAGGATTTAAAAGAGGGTCTTACAAACGAAGTAGATATCATGACTGGAGTTGGTGATTATGATATTATCGATAAACTTGTCGATGAAAAGCGTGGTCAGTTTACTGATAAAGTTTTTTTAGCGAGTGAAGAAAATGATAGAGTAGTAACTGGTTCAACCTACCATGCCTATGTAAAAATTAGTGAAGGGTGTAATCAAAAATGTTCTTTTTGTGCAATCCCATCATTTAAGGGAAAACTAAATAGTCGACCCTTAGGTTCAATAGAAGCAGAAGTAAAGTCTTTGGTTTCTCAAGGCTTTTATGACTTTTCATTTGTATCTCAAGATAGTAGTTCTTTTTTAAGAGATTTTAATATGAATGACGGTCTAGAGCAATTAATAACTAGAATAGAAAAAATAGATGGTGTAAAAAGTGCAAGAATTTTATATCTTTATCCATCTACAACAACAAATAACTTAATAGAAAAAATTGCTAATTCTAAGGTATTTCATAGCTATTATGATATGCCTTTACAACATATCTCTTCAAGTGTTTTAAAAACTATGAAGCGTGGGAAAGGTGCTGAACAATTAAAAGATTTGATGCAACACATGAAGAACCAAGAAAATAGTTTTGTTAGATCTACATTTATTGTTGGGCATCCTGGTGAAACAAAAGAAAATTTTGAAGAGCTTTGTAACTATTTAGAAGAGTATAGATTTGATAGAGTGAATGTTTTCTCATATAGTGATGAAGATGGTACTGGTGCTTATGATTTCGAGAATAAAGTGGAACAGGAACTTATTGATGAAAGAGCTGAAATTTTAGGAGATATTATTTCTAAAATTACTTATGAAAAACTCGAAGAGGAAGTTGGTAAAACTTTTGATGTCGTTGTTGATGGAGAAAGTAGTGAACATGAATACTTATTAAGTGCTAGAAAATTATCGTGGGCTCCAGATATTGATGGTGAAATTTATATTAATGATAATGAATTAAATGAAGAGATAAAAGCGGGGGTTATTTACACTGCGAAAATCACGGAACTAAGTGGTGATAAATTAATAGGAACAATCATAAAAAAAGTATAGTTTAAACTATACTTTTTAAACATCTTTAAACTGCTCTCTTACTTTTAAAAATTCATCTAAATTATCAAAGAATATATCTACAAGTTTTGGATCAAAATGGATACCCCTTTCCTCTTTAAATAGAGTAAAGATTCTTTCATCATCCCATGCTTTTTTATAAACTCTATCGCTGCCAAGGGCATCAAAGACATCTGCAACGGCTGTAATTCTACCTGCTATATGTATATCTTCACCTTTTAGCCCTCTAGGATATCCACTACCATCCCACTTTTCATGATGTTCATAAGCAACTGTTGCTGCTAATTGAAGTAATTCTCTACTTGAGTTTTTAAGCATATCATACCCTAATTGTGCATGAGTATCCATAATAGCTCTCTCTTCAGGATCGAATCTTCCTGGTTTATTTAATACACTATCAGGGATTGCAACTTTTCCTATATCATGCATTGGACTTGCTTGTTTTAAAAGATCTGCTTCTTTTTCAGTGAGTCCATAAAAAAGAGCTAGAAGTTTTGAATACTGGGCAACTCTTTTTACATGGTTACCAGTCTCTTTACTTCTACTTTCTCCAATAGCTCCCATAGTAAATACAACTTCCCGTTGCGTATCCTCAATCTCATCAGTTAAAGAGTTTATTGCTTTTGTCGATGATTGTATCTGTTTCATTTGATTATTAAATTCATCAAATAATTCTTTTATCTCATTTTGTGCTGAAGTTTTTATACGAGTTATTTTATTTTCTGTTGGGTTACTCTCTTTCATCGCTTTAAGTAATCTGGAAAATGGACGAGTATAACTTTTACTTAAAAAAATACTGATAACTAAACCAAGAACTAAACTAAAAGGAAAAATTAAAAGAATAGTTGTTGTAATATCTCGTTCTTTTTGTTGATAGGTAGAAAGATCAATACTTATAAGAACTGATCCAAAAGTATAATCATCTGCTCGTAAATTTTCTTTGATAAGAACAGTTTGCTTTGAAAAGATAGAACCTTCTTTTAGTAATTTATTTTTTGAAATATCTATATCTAAACTATTTTTATAGGTAAATAACGGCTTGTTTTGTGTATCTAAGAGTAAAAGGCCATCTATTTTTTCAAATGCAGATAATCTAAATGTGATATCTGCTAACATATCTGTATTTGGATTTAAAACAATTTTTAATAAATCGTTATTTAATGATTTAGTGATGGTTTTTGCATCTAAGAGGGCATTATTTTTAGTTTCTTTTTTTTGTATATCTAATACAACGAGAAGAGTACTTACCTCTACAAGAGTTATTACTAATGTCATAAAAAGAATTAATTGTACTTTTATACTAAAACGATTCCACATTTTTTACTCTTTTGATGGGTTTACGATAGGTAGTGAAGTGTCATTTCCCCATTCTTTCCAAGAGGCATCATAATTTGATACATCATAATCAAGTTCTCTTAAGGCAAAATAGTTTGCAGAAGATATTCGACCAACGGCACAGTAAAGTACTATTTTTTTCTTTTTATCGATATTTTTATATATCTCTTTTAATCTTGAGATAGTTTGTAGTTTTTGTCCTGAGTCTTTATAGTTTATATTATGAGATGCAGGAAAATTTTGTGCTTTTGGAATATGACCAAATCTTTTTGCTGATGATTTGAGTCCGTTGTATGCTTTTTCAGGTCTTGCATCAATGATGATTTGATTTGGATTTTTAGTAGCTATTTGAGTACTAAATTTTGTTGCAAGTCTTTTGTTGTTTATTTTCGCAATATAGTTACTCTGTTTTACTATAGGCGTTATAGTATTAGTTGGGAAAGAAGATAAATCCCAACTATCATAACCTGTATTAAGTAATTTAACGTGAGTGAATCCATATACTTCTAATGACCAAAATAAACGTGATGCATCAAAGAAATCTCCATTATCATAAATAACTATTTTAGAATCAGTTTTTAATCCTAATGAGCGAAGTAGTTTTTGCATTTTGACAGGGTTTGTTAATTTTCCATTCTGATTTATATGTTCATATGTTAAAGAGATAGGGAAACTTAATGCTCCTTGTATATGCCCTTGATTATATAAATCCAATGTCCTAGTATCAAGAATTTTATACTGGTTTAAATTCTTAGCGAGTACTTTTGGTTCTATTCTGAGTGATTCTGCATTTAAATTAATACTAGTAAGGGTTATTATTACAATAAATAACTGTAGGTATTTTTTCATATCTTTTCCCTATTTATTTTTTTTAGATTTCATATCAATATGTAAATGTATAATATCAACAGCACTAGGTGTGATACCACTTATTTGAGAAGCATTGTATAAAGTAGGTGGATTAAACTTTTTAAGTTTCTCTATCACTTCACTTGAAAGCCCTGGAAGGTCATCATATACAAAATTTTCTGGTATTTTAAGTGTAAGCATCTTTTTCATTTTATCAATTTGTTTTTTTTGTTTATCTACATATCGATAATACTTTGCTTCTATTATCACTTGCTCTTTTAAATAGTCCTCAAGATGTGCCAAGCTAGGAACTAATTTATCAAATTTTTCTTTGGTGATAGTATTTCTTCCTACTAAATCAATGAGTAAAATTCTATCTGAAATTTTATCTTCACCAAGTTCTTGTAAAAGTGCTAGATTTTCTTTTTTTGAAGTGAACCAAATATCTTCCATGAATGTAATCGCATCGTTGATTGTTTGTTGCTTATGTTTCATAATAGCATGAGTTTCATCATCAATAAGACCAAACTCTTTCCCATAACTCATCAGCCTCATATCTGCACTCTCTTCACGTAATAGAAGTCTATATTCTGCACGGCTAGTAAACATTCTATATGGTTCAGATGTCCCTTTTGTTACTAAATCATCTATTAAAACACCGATATAACTTTCATCTCGTCTTAATATAAAAGGCTCTTTTTCATCGATTGATAAAGCAGCATTGATTCCTGCTATTAGACCTTGAGCTGCTGCTTCCTCATATCCAGTTGTTGCATTAATTTGACCTGCAAGATACAGGTTTTTTACTTTTTTAGTTTCGAGTGTATGAAGGAGTTCTGTAGGGTCTACATAATCATATTCTATTGCATAAGCGTATCGAATCACTTTTGCATTTTCTAAACCTTTAATAGAATGAATTTTTTCTTTTTGCACATCTATAGGTAAGCTTGAACTCAAACCATTTATATAATACTCTTCAGCTCTTTTTGTTTGTGGTTCTAAAAATAACTGATGTCTCTCTCTTTCTCTAAATCTACTTACTTTATCTTCAATACTAGGACAATATCTAGGACCAGTTCCTTCTATTTGTCCTGTAAATAAAGGAGCTCTATCAAAGTTAGTTCGTATAATATCATGTGTATCGATGTTTGTATATGTGATGTAACAAGGAAATTGGGTAGGATTAAACTCTTGTTTGTTTGTTCTAAAACTAAATGGATATGGTTTTTCATCACCACCATGTGCTTCCATTACTGAGAAGTCGATTGAATTTCCATTTATTCTTGCAGGTGTTCCTGTTTTGAGTCTTCCTACATTTAAATTAAATTCTCTTAGTTGATCTGAAATTGTTGTAGCAGGCGCTTCCCAAGCTCGACCAGCTGGGTATTGTTTTTCACCTATATGAATAAGACCTTTCATGAAAGTACCTGTAGTTAGAATCACTTTTTTTGATTTAAAAGTTTCTCCAAGTTTAGTAACCACTCCTGATACCACATTGTCTTTTTCTAGTAAGCTTGCTACTTCATCTTGATAAACATCTAAATTTGGAGTATTCATCGTTACATTTCTCATGTATTCTCTGTATTCATCCATATCAATTTGAGCACGGCTTCCTTGAACGGCTGCACCTTTACTTGCATTTAAAATTCTGAATTGTATTCCTGTTTTATCAGTACAAAGACCCATCTCTCCACCAAGCGCATCTATCTCTCTTACTAGGTGACCTTTTGCCAGTCCTCCAATAGCAGGATTACAACTTGCTGCTCCTATTTGTTCTACTAACATAGTAATAAGTAATGTTTTTTTACCCATTCTTGCAGCTGCTAAACTCGCTTCTATTCCAGAATGTCCACCACCTACAACGATTACATCATAATTTGTCATTGTTAACCTTGATATTTATATATTAGTTATTATATCTAATAAGTAGTTATTTGTGAATGAAACAGAGTTTAAACCTAATTTTTATATAATAATTAAATATAAAATTTAAAAGAGAATTTAATGATTAAAAAATGTTTATTTCCAGCTGCTGGGTATGGTACACGATTTTTACCTGCAACAAAAGCAATACCTAAAGAGATGTTACCAATTTTAACAAAGCCATTGCTTCAATATGGAGTAGAAGAAGCGATAAGTGCTGGTTGCGATACTATGGCAATAGTTACTAGCAAATATAAAAAAGCAATAGAAGATCATTTTGATACACATACTGATATTGAAACTAGTATAGAAGGAAGTTCTAAAGAAGTTTTATTGAAAGAAGTAAATAAAACGATTGAAAATTGTACATTTTCATATACACGACAAGTTGAGATGAAAGGTTTAGGTCATGCTATTTTAACTGGCCAGACACTTATAGGAGATGAACCATTTGCTGTAATACTTGCAGATGATTTATGTGATAATAGTAATGATACAGTATTATCACAAATGACTAAATTACATGAAGACTATCCTGATTACTGTATTGTAGCTATTGAAGAAGTTCCTAAAGAAGATACAAACAAATATGGAGTGATTGCTGGTGATAAAATTAATGAAAACCTTTTTAAAGTAAATGATATGGTTGAAAAACCAGAGCCAAAAAATGCTCCTTCAAATCTTGCTATTATTGGAAGATATATTTTAATACCAGAAATTTTTGATGTTATAAAAACTACTGCACCTGGCAAAGGTGGAGAGATTCAAATCACTGATGCTTTATTAACTTTGGCAAAAGAAGGGAAGGTTTTAGCATATAAGTTTGAAGGGAAAAGATTTGATTGTGGAAGTGTAGATGGCTTTGTGGAAGCTACAAATTATTTTTATTCTAAAGAGAAATAATGCAATACAGCAGAAATTTTTATCAAATTAAAGACAATGAGATTATTTTTAATGGAATTAAAGAAGAAGTAGAAGAAATAGGGTATTATAATTTACCATTACAAGATACAAGCATATTGAAAGAATATGCAAAAACTGTAAAACAAAAAGATATAGCAATCATCGGAATAGGTGGTAGTACTTTAGGAACAATTGCAATTTATGATTTTTTAAAAATTTCAAATACCTATGATAAAAAATTACATTTTTTTGAATCTACAGATCCTATGGATATAAAGTCTCGTTTAGAAAAGATTGATTTAAAAGATACACTTTTTTTAGTGATTAGCAAATCAGGAACAACAATTGAAACGATTAGTTTATTTAAATATTTTCATACATTAACTCTTATAGATAAATCTAATTGTGTTATTGTAAGTGAAAGTGATAGTAAACTAACAAAATATGCAGATAAACATGAGATGAAAACATTTGAAATTCCTAAAAACATTGGTGGAAGATTTTCAGTTTTTTCAGCTGTTGGATTATTGCCATTGGCAATTATAGGGGTTGATATAGATAATCTTCTAAATGGAGCAAAGAAAGTACGAAATAGCTTTTTTGAGAAAACAGAATTTTATGAGCCATTGATGCAAAAAGCTCGTTTTATGGTCGAAAATAAAACGAAATTTAATATAAATGTTTTATTCTCTTATTCTTCTGCATTAGAGGGTTTTAATAAATGGTATATTCAACTTTGGGGGGAGAGTCTTGGGAAAATAAATGTAAATGGTACTAAACAAGCCTTAACTCCAATTGGTTTAATTGGTCCAGTTGATCAACACTCTTTTTTACAGCTTATTGCTGAAGGGAAAAGGGATAAAACTGTTACGTTTGTAAAAATCAATGACTTTGAAAATAATACGACTATACCATCAAATACATTAGATGGTTTTGATGATTTAGAGTATGTCGATGGTTTAACTTTTGCTGAACTCATTGAAGAACAAGCTAATGCAACCATACAATCTATTCAAAATATTTCAGATATCCCATGTGATGTTATCACAATAGATAAAGTAGATGAATACAATATTGCTTCTTTAATGTTCAATTTTCAACTTCTAACGTCAATAATAGGTAAATTTGTACAAATAGATACTTATAATCAGCCAGGTGTTGAAGCAGGTAAAATTATTTTAAAAAAGAAACTAAGCTTAAATAATTAGAGTTTTTAAAACATTATGTTAAAATAAGGGTTATTTAGAATAAAAGGTTTATAAAATGAAAATTATTGCGAGTAATTTTAAAACAAATCATACACGAAAAAGTACAAAAGAATTTGTAGAAAATACAAATTCTTTTTTAGTTGATAATGAAATCAAAAATGATGTATATATTTTCCCAACAGCAAGTTCACTGGATGAGTTTGACACGGTTGAAAATCTTACAATAGGTACACAAAATGCGTACTATACTAAAAATGGTTCATTTACAGGGGAAATTGGTACAGAACAACTAGATGAATTTAATGTAAAAACTATTTTAATAGGACATAGTGAAAGAAGACATATTTTAGGAGAGTCTCAAAAAGAGATTACATATAAATATAACTACTATAAAGCATTAGGGTACAAAATAATTTATTGTGTTGGTGAGCCTTTAGAAGTAAAAGAGACAGGTATGACTGAAACTTTGGGGTATATTTGGAATCAATTTGATGGTATTGATTTGGATTATGAAAATTTAATTATTGCTTATGAACCAGTATGGGCAATAGGAACAGGAAAGATTCCTACAGCTGAAGATATTACAATTATCCATAAAAAAATTAAAAAGAAAATAACGCAACCTCTATTATATGGTGGAAGTGTTAAAACTACAAATATTTCAGAGATTTTGGATATTCCAAATGTTGATGGAACTTTAATTGGTAGTGGATCTTGGAATGTTGAAGATTTTAAAGAGATGATTAAAATAACAAATTTAAAATAGTAGAAAGAGAAGGAAATAAAATGATAATGAACGGTAAAAAAGGTGTAATCTTAGGTGTAGCAAATAACAAATCAATTGCATATGGTATAGCAAAACAGTGTAAAGCACAAGGTGCCCAAATTGCATTTACATATTTAAATGATTCTTTAAAGAAAAGAGTTGTTCCTATTGCTGAAGAATTTGGTAGTGCAGATTATGTATATCCTTGTGATGTTTCAAATCCAGAAGAGATTAAAGCATTAAAAGAATCTTTAGAAAAAGATATGGGACAAATTGACTTTATTGTTCATTCAATTGCATTTGCTCCAAAGTCTGGACTTTCTGGAAGATTTTATGATATCTCTAAAGATGCATTTGATGTTGCTATGGATATTTCTGTTTATTCTTTAATTGAGATTACAAGAGAATTAAAACCACTTTTAAGTGATAACTCTTCAATATTAACATTGTCTTATTATGGTGGAGCAAAATATATCCCTAATTATAATTTAATGGGTGTAGCAAAAGCTGCTTTAGAGATGACTACGAAATATCTTGCAGAAGATTTAGGAAAAGATGGAATTAGAGTAAATGCAATTTCAGCTGGTCCTATTAAAACTTTAGCAGCAGCTGGTATTGGTGATTTTAGATTTATGCTAAAATGGAACGAAGCACACTCTCCACTTAAAAAGAATGTATCAACAGATGAGGTTGGTAATTCTGGAATGTATTTGCTTTCAGATTTAAGTTCTGCTGTTACTGGTGAAATTCACTATGTTGATAGTGGTTATAACATCATGGGTATGCCAGCTGTTAATTTTGATGAAAATGGAAAACCAACTATTGCTTGGAATGGTACAGACCGTTAATAAAAAGCCACAAATGTGGCTTTTTTAGGTTTGTACGAGATTTGGATGTGAAAAAGAAATTTTAATTTCGTTTTTACACACAAATCACCGATACGGATATATTATAAAAATTGAAAACAGTACTTTTTTTAATAATCTTTAGTGTATCTCTTTTCTCAAAAGTAGATATTAATCTCTCTCATACAAAAATAAAAAATGGTACAACTTTTGCAGTTATACTACAAAGTGACCATGTTTTATCTCAAGCTCCAAATGTTATTTTTAAAAATAAAACATATCAAATGTTCACTCTAAAAGGTTCTACAAAAAAATACAGAGTATTTCTGCCTGTAGATTATCATAGTAAAAAACAAAAAGAGAATCTCCAAGTTCGATATTTTTTTGAAAAAAACTTGATTAAAAAAAATTTTGAGATAGAGATAGTAAATGGTAATTATAAACAAAATGAGATTATTAAAGTACCTAATGGAAAAGTTTTTTTATCAAAAAAAAGTAAAACCCGTTCTTTAAAAGAATATAACTTGGTATTTAAAAATGTGTATTCAAAAATCACACCATACGATTTAACATTAAATAGTAGTTTTACTTATCCAATGAAGTCCAAAATTACAAGTGATTTTGGAAATGCACGAATTTATAATGGAAAAACAAAAAGTTACCACACAGGAACAGATTTTAGAGCAAAAGTAGGTACGAATATTTATGCTTCAAATAATGGTGTAGTTGCTTTAACTATGCACAGGTTTTATTTGGGAAAAGTGATTTATATAGATCATGGACGTGGTGGATATAGTTATTATTCCCACATGGATAGTTTTAGTGTAAAAAAAGGTGATATTGTGACTAAAGGTCAGATTATTGGAACTTCTGGTAAAACGGGAAGAATTACTGGACCACATTTACATTATGCCTTTAGACTTTATAATATAACTGTAGATCCTTTGCAGTATATGGAAGTTTATAACAAGGTTTTAAAATTATATTAACGAAAAAACCATTAAGACGATAATTACTAAAAATTAGCTATTATAAGCGTTAAATTAAAAATATAAGAGAATAGCAATGGCAATAAATTTTAAAGAATTATCAGAAAAATATCAAACACCTTATTATGTGTACGATTTTGATTATATCTCAAAACAATATAATGAATTAAAAGATGCTTTTAAAGCAAGAAAATCACTGATCTCGTATGCAGTAAAAGCAAACTCAAATTTAAGTGTAGTAAAACATTTAGGTGATCAAGGTAGTGGTGCTGACTGTGTAAGTATAGGTGAAGTAAAACGTGCTTTAAAAGTAGGGATTCCTAAATATAAGGTGATTTTTTCAGGAGTTGGAAAAACTGATGATGAGATAAGAGAAGCTTTAACGCTTGATATACTTATGATAAACGTAGAGAGTGAAGCAGAACTGCATAGAGTAGCTTTAGTAGCAAAAGAGTTAGATAAAACATCACGAATCTCTATTCGAGTAAATCCAAATGTTGACCCTAAAACGCATCCATATATTTCAACAGGTTTACATGAAAATAAATTTGGTGTAGATATAGATACTGCAAAAAGAATGTATATTTTTGCTAAAAATAATGAAAATATTGATCCCGTTGGTATCCATTGTCATATTGGTAGTCAATTAACAGAGTTAGAACCAATTAAAGAATCTGTAAATATCGTTGCAGATTTAGTACGAAACTTAAAATCAGCGTTAAAAATCGAGTTAAGCTTTTTTGATGTTGGTGGTGGTTTAGGTATTGTATATGACGATGAGACATTAATTGATACTTATGATTATGCACAAACTGTATTAGATGCTTTATTTGGACTAGATATTACTATAGTATGTGAACCAGGTAGATTTTTAGTAGGAAATAGTGGAACTTTTGTAACAAAGGTACTTTATGAAAAAGTAAATGGATCAAAAAGATTTGTTATAGTTGATGGTGCTATGAATGATTTAATTCGCCCAAGTTTATATGATGCTTATCATAAAGTAGAGGTTTTAGATAAAACTGAAGATTCAAGTGACTGTAATGTAGTGGGACCTGTTTGTGAAAGTGGTGATTTTTTTGCTAAAAATATTGAATTACCAAAAACTGAACATAATGATTTAATTGCAATTCATAGTGCAGGGGCTTATGGATTTACTATGGCTAGTAACTATAATACAAGAGGAAAAGTTGCAGAGATTGCTGTGTCAAAAAACGAAGATAGATTAATAAGAAGACGAGAAACTTTTGATGATCTTATTGCACATGAAGAAGAATATCTGTAAAAAATATAAATGAATAAAAAGAGGTAAATATGGTAAATAAAAAAGCATTATTTGGAAATATGACAATTCGTAGCAAAATTATAATCCCTACTATTCTCATTTTAGTACTTAGTAATTTAATTTCAGTATTTACCTCTGCCTATAAAATGGATGATTTAGCAAAAACAAATGCAAAGATATCGTTACAGCAACTTACTGATTCGATTTTTTTGAATTTACGAACAGCTATGAATACTGGTGATTCTACCATTATATTGGATGCTGAAGAAAAAAGTAGAAACAATATTAAGGGCTTGGAAAAGTTTATTGTTTCAAGAAGTGCAGATATGATTACTCTTTTTTCTCCTGACTTAGAATATACAAAAGATCCAGAAACACTAAAAGTATTTGCTAGTAAAAAAGATACTATATTAGAATCAACAATCAATGGGAAACACACCTTACGTTCTTTAAAACCTATGCTAGCAACACAAGAATGTCTCCAGTGTCACGTAAATCAGCAAGAAGGAGATGTTATTGGTATAATGGATTTAACATTTAATCTTGAAGATTCTGATTCAATTATTGACAATACTGTGAATAGTCTTATTATTCAAGCAATAACTGCTTTAACCTTTGTTACAATTTTTATGACATGGCTCATTCGAAATGCTACTCACCCTATTGATATATTTCAAAAAGGGCTTGAAAAATTTTTTAAATATATAAATAAAGAAGAAAAAGAGGTTGGATATATTAATGGATATAGTAATGATGAAATAGGTCACTTAGTTGATTCTGTCAATAAAAATATTGATGTTACAGTTGCTGGGGTGAGAAAAGATGAACTAGTTTTAGAAGAAGCTAAATCAGCTTGTAAACAAGCTTCATTAGGTATTTATGATGTTCGTATCAATTCAGTAGGACATAGTCCTGAAATAAATGAATTAAAAGATATTATCAATAATCTTATTGAAGCAGTTGGCTACAATGTGAATCGCGTTGTCTCTGTATTAAATTCGTATGATCAAGATAACTATATTGATCGAATCAATCCTGGGAATAGAACACAAGGGACTATGAAAAAAGTATTTGAAAAAGTTGATGCTTTAGGTGTCTCTTTATGTCAAAATTCACATACAAACTTACAAAATGGGCAACAACTTCAAAGAGATACTGATACCTTGACTGATTCTGTTGAAAAAATACAAGATTTTCTTACTTCTCAATCTGTAAAACTAGAAAATAGTGTGGATCAATTAGAAACAATAACAGGAGCAATTAAAACAACCACTGACAATGCTACTCGCATGAAAAACTATGCATTAGAAGTGACAGAGTCTGTGAATAAAGGGATTAAATTAGCTGAAGAAACAACAAATGAAATTGATGAAATTGCAACGCAAGTTTTAGATATTAAAGAAGCAATTACCGTTATTGATAAAATAGCATTTCAGACAAATATTTTAAGTTTAAATGCTGCAGTTGAAGCAGCAACAGCAGGTGAAGCTGGAAAAGGTTTTGCCGTAGTTGCACAAGAAGTTAGGAATTTAGCGAATCGTTCTGCAGAAGCTGCACATGAAATCAAAACCTTAGTAGAAACAGCAACTGAAAAAGCAAATAGTGGTAAAACTATATCGAGTTCTATGAATAAAGGATATACTGAGCTTAATACTAAAATTGGTGCAACAATTCAATTAATAAACGATGTAGCAAATGCATCAGAAAGTCAACAAGAAAATATTGTTCAAATAAATGAGAATATAAATTTAGTAAAAAAAGACACCATAAAAAGTGCAGAGATGGTAGAAGAAGCATCAAAAATTTCTGATGATACAAGTACTTTAGCAAATACGATTGTTAATGATGCAAAAGAAAAAAAATTTAATTAAAAAAGGTCACTTATGAATGAAGCAGTTGAGCTAAAAAAATTAAGAGATACACTAGATAGTATTGATGATGAAGTATTAAAACTTCTCAATAAAAGAATGGAAACTGTTCATAAAGTTGGCGTTGTAAAAGCACAAAGTGGTGGAGCTATTTATCGACCTGAACGCGAAAAATCTATTATTGAAAGACTTCATAAACAGTCGGTAAAGGCTAATGGTAGTTTAAATAAAGCTGCTATAGAAGCGTTATTTTTAGAGATATTTGCAATATCAAGAAATTTAGAATTACCTGAAAATATTGCTTATTTAGGTCCTGAAGGAAGCTTTACACATCAAGCTGCAGAGTCAAGATTTGGAGCAATGAGTGCATATTTACCAATTGGATCAATTAAAGGTGTTTTTCGAGAGGTTGCAAACGGAAAAGCTAAATTTGGTGTAATTCCAATAGAAAATAGTAGCAATGGAATCGTAAATGATACGGTTACCTCTTTTCAGGATTATGATTTAAAAATTATTGCAGAAGTGATGGTAGATATTCATCATACTTTAGCATCAACAGTAGATAACGTAAAAGATATAAAAAAGATATATTCAAAAGATATTGCATTTGCACAGTGTCATAAATTTTTAGCTGATTTAGGTCTTGATGAGTGTGAACTTATACCTGTTGATTCTACAGCTAAAGCTGCAAGATTAGCTGTAGAAGAGGAAAATAGTGCTGCTATTTGTTCTCATGTGGCAGCAAAAATGTATAATTTACCAATTCTTTTTGAAAATATAGAAGACAAGGGAAATAATAAAACACGATTTTTGATTATTTCAAATTTTGATAATGGGAAAAGTGGAGATGATAAAACAACTACATTAGTTCAGTTATCAAATGAGGCCGGTTCATTGGTTCGTTTTTTAAATGATTTTGATGATGCAAATATTAATATTATAAAAATAAAGTCTCATATTGTAGATGGTAAGTCTACATTTTTTATAGAGTTTAATGCTCATAGAGAAGATGAAAAAGTAAATACTATTTTTGAAAAATATAAAAATGAGATGAAATTCTTAGGAAGTTATGTAAGGGAAGCAGATGACATTTAATAAAGTATTAGATAATTTAAGTATCTATGAAGCAGGTAAACCAATAGAGTTAGTAGTTCGTGAATATGGAGTAGATCCAAAAAATATTATTAAACTCGCTTCAAATGAAAACCCGTATGGTACAAGTAAAAAAGTTGTTAAGGCATTAGAAACAAAATCTTCTAGTTCGTATGTTTATCCAGACGATAGTATGTATGAATTAAAAGAAGCATTAGCTAAAAAATTTAAAGTAAATGATGAAAATGTAATCATTGGAGCAGGGAGCGATCAAATTATAGAGTTTTGTATTCATGCAAAATGTAATGAAAACTCTAAAGTACTTATGGCAAAAACAACTTTTGCTATGTATGAAATCTATGCAAAACAAACAGGGGCGCAAATTTTAAAAACTCCTTCAGATACACATGATTTAAGCGAATTTAGAAAGATTTATAAAAAAGAGGGTGCAGATATAATTTTCTTGTGTCTACCAAATAATCCAATGGGTGAATGTCTTGATGCAAAAGAGGTATACAAATTTTTAGATGAAGTTGATAAAGATACTTTAGTTGTACTTGATGGAGCATATCAAGAGTATGCTATTTATAAAGATGGAAAGAAAAAAATCAATGTAAAAAAAGTTACTAAAAAATATCCAAATGTTATCTATTTAGGTACTTTTTCAAAAGCGTATGCTTTAGGTGGACTAAGAGTTGGTTACGGAATTGCAGATGTGAAAATTATTAAAAACCTTTATAAATTACGACCACCATTTAATGTAACTACATTATCTTTGGAGGGTGGAAAAGTTGCCCTCAAAGATGAGAAATTTGTACAAAAATGTATCAAAAAGAATTTTGAAGAGATGAAACGATATGAGAAATACGCTGTCAAAAATGATTTAAAATATATACCAAGTTATACAAATTTTATCACTATGTATACTGGAGATAAACTCTCAAAAGAGATTGCACAAAAATTACTTGAAATAGGTATTATTGTACGAGATATGACAGGGTATGGTCAAAATGCTATTCGTATTACTATTGGAACAACGATACAAAATTCACAAGTTTTTAAAGCTTTAGATAAATTATTATTGAAAAAGAAATAATATATGCTTTCTCGATTCAAACTACAAGAAAATAATACTACCGTAAAAACAGAATTTTTGGCTGGTTTTACAACATTTTTAACAATGATGTATATCGTTCCTGTGAATGGCTTTATTTTAAGTGATGCTGGTTTACCTATGGGTGCAGTGATAACGGCAACCGCTTTAATTACAATACTTGCAACTATTTTTAATGGTTTTTGGTCAAATACTCCAATTGCTATGAGTGTAGGTATGGGACTGAATGCATATTTTACATACGGATTAGTTTTAGGGATGGAACTTCCTTGGCAAACTGCACTAGGAATAGTGTTTTTATCAGGTATTATTTTTGTTATTTTATCTTTTACAAAATTTCGTATATGGCTTATGACCTCTATCCCTATGGATTTAAGGCGAGCTGTTAGTGCTGGTATTGGTGCGTTTATTGCATTTATTGGTTTAAAGCAGATGGGTCTTATTGTTTCAAATAAAGCAACTTTAGTTTCTTTAGGAGATTTAAGTGAACCAAATGTTTTACTTGGAATATTAGGACTATTTTTAACACTGATATTTTATACATTTAGAGTAAAAGGTGCTTTTATTATTGCTATTTTATTTACTTCTATTATAGGTTGGAGTTTTGGAATAGGGGAAGGACCTAGTGAACTTATTGGATTACCAGAATCAATATCTCCTATTTTTATGCAACTTGATATTGTGAGTGCTTTTTCCTTGGCTTTATTACCTGTCATTATTACATTTTTGATTACAGATATGTTTGACACTTTAGGTACTTTAACCGGTGTAGGGACACGTGCAAATTTATTTCAGTCTCAAAGTAAAGAAGATAAAGCATTAGAAAAAACTTTAGAAGCAGATGCTATTTCTACAGTTGCAGGAAGTTTAGTAGGAGTATCAACAACGACATCATTTATTGAAAGTGCAAGTGGAGTTGAAGAGGGTGGACGTACAGGATTGACTTCAGTATTTACTGGAATATTTTTTATTTTAACACTATTTTTACTCCCACTATTTAAATCTATACCAGCTAATGCAATTTATCCGGTACTTGTGGTAGTTGGAATTTTAATGTTTACGGAGTTAGGAAATATAAATTTTAAAAATGATGATTTAGCAATTACTAGTTCAGCATTTTTGATTGTGATTATGATGCCATTGACCTATTCAATTACAAATGGTTTTGCTGCAGGTTTCATTGTATACACTGCTTTAAAAATAGTAAAGGGTGAGTTTGAAGATATTAACTTAGGTTTAATAACTATTACACTTATCTCATTATTAGTATTTATTTTACATTAGAGGAAAGAAATTGGAAAAATTATATTACAGTTATGAAAACTGTATTGAAGATTGTAAGGTATTAATACCACAAATAAAAGAGTATCAACCAGATGCTTTAATTGCAATAGCTCGTGGTGGTTTAGTATTGGGACATCTTATAAGTGAAGCATTAGAAACAAGAGAGATTTATAGTTTAAACTCTATCCATTATGATGGTACAACAAAACTTGATACGTTTGAGATTTTTAATATCCCAGATTTATCAAGAAAACATAAAGTTGTTCTGATTGATGATATTGTTGATAGTGGGGAGAGTATGGTGGAGATTCTTAAAATATTAAGAGAAAAATATCATCATTGTGAGTTTAAAATAGCAACAGTATTTTATAAGCCAACAGCATTATTACAACCAGATTTTACTGTTAAAGAAGCCAAAAATTGGATAGAATTTTTTTGGGAAGTAGATTTATTAGAAAAGAAATAATATGAATATTAAAAATAAAAGCGTTCAAGAACTAGAAAATACAGCACAAGAGATAAGAGATAGGATTATAGAAGTTGTATCTGTAAATGGTGGACACTTTAGTTCTACCTTGGGTGCAGTTGAATTAACACTAGGTATGCATAAAGTCTTTGATAGTGAACATGATCCTTTTATTTTTGATGTATCACATCAATGTTACCCACATAAATTAATAACTGGACGTTGGGAAGAGTTTTCAACACTAAGACAGTTTGGTGGAATGAGTGGATTTACAAAACCAAAAGAATCTGCTTCTGATTATTTTGTAGCTGGTCACTCTTCTACATCTATCTCGCTTGCTGTTGGTGCAGCTAAAGCTGCAGCTTTAGAGAAAAATGGAAAAGTACCTGTTGTAATGATTGGTGATGGTTCTATGACAGCTGGTATGATTTATGAAGCTTTAAATGAACTGGGTGATTTAAAACTTCCTATAGTTATTATTTTAAATGATAATGAGATGAGTATCGCTAAACCTATTGGTGCAATTAGTAAACATCTTAGTAAACTTCTTGCCGGTAAATTTTATCAAGGATTTAGAGAAAAAGTTGATCATGTAGTAAAAAACTATATGCCAAAAGGAACAGATTACCTTGCTAAAAGATTAGAAGAGAGTATGAAACTTATCACTCCTGGGATAATTTTTGAAGAGATGGGTATAGATTATATTGGACCTATTGATGGTCATAATATGGAAGAGATACTAGATACTTTAGAACTAGCCAAAAACTTAGGTAAACCGGTTATTTTACATGCTAAAACTGTAAAAGGAAAAGGGTATCCTATAGCAGAAGGGCATCATGAACATTGGCATGGGGTGAGTCCTTTTGATGTTGAAACTGGTAAGTTCCATAAAAAAGCAGGTGCAAAAGCTGCAACAGCTGTATTTTCTGATGCTTTATATGAGTTAGCAAAAGCAGATGATAAAGTAGTAGGTGTGACAGCAGCCATGCCAAGTGGAACTGGTATCGATAAACTTATGGAGGAGTTTCCAAATAGATTTTGGGATGTAGCAATAGCTGAACAACATGCAGTTACTTCAATGGCTGCTATGGCAAAAGATGGATTTAAACCTTTTGTAACTATCTATTCTACTTTTTTACAAAGAGGATTTGATCAAATTATTCATGATGTATGTTTGATGAATCTTCCTGTAACTTTTGCAATCGATAGAGCTGGTATCGTAGGCGCTGATGGGGAAACACACCAAGGGCAATTTGATATTAGTTTTTTACGGTTCTTACCAAACATGACACTTTTTGCACCAAGAGATTCAAAAACATTAGAGTACGCATTACAGTTTGCAAAAGATTTTGAATCGCCATGTGCATTAAGATACCCACGAGGGGCTTTTGATGAGTTAGAATATGAATCGAAACCTTTTGTTTTAGGTAAGTCTGAAGTACTAAAAAAAGGTACTAGTAAGATTGCTTTTATTGGATATGGGGCAGGTGTAGGGCGAGCTATAAAGACTGCAAACTTATGTGAACAAGATGTAACAATTGTAGACTTACGTTTTGTAAAACCAATGGATGCAGTTCTTTTAAAAGAGTTGTCTCAAGATACCGATAGATGGTATGTATTTTCAGATAGTCAGAAACAAGGTGGAGTTGGAAGCGCACTTTTAGAGATGATAAGTGATGAGGATTTAGATGTTAAAGTTACATCGTTTGAATATCCAGATTTATACGTACAACATGGAGATACAAAACTTTTAGAGGAAGACTTAGGTATATTACCTGAACAGTTGGCTAAAAAGATACAATAGAAGTATTTAGTTATAGATTTAACTAAATACCTGATCTAAAATAATCAATACAAAAAATAAAATTCCTAAATAACCATTGATAGTAAAAAAAGCTTTATCAATTTTAGAAAAGTCTTTATTTACAATGATATGCTCATAAGTAAGCATAATAATACTTGCAGTTACAGCTAAGTATGCAAAAAAACCTAAGTTGGCTTCGGTTACAAATAAAAGCCAAAAGATGATAGTTATAGAGTGCATTATTTTTGAAAATAACATAGTGTTTTTTACACCAAATTTTGAGGGAATTGAGTGGAGTCCAAGTTCTTTATCTACTTCAATATCTTGCAATGAGTACAATAAATCAAAACCAGCAACCCAAAATAAAACACCAAAGCTCAAATAAATAGACCATAATGTGATCGTTTCTGATACTGCTACAACTCCAGCAATTGGAGCCAATCCAAGAGAAATACCAAGTATGATATGAGCTAAATAAGAGAATCTTTTGAAATAAGAATAACTAGCTAAAACTAATAAAATAGGAACACTTAAATAAAAAGCTAAGTCATTTACTATAAATGCAACCCCTACAAAACCTAAGGCATTTGCAAGAGTAAAAAATAACATTTGCGTTGGATTGATTCTTCCATCAACGCTAGGTCTATTTAATGTACGTGGATTTAGAGCATCTATATCTCTATCTAAGTATCTATTGAATCCCATAGCAAAATTTCGTGCTGTTAAAGCAGCAAGCGTACCTAATAATAATAGGCTCCATCCAAACCAACCATTTGCCGCTACAATCATTGCTATAAAAATAAATGGGAGTGAAAATATTGAGTGTTTGAACATCACTAGTTCGTTAAAATCGTTTAAAAGTTTAATTATTTTTTCCATAAGGGCAATTTTACTATAATATGCTTAACAATACACCAAAAGGGAACTCTTTGTATAAAGAACTAGCTATCATCGCACCAACAGCATCTGGGAAAACAGCATTGTCTATTGAATTAGCTCATGAAACTAACTCAATAATATTATCTCTGGATAGTCTAGCAGTCTATAATAAAATAGACATAGCATCTGCAAAACCAACTTTAAAAGAACGAGATGGAATCACACATTTTGGGATAGATTGTATCAATCCAAATGAAATTTTTGATGTAATCGAGTTTTATGAAGAGTATAAAAAAGCTAAAAAATATGCACTAGAAAATGAAAAGAATTTAATCATTGTTGGTGGAACTGGTTTTTATTTAAAATCTATGATTGACGGTTTATCTAAAACACCGATTATCTCTGATTTGACAAAAGAGATTGTAAAAGAAAAATTAAAAGATATAGAAAAACTCTATAAAAAGCTTTTTGAATTAGATGAAAATTATATGAAAAATATATCACCAAATGATAAATATAGAATTGAAAAAGCATCAGAAGTTTATTTTGAAACAAAATTGACTCCAAGTGAATATTTTACACAAAATAAACCAGAACCTTTAGTGCATAATTTGCCGCTATTTGAGATTTTGACAGATCCTGATATTTTAAGAGAACGAATTAAAAAAAGAACAAAAATTATGTTAAAAGATGGACTTATTGATGAAGTGATAGCTTTAGAACAAGAGTATACACGAGCTCCTAATTGTATGAATTCTATAGGTATATCAGAGACTTTTAGATATTTAGATAGTGAAATATCAAGAGAAGAGTTGGAAAATCTCATCTCTATTCATACTGCACAATTAGCAAAAAGACAAAGAACCTTTAACAAATCGCAGTTTGAAAATGTATATAAAACAGAATTAAAAGATATGAAAAAATTAATCTTATCAAGATATTAAGAATAAATTAAGCCAATAAACTAGCCGTAATCATAAGTTCTTATTTACGTATAATAAGGTATTATTAATGTAATTAGGGTCAGTAATAGTATATGTATAAATATGAAATTGACCAAGAAAGGGTAAAAATGGAACATCTGGATTTTGCACATCCTTATTTCGGTGTATTTATAATGTTTATTTTAACATTTGGTGCATTTTTAGCGACTACAATGTTATCCCGATTTGTAAGTAGAAAACTTGCCCGATTAGATACTGAAAAATTAAAATCTACACTGTATGAGTGTGGACCAGAGGTAACCAAACAGCCAAATACTATCTCTGTTCAATTTTATCTTATGGCGTTACTTTTTATTTTATTTGATGTAGAGATTATTTTTATGTTTCCATGGGCTGTTAATTTTGCAGTTTTAGGATGGTTTGGTTTTATAGAGATGATACTATTTTTAGTATTGTTAACTATTGGATTTATCTACGCATGGAAAAAAGGAGCGTTAGAATGGCACAGCATAAAGTAAATTACTTAGCAGATGGTGGAACTCCAATAAAACTAACAACGGTTGATAAAATAGTAAATTTTGGTAGAAGTAACTCATTATGGCCAATGACTTATGGTCTTGCTTGTTGTGCTATTGAGATGATGGCAACTGGTGGTTCACGATTTGATTTTGATAGATTTGGAACAATTTTTAGAGCAAGTCCTAGACAATCAGATGTAATAGTAGTTGCTGGAACTTTGACCAAAAAACATGCAGAATTTATGCGAAGATTATATGACCAAATGCCAGATCCTAAATGGGTGATATCAATGGGGTCATGTGCAAATACGGGTGGGATGTTTAATACCTATGCGACAGTTCAAGGTGTAGATAGAATTATTCCTGTGGATATTTACCTTCCAGGATGTGCGCCACGACCAGAAACTTTACAGTATGCTTTGATGATGTTACAACAAAAAATACGAAGAGAACCATCAAAAATGGCTCAAAAAGCAAAAAGGTTAATCTAATGAGAACCTATACTCCAAAAAGTGATGTACAAAAAAAGTCTTTTTATAGTGATAGATTTTTTGTAAAACCATCAGTACCTAGAAAAGATGTAGAAAGTGATGACGTTTTTTTAGAAGATTTACAAAGTTTTGATGGTTTATTTCAAATAGAAGATTCTTATATTGAATTAGATCATTTAGTACTTATTATAAATCCAAATGACAATGTAAATGTTATAAAACATCTTAAAACAGAACAATCTTACGATTTTTTAGTTGAGTTAACAGCAGTTGACTACCTAGAGAAAAAAGGCGGATTTGAGATAGTTTATGAGATGTTATCAACTTCAAAAAGAAAAAGAGTTCGTGTAAAAACATTTATGAAACAAAATGAAACTATTCAAAGTGTTGAATCACTTTACAGAATGGCTGATTGGAGTGAGAGAGAGATGTTTGATATGTATGGAGTGAAAGTAGTAAATCATCCAAACTTGCGAAGAATACTGATGCCAAATGATTGGGATGGTCATCCTTTATTAAAAACATATCCTTTACATGGAAATGAAGCTGCTTCGTGGTACGAAGTAGATAAAATTTTTGGAAAAGAAGCTCGAGAAGTTGTAGGTCCTGAGTTACGTGATTCTGCTTGCGTTGATAGATATGATACAAATAGGTTTGCTAGACTTGGGCATGAGGTATCAAAAGGTACAACTATATCCCAAGGAAATGAACCAGATACTCCTATTCGATATCAAGAAGAGGGTGGAGTGAAGTTATTTGGGGCTAAGTTAGTAACTCCATTTGATGAGATTGAAACTGTGCACTTAAAAGAGAGAAAATAATATGCAACAATCAAACCGATTAAAACCATTTTTTGAAAATATAAATTTCGAACGTGAAGATAATACTATGGTTGTAAACTTTGGACCACAACATCCATCTGCTCATGGTCAGTTACGACTTATGTTAGAGTTGCAAGGTGAAGAAGTAGTAAAAGCTACTCCTGATATTGGATATCTTCATAGAGGTATAGAAAAAATGGGTGAAAATATGATTTATAATGAATTTTTGCCTACAACTGATAGAATGGATTATATTGCATCAAGTTCAAATAACTATGGTTATGCAATAGCTGTAGAAAAACTTCTAGGTATTGAAGCTCCTAGACGTGCTGAAGTTATAAGAACAATGCTCATAGAGTTAAATAGAATTATCTCTCATCTATTTTGGCTTGCAACGCATGCTCTTGATGTGGGAGCAATGTCAATTTTTCTGTATACTTTTAGAGAACGAGAATATGCAATGGATCTTATGGAAGATTATTGTGGCGCACGTCTTACTCATAGTGCTATTCGTATAGGGGGAGTTCCTTTGGATTTACCAAAAAACTGGACCGAAGATTTGGAAAAATTTATAAAAACTTTAGAATCTCAAATTCCTATCTATGAAGGATTATTAACAAAAAATAGAATTTGGAAGATGAGACTAGAAGATGTAGGTGTTATCCCTACGGAAATGGCTAAATCATGGGGGCTTTCTGGTGTTGCTTTACGTGGTAGTAATGTAAAATGGGATTTACGAAAAGAGATGCCTTATGGACTTTATGATGAATTAGATTTTAATATACCTATATCTGATAAGTGTGATTCTTATGGACGATACAAGTGTTATATGCAAGAGATGTATGAGTCATCAAAGATTCTAAAACAACTTATCCCTATGTATGAAGAATCTGATACACAATTGATGGCACATGCCCCTGATTATATTTCGGCAACAAAAGAAGAGATAATGACACAAAATTATTCTTTGATGCAACATTTTGTACTCGTAACGCAAGGGATGAGACCACCCGTAGGGGAAGTATATGTGGCTACTGAATCTCCAAAAGGGGAACTAGGGTTTTATATAGTTTCTGATGGCACTCCTTATGCTTATAAGTTAAAGTGTAGAGCACCTAGCTTTTTTCATACTGGATTATTAACTGACTTATTACCAGGACATCAATTAGCTGATGTCGTTACAATAATAGGAAATTTAAATATTGTTTTTGGGGAGATAGATCGATAATGAAAAGATTTGATTTAAGACCTCTAAAACAAGAGTTTATTCCTAGAATGGTTACGTTAATAGAAGAAGAATTATCTCAAGGGGAAAATGGAATCTTTCTATTTGAGATTGGAGATTTTTCTGGAGTGCAAGAATCAGCAGATTGTATCAAAGAGAATAATTGGACACTAATGAATTCGATTAAATTTAATGAAGTTGATTGGACACTTGTTGTCAAAAAAGAGAAGCCAGAAGTGATAGAAATAGTAAAAGAAGAGAGCAAATAGCTTTTTTAAGGAAAAATTTATGAATAATAATAAAATACAAACTGAAAATTTTATGGATTTTAATAGTGATGCTATCATTACTATAGGAACAAGAGTATCTACAGATAATCCAAAAGTACAAGAATACATAAGCAGAATGATAACAAAAAATGAGTGTGATTTTATCTATATGCATCCTATAGATGATATCTCTTTACAGGATAAATATAAACAGTACATAAAGTATGAAGCGGGTAGCGAAGAGGGCGTATTTGCGCTTTTAGCATCATTTTTAATCGCCAATGCCCCAAAAGAATACAAAGACTATTTAGAAGATTTAGATATTGGTTATTTAAGTGGTGAGAGTAGTGTGGGTGAAGAAGAGCTCGAATTGTTAGTGGAAAACTTGACTGTTAAAAAAGAGATAACATTACTTATTGGTGATGATATCATAGGGCATAAAAGTTTTGAGAATATTTCAAAACTGATACGACTAATAGATTCCTATACAGAGATAAATGTAGTATTATTAAATTCAAATATGAAAATCGACTTATCTTCAAAAAGTGTACCAAAAGAGATATCTGATATAAATACCTACAATGGAACGGTTGTATATACAGTAAATTCGACAGAAGATATTTTAAAAGGAAGTAGTTCCTTTGCAATGGCTGCTAAAATTCAAGATGGAAATATAGTTGATATTACTTATGATGGTTCAAGTGTTAGAAAAAAGTTTGAGATTGACTCTGCTGTACGTGGAACAATAGCTTTATATCCAATCATATCACAAAAAGATGAAAGCACAATGTTATCTGGATATCGGTTTAAACAAGTGAAAATACAAAGAGTTGAATCGTAATGAGTACTCAAATAAACATAACAATTGACGGTAAAGAGTGTACTGCTAAAGAGGGTGAAACTATCTTAAATGTAGCACGTGCTAATGACCTATTTGTACCTGCTATATGTTATCAAACAAAATGTTCCCCAACATTAGCATGTCGGTTATGTTTAGTTGAGGCTGATGGAAAACAAGTTTATTCTTGTAATGCAAAAATAAAAGAGGGCATGACTGTAAATATCAATACTGAAAATATTGAAAAAGAGCGACGCTCTATCATGGAAGTATATGATGTAAATCATCCTTTACAGTGTGGTGTATGTGACCAAAGTGGAGAGTGTGAACTCCAAAATTATAGTTTATATATGAAAGTAGACGAGCAACACTATAGTGTAAAAGATGTGCATAGACCTACAGCTCATTGGGGTGTGATGAATTATGACCCAGGTTTATGTATCGTGTGTGAAAAGTGTGTAACTGTTTGTAAAGATATGATTGGTTCAAATGCCTTAGGTACAGTTAAAAGAGGATCAGATGCATTAAGTGCAGAATATAAAGCAAGTATGCCAAAAGATGCTTACTCTATGTGGAATAAACTTAATAAAAGTCTGATTGGATTTGAAGAAGATAAGTGTATTGATTGTGGTGAGTGTATCTCTGTTTGTCCTGTTGGGGCACTTGTGAGTTCAGAGTTTCAGTATAAATCAAATGCATGGGAATTAACAAAGATACCAGCTTCGAATCCTTATTCATCTGATTGTTCATTGATGTATTACGAGATAAAACATGCAAGTATCACAAAAAGTCGTGAACAAAATATCTATAGAGTTACAAATGATGCACATTATACATCATTGAGTGGTGCTGCGCGATTTGGATTTGATTATTTAAATAGAGCCCAAAAAGATGAACTAGCTTTTAATAAAGCAGTTGAAGCTCTTAAAAATGCAGATACAATTCTTTTTAACTCATATATTACTAATGAAGAGGCGAAAATACTTCAAGCTTTAAAAGAAAAACTTGGTTTAAAACTTGTAAATAATGATGCTTTACGATATAAAAAATTTTTAGATGAGTATTCAAAAACAACTGGAAAATCTTTTTATAACGGAATTGTAGAAGATATTCATAATAGTAACTTTATCGTATCTGTAGGAAGTTTCTTAAAATCAGACGCGCCAACTGTAAAATATGCTTTTAATAATGCGATTACATTAAATAAAGGTGCAGGATTATATTTTCATCCGATGGGAGATACACATATAGAAGGTTTTGGTAAAAAAGGGAAAACAATAGAAACTATTGAAAATAAACCTTTTAGTGAAGATGCTATTTTATACTTTATTTTAGATCAGTTCGGAAAAGATTTACCTTCAGAACTAGAAACATATTTAGAAAGTTTTAGAGAAACAAGAGTAAAAACTGTTGTGGAAACAATCAAAGAGACTGTAGTATCAACTGTTGAAGATAAAGAGACAGGTGAAACAAAAGAAGTTAAGAAAGTGATTCCCAAAAAAGTATCAAAAGAAGTTGAGTATACATATACAAAACTTCTTGACAGTATAGGTGCTGATGCTAGTTTATTAGAAACTATTGAAACTATGCTACTAAAAAAAGATACTTTCTCAATCATTATAGGTGAGGATTGCATTACGCATCCTAATGCGTATAATATAGCAACTTTAGCTGCGTATGTTGAGAAGTATACAAACTTTAAAGTGATAATTCCACCTACTCAAACAAATACATTAGGGGTGACTCAAATATGTGATTTAGATGAGGTTTCATCAGGTACCACTGTAGGATATAATGTAAAAGCAGATTTTCAATTAAGTGCTTTAGGTGATGGCGATTTGGATATGCCACCTTTAAACCAACAAGAGGGAACATTTGTAAATATTGATAAAAATATAGTACCTACAAATGCAGCTGTTAAATATGAAGGGTATGTATTAAATGACCTTGCAAATGAAATTTTAGATTATAGAGTTGAATATACTATTGACTATACAGCTGAGTTATTTGATAAAGTTCAGTTTGATGATTTAGAAAATCATTTTACAAATGATAGAGTAGAACATAGAGGGTATACTATAGAAAATAAAGATGTTTCTATAGAAAATAAAATAGTAACAGAAGATACCATCTCTTTAGATGTACAAGAAGATGAGTATATCATCTATGCAGGTAACCCAATAAATCAATTTAATGAGTTTACAGCAATTGCTAAACAACTACAAGATGAAGTGGTAGCTTTTTATGTATCACAAAAATTGTATGAGAGTTTAGAGTTTGAAGAAAATTCAAAAGTAGAAGTGA
>Ga0193953_1000156_pt1 | contig 38474 bp, 23 predicted proteins | sample BB_4_MG_FD_140325 | JGI IMG/M metagenome (GOLD analysis project Ga0193953, IMG submission 140325) | Microbial mat bacterial communities from the Broadkill River, Lewes, Delaware, United States - BB_4_MG | ecosystem: Environmental > Aquatic > Freshwater > River > Microbial mats | place: USA...
GGGGTGAATAATTCTTCGGTTTCTGAAAATACAGCTAATTGATCCCTGTGGTTTTGGATGGGGTTAAATACGTTGTATAGAATTGCAATCAGCGTAAACAAAGCCGCCACGATGGCCCATGGTTTAACCATTTGAATGATTAATTGGCTTTTGGGTGTGTCGTGACGTTTCACAACTTGGTCCATCCGTTCATCAAAGGTTTCAAAATAGCGGTCAGGTACCTTGAACGCGTGAGTCTCCTTCAATGCCTCAAATTTGTGAAGTGTATTTTTTTCTTCTGGTGTCATGTTGCTATGGTGTTCTGGTTGTTGGATTGTTTGATTGGAGAAAGGTTTAATGCCCGGCAAAAAAAAATTACCCGATCATTTCCTCCTTCAGCATGGTTTCTATTTTTTTCACCGCATGGTGATATGATGCCTTGAGCGATCCCACGGTAACCTCTAATATATCGGCTATTTGGGTGTATTTCATCTCCTCAAAGTATTTCATGTTAAAAACGAGGCGTTGCCGTTCGGGGAGTTGCATCAGGCAGGCCTGAAGTTTTTGTTGAATTTCATTGCCATCAAACCAGGTGTCGTTTTCCAGTATTTGCTCACCCGAGAGGAGGGGAGCATTGATGGTTTTCAGTTCTTTTTTCCGTTTTTTTTGTAAAAAAGACAACGTTTCATTGGTGGCAATGCGGTATAACCAAGTATACAATGATGCATCGCCCCTGAATTGTGCCAGGTTTTGCCAGACTTTCAGAAAGGTATTTTGTAACACATCATCCGTATCATCGTGTGCAATCACCATTTTACGGATGTGCCAGTACAATCGCTCTTTGTATGCTGCTACTAAATCCTGAAATGCTTTTTCTTTGTTTGTGATGATCTTTTCAATAAGCGCCTGATCATCTCCCCTTGCTTTGGTCATAGTATGCCTTTAATGCGTGTTGCTTCTTTTGACTGCTTAAAGGTAGAAAGGTTTAAAAGAACAATGAAATAATGTTGCCAGGGCTGTAGCAAAGCTGTTGGATGCGGCGCAAACCAACCCGGGCGTTTTTCAAAGTTGCAATGAGCTACGCAAACCAACTTGGGGCTTTTGCAGGTTTGCAATGAGCTGTGCAAACCAACTTGGAGCTTTTGCAGGCTTGCAATGACTTGCGCAAAGCAACCTGAGCCTTTTGCAGGTTTGCAATGAGCGGCGCAAACCAACCTGAGCCTTTTGCAACTCTGCAATGATTCGCGCAAAGTTGCAGGAAGCTTTTGCATGTTTGAAATGACTTGCGCAAAACAGTTTGGGATCACGTGCTACCTATACTAATGAGGGATGGGCTTGTTTTTGGCGGGTGACTAAAAATCTAATGTACGATTCCATGAATGAGATAAAAAAATACTGTACTTTTGCAGCTGATTTTTTTGAAAGCTAAATAGAAAATACATATGGGTTTACAGTGCGGAATCGTTGGATTGCCGAATGTCGGAAAATCAACATTGTTCAATTGTTTATCAAATGCCAGGGCGCAGTCGGCTAATTTTCCTTTTTGTACCATCGAACCAAACGTTGGTGTCATTACCGTACCTGATGAGCGTTTGGTTAAACTGGAAGAGTTGGTAAAACCGCAACGGGTGGTTCCTACCACCGTGGAGATTGTTGATATTGCCGGTTTGGTAAAAGGCGCCAGCAAAGGTGAAGGGTTAGGGAATAAATTTCTGGCTAACATTCGTGAAACGGATGCCATTATTCACGTATTACGTTGTTTCGATGATGAAAATGTAACGCATGTGGATGGTAGTGTTAATCCGGTGCGTGATAAAGAGGTGATTGATTTGGAGCTTCAGTTTAAAGATCTGGAGACAGTGGAAGCCCGTTTGCAAAAGTCAGAGAAAGCTGCCAAAGCCTCCAAGGATCAGGCTGCCAAACGCCTGGTGGAAGTGTTACACCGGTATAAAGCTGCACTGGAGAGTGGGAAATCGGCCCGTACAGTGGAGTTAAGTGAGTTGGAAGCTGATGTTGTGGAAGATTTGTTTTTATTGACCAATAAGCCAATTCTGTACGTTTGTAACGTCGATGAAAATTCAGTAATAGACGGGAACGAGCATGTGGAAGCATTGAAAGAGATGGTGAAAGATGAAAATGCGGAAGTATTGGTGATCGCTGCTAAAACCGAATCGGAAATTGCTGAGCTGGAAACCTTCGAAGAGCGTCAGGAGTTTTTGGAGGATATGGGATTAAAAGAATCAGGTGTGGCCAAACTGATTCGTTCCGCTTATAAGTTGTTGGAATTACAAACGTACTTTACTGCCGGAGTGAAAGAGGTACGTGCCTGGACTTATCACAAAGGTTATGTGGCCCCGCAAGCGGCTGGTGTTATCCACTCGGATTTCGAAAAGGGATTCATCCGCGCCGAGGTGATCAAGTTTGATGATTTTGTGACTTATAAATCTGAATTAGCTTGTAAAGAAGCCGGTAAAATGAATGTTGAAGGAAAAGAATACGTGGTGCAAGATGGTGATATCATGCACTTCCGTTTTAATGTATAAGACTATCTTCGACCTGCGAGGGCTTTGGTTCTCGTAGGTTTTTTTATTTTTAGGCGATTTCCCACTATTGGTCCTTTTTGTTGGCCAGGTACCTGTCAATGATTTTTTGAGCCTCTCTGGTATCCGAATCCAGAATCATTAATTGTACACCCTCGGAGTGGATGGGTTCAAAGGCATATGAATTCAATGTCGTATTTTTAAGAAAGCAAGTAATCTCTGCTGCTTCAAAAAGCGTCTTAATCATTTCAGCTTCCCACATGGTACCACTGAAAATTTCGATGATGGGGGTGTTTTGATGGGGCATTCGTTTTTTTTTCTTACCAGTCAATTGGTATAGCATCCTCTCTTTTCCATTCTGTTATTGATTTCATTGTTAAAAGATAGTAACTTGAATAGGTTAATAAAAGGGATGAGCCATGAGATTTCTTGTTCTATTTTTTTGCATTGCAATCGGACTGATATGTTCCAATAAGTCGGCTTGTCAGGTTTTTAAGCCGTCTCCGGATAGTATCAACATTTGGAGTCTTTCCTTGGATGAGGTACTTAATTTAAAAGTGGTCGCTGCCCAAAAAAAAGAACGTCGTTTAAATCGCATTCCGGCCAGTGTAATTGTTATCACACGTAAAGAGATAGAAAAGTACGGCTACCTTAATTTACAGGAAATACTAAACCAGGTACCGGGTTTGTACCTTTGGAATGGATACCATGTGCGGGGGCGTATAAATATTGGTATGAGGGGCTCCACCAGTTCTGATAATATCATTATTTTGGTAAATGGCGTCAATCAGGTGGAAGGGGTTTATAACGAATACTTATTAACAAAGGTGGGGGTTCCGGTCGAAGCGATAGACCGCATTGAAGTAGTGAGGGGCCCCATGTCGGTGATGTATGGTAGTGGTGCGTTTTTTGGGGTCATCAATATTATCACCAATGACATTACACCTGCATCTAAAAATTCGGTTTCGGCCCGGTATGGATCCGATCAGTATCGAAGTGGTACTTTGCGAGCTGCTATTAATGCCAATGAGATGAAAGTGGGTTTGACAGCATCGGGTTTTAATACTGACGGTATGGATCGGCCTTATGAGGAGATGATGAGTCATCCGGATTTACTGACCAATTGGGGTCTTACACCTGAATCATCGAGTCGGGGTATGCTGAAGGATAAAGGTGCGTATTTTAATATGACCATGAAGTACCGGGGAGTAACGGCAGATATGTCGCACACGGAAGGAGAGCGCGGTGGCTTTTTGGTTCAGCCAACAGTGCAGTATTCACCTACTAAAAGACATAGCTCTAACGTGATGGTTTCATATGAGCATGAGTTTAGCAATGCCTTCCGGTTAATGGGGAAGTTTAGTTATTTAAACACAAATGCCTTAGCATTTTATTTTTTAAATGAGAAGGATTCATATATGTCGTTTGCGTATAATGCGGATGCCTATGAAGCAGAATTGCTTTCCTTTTATAAGCCCCACGAAAAGTTGGATCTCACTTTTGGCCTTTTTCACCGCAATGTGTATTATGCCACCAATCCGGCAGAGCTTTCGGCTGCCTGGGGAACCTCCTTCGCCCTTCACTTAACCCGATTGGCTATTGATTCGCGAATGATTGAGAATTCCGTGTTCACTCAATTTGATTATGCTTTTTCGGATAAAATTGAAATTATCGGGGGACTGCGCGCTCAGAGAATGGAGCCGTATACCTATCAAGCTTCAGGAGGCGGGCCTTTTGTCAGTCAAGGTAGAGAAATGTATACTGAAACCTACGAATTTAAAGATGTTTACTTCATACCGAGTTTATCGCTTTTATATTCTTTGAGTGATCGTCATATTTTCAAGGTGTTATATGGCGAAGCAATCCGTAATCCGCCTTTGGGAATTATTGCTGACATTTTGTTTACCACGGCCACTGATGAAACCTTTGATTATCCGCAATTAATACCCTCCCGGATACGGACCTATGAGTTGAATTATAGCGGTGTTGTCGGTTCTAAGTTGTCGGTACATCTCAGTGGTTTTCGAAATGAGTTGAAAAACCTGATTTCGCAATATTTTATCACTCTGGATGATAATTCAACGGTTTATTATTCCAGCAACCGAGGGGAAATATTAACCCATGGCGTTGAGGCATCTTTAAATTATTATCCGGTAAAAAATATTAATCTGAGCATCAGTGGAACGTATCAACATTCAGAGGATGTCACAAAGGGGATTGATAATGTCGATGTGGGCTATTCGCCAGACTTTCTGGGTTATTTCAAACTGTCTTATTCCTTCCTGAATCACTATTCAGTATTCCTTCGAGGTCGTTATGTTTCATCCATGCTCACCGAATACGATTACGCGAAACAAGCCCGGTTAGGACAGGAAACGCCTGCTTATACCGATATCACCTTTGGTTTTATTGTGAATGATCTTCTGGCGAAAGGGCTACAATTTAAATTGAATGTGACCAATGTGACTGGTCAGGATATTTATCACCCGGTAACTACCTTGAATCAATTTGCAGATAAAGGTTTATTAGATTTTTCCAGACGATTCTTTTTGGGAGTAAAATATGAATTCTAGCAAGCAGTCAGGTAAAACAAATTATATTTCTACCAGTGTTTTTGGGAGAGTAATGTTTATGCTCCTGATTGTTGTTGCCATGTGGGGGGGGAAGGTAAAAGCGCAAGTTTCACCAGAGGAAATTAAAGCTTCCTTAATCATTCATTTTTGTGATAATATTGACTGGCCCAGCCCCCTTAAAGGGGACTTTATCATTGGGTGTTACACCGATGATGAATCTGTTTATCAGGTTTTGAGTAATGCCACTAAGATTGTTAAGGTACAAGGGAAAACGATCCTGGTAAAACGGCTCAATTCACTGGATGACCTGGAAGGTTGTCATGCCTTGTATTATCAACGATCCTACACAAGTGACTTAATCACGTTTTTTAAGATTGCCAGAGAAACCAATATTTTACTGATAACCGATAATTACGATGATCAATTATTCGTGATGGTTAACATTGTGGATGAAGTTGATCGGATTGGCTTTAGGGTTAACATGGCAAATCTGACATTGGCAGGGTTTAATGTGAAAGCCAATATTTTATTAAATGGGGGGCGAGTTGTTGATATTAAAAAGGCATACGAGCGATTTGAGCAACATTTGAAGGATAGTCGGACGCGATATGAGCGAATAACTCAGGAATTGGCCCGGAAAGAGTCACTGCTTCAGCAGAAAGATGACATCATTCAACAGAAAGAAACGGAAATTGATCAGTACAAGAATGATATTGATTCTTATACCCAAGAGTTGAGTGCCTTGAATTCACAGATTCATATTGAACAAAAGCTCCTGGATCAAAAAGCAGAGGAATTGAATCAAAAAGATGGAGAATTGGATATTATCTATGCTGATATTGAGAAGAAGTTGGATGAACTGGCCGAATTGCGTCAGAATATTGACAGGCTTAGGAGTGAATCAGATACCTTGAAAACCGAAATTGGTCAAAAAAATGTGGTGTTAAATCAGCAGCAAGTGTCATTGTCCAATCAAAGAAGATATTTAATGTTGCTTTTGGGATTAGCAACAACCCTTTTGATAGCTGCTTTTGCTCTTACCAGTTTGTTTCTTCTCAAAAAGAAGCACAACCGTGAGTTGGAAGAAAAGGTTGTCATGCGGACAAAAGAATTACAAGTCAAGAATGAGCAGTATCTATCATTGTTTAATTTGGCACCGGTTTCCATTTGGGAAGTTGACTTTACAGCGGTGAAAGAACTGATTGATTCGAAGGAATTAAAAGATGAAAAGGAATACGATAGATATGTACATCAAAATCCTGATTTTACAATTGCCTGCTTCCGTAAAATCAATTTCATTAATATCAATAGTGCTTCGTTAGAGCTGTATCGGGTTCATTCGGTGGATGAATTGGCAGCATTTTATGAAGAGCTTTATCAGGCTGGGGCACTGGCCGGATTAGAGAATGAGTTCAAAGCATTGTTTCAAAATAAAAAGAGAAGCAACTATGAGGCCATCCGGATGGATAAGAATGGAAAGCGGCTCGATGTGTTGATCACCTGGTTGGATGTGTCTGAGAATAATAATGCCTATTCACGTGTCTTATTGACGATGACTGATGTAACACGCTTGCGTAAAATCGAGTCTGAATTGCGTCAACATCAGGAAAACTTAGAAGAATTAGTGAAAGAGCGGACGGATGAAATTGGTACGCTGAATGAAGAATTACGAATTCAGAATGAACAGCTTTATGAAGCAAATGAAGAGTTGAAGACGACAAATGAGGAATTGACGGAACAAAAGAAAATGCTCGATAGTGCTTTGCTGGAACTGAAACAAACCCAGATGCAAATGATTCAGTCAGAGAAAATGGCCTCCCTTGGGATTCTTACTTCCGGGATAGCACATGAGATTAATAATCCGTTGAATTTTATTCAGACGGGCTTGTATGCTTTAGAGTTAGCGATTGAAGAGGCATCTGTACCAAAGGAATTGGTGGAGGACCTGCAATCCATCATTGAAAAAATGAGTATTGGTATCAAGCGCTCCTCTGCCATTGTGAAAAGTCTCAATATGTTTAGCCGGAAGGATTCTCATGTAATCCGACGCTGTGATATTCATGAAATTATTGATAATACATTGTTGATCCTGAACCACGAAATAAAAGGGAAGTGTGAGGTGCAAAAGTATTTCACAGAAAAAAGTTTTGTTTTAGAAGGTAATGATGAAAATCTACACCAGGTATTTTTAAACATCATTATGAATTCCATTCAGGCGATTCAATCGGCTGGCACATTAACAATTCTGACGGAAGTGAAAAGTAATGATAAACTCGAAATTCGGATATCGGATACGGGTAAAGGAATTAGTAAAAAAATATTGGATCGGATTTATGATCCTTTTTTTACAACAAAGGCGCCTGGCGAAGGGGTAGGTATGGGATTATCCATCGTGTATAAAATAATAAAGGAACATCGGGGAACCATTCAATATTTCTCAGAACTTAATAAAGGTACAGATGTTATAATTACGTTACCCATCAATAATAAAAGCTAAATGGAGAAGCTTCCAAAAATAATTTATGTGGATGACGAAGAGATCAATCTAACTTTATTTCAGCTGACTTTTAGGAAATATTTTGAAGTATGCATTGCAAATTCAGGACAAGAGGGCTTGGAACTCCTGGAGATAAATCCTGACATTTGTTTTGTGATCAGTGATATGAAGATGCCCGGGATGGATGGCTTAGAATTTATTCAGAAGGTTAAGACCTTAAATAATCAACTGCCATGTATTATACTATCAGGTTATGATCGAAATGACAGAATTGAATCCGCTCTTCAAAGCCAACTCATCAAAGAGTATGTCATGAAGCCTTTTAATAAAAATGAATTACATCAAATTTTGGATAAGTACATTTAGTTCCACTTCAGTTAAATTGGAATAAGCCTCTTTTTTCTGTATCCAAGTGTGGAAAAGGTTATGATTGGGTTGCCATTGGAAGTAAAAAACTGAAATCGCTACCTTTCCCGGGTTCACTGCTCACCTTAATTGTGCTTCCATGTTTTTCGATGAACTCTTTGCACAGGATTAATCCTAATCCTGTTCCGAGCTCGTTTTCTGTGCCAGGTGTTGAACTTTTTTCATGAATGTTGAAAAGTGCTTCAATGGTTTTGGGGTTCATGCCAATTCCATTATCGCTTACAGTAACATGTATTTGATCTGTTTTTCTTGCGGCGCTAATCGTTATATGACCCTGAGGATTTGTGAATTTTATAGCATTGGTAAGTAGATTTCGAACAACTGTTTGTACCATATTTTTATCCGCATATGCAGGCAGTTGATCTGGTAGGTGTTGCTGGATACAAATGTATTTAGCATCGGCGTGGTGACTACAGAGTGCAATTGTATCCTGAATTAGTTGATTGATTAAAAAGGGTTCTGGTTCAAATCGAATGGTTCCGGTTTGGGAACTGGACCAATCTAATAAGTTCTCTAAAAGACGGAAGGCATTTTTACCGGAGGTATGAATGGCATGGGCAAATTCATTGATTTTTGACTGCTCCTGGTCATTAATTTGTTCCAAAAGGAGTTTTGAAAAACCGATTATGGAATTAAATGGATTTTTCAGGTCATGGGCAATAATCGAAAAGAATTTATCTTTCGTGGCATTGGCAATGCGAAGTTGCTTTTCAGATTCCTGGAGTTCAATTTCAGCTCTTTTTCGGATGGTAATATCCTTGGAAATGCAAAGCACGGTGGCGACATTTCCAGAATTGTCTTTTTGTGGTGTTATGGTGGTAATGTAATAGGTGTCACCGACTGGAGTGGGCACACGAACTTCGAGTACCTGTTTGTCGCCTGAGTCGAATGCTTTTTTTAGAAAGTGATAGCGTTTATCGGCTTCCTCTTGATCGAATACATCCCAAATGGTTTTTCCTATGATAAAGTCTTGTTGTTTCCCGACCCCTTTGGCAAAACGTTTATTCACATAGGTATATCTGCCACCTGCTGAAAATGAGAAAATGGGATCACTCGATTCATCAAGCAGCAAGCGATACTTTTCTTCATCTGTCTTTAATGTTTCATTTTCCTGCTCAAGCCTATTCACTTTTTCAAGCAAATGGTGATACTCAGTTTCGCTTATTTCCATGACCTCTTCCCCTGTTTTCCTTGACTTATAGTACCAAAAGTATCATAAAATGAGGGATTAAACATTTTGCTTATTACTTCCGGTTTTTGCCGATACATAATCAAAGAGCGATGTTTTATCGCTCATCCGGTACTTATCGAATTTGATTAATAATCAGTATAACTACTTTATGAATCGTTTGCTTAATGGTTTTTACCATATACCCCCAATACACTATGTATACTAAAGATTCACGATTAATCATGTTTATAAATAGTTTGTAAGACTATCTCGTGCAAAAATAAGGAAAAGTACCCTTCTGAAAGAATAAAAGAAGGTTTTGTCTGTGTTTCGATATGAGCAGAGATTATTTCTTAAAAAGTTTTATTCAACCCGTCCTTCAAGCACTAACATATTTAGTTTTTCTACTCCGGGGAAAGAATGGGTAATACTGTCATAAGCTGGTTGGCCTATGCCTACTGTAATGTGGTAATTGTTTTCCCATTCTGGTCGGGTTATAAACCGTTGGTTTGTCGTTTTATCAATAGCCCCGTTGGCTGTTTTGTCAAATTTTTCCTGAACGGGCCAGGTTATTCTGTTTTCGCTTTCACCTGTGCCAAAACTCAGTTGGTAATGGTAAAAAGTCTTTCCTGAAAAGTGCGTGTTATAAATGCTATCGATCTTGAACCATAATTCAGTTTTGCCAACGCGATACGGTTGATTAAGCCTGTAAAATATTCCATTATTCGCTTTCCATAAGCGCATGTGTTGGTCCATTTCTAAAGTTATGTATCCAAGCTTTGTACTGTCAGATCCGGTCAGCCACCGTTGAGCATGACGAATATCTTTGCAGACCTTTAATTTTTGATTTGTATCCGTCTGAATTTCGCCGAGTATCCGGTCGGTGGCTTTAACAAAATGACGTCCGTTTTCTTCGAATATTTTAAAGTGTATTGTTTTATCATTCTTAAGCTTATCAATCGCAGAAGCCAATGTTATTTGATGAGAGCTTTGGGAAGCTGACCCATTGTTAACCAGATAGATTAATGCACCGACCATCACGACAATGATTACCACGATAATGACACCTTCCACAGTTACCACGTCGCCAATTTTCGCTTTGCCCTGGCCATGAATCACATCTTGCCGAAAACTTTTACTGAAGATAAAAGCTGAAACAATAGCTAAGAGTACGATGCCAATGATAATTACACCTAATAAAGTTAAGTTCATAGAATTTGGTTTCTGTAAATATAGTTAAAAAGTTATTTTGTGAATCTTCTGTCGCGGATGGTTTAAATCGAAGAACTATTACTGAGGGTCTAAAAGATATTTCCGAAAAAATAAAATAATTGTGTTTCGGTGTAATAATTTTCTTTTTTTACCACTAATCAAGAAAACGAAAACTGTGAGCAGCGATTTTTACCATTCATTTATTTTACCCTATGCCCCGATTATTATCAAAATATGCCGGGCATACACCAATAGTCAGGAGGATTTTGAGGATTATTATCAGGAGGTCTGTCTCCAGATTTGGCGATGTAGACAGCAATTTCGGGATGAATCTAAATGGTCGACGTGGATTTATAAGATTTCCCTCAATGTGTGCCTGACTTTATTGAAGAAGCGAAACCGTGAACAATCTACTGTTTCGGATGACTTACCAGCTTATGTGGCTGAAGATAGTCGTGCTTTTGCCGATGAGTCTTTGAACTTATTATACACTGCCATCCGGCGATTATCGGAGGTCGACCGGGCCGTTATATTACTTTATCTGGAAGAGAAAAGTTATCAGGAAATTGCCGAAATTATTGGGACCAATCCCAATAACATAGGTGTCCGTGTGAAACGAATTAAGGAACGATTAAAAAGGATGTTAGATGGAAAAGTCAATTGAAAATATTTGGACCGAAGGATTTGCCGGAAATGAAGAGTTATTAGCCCCCAAACTGGACGCTTTGTACAAAAAGAAATCCATTCATGTGCTTGAAAAGATCAAGCGAATAATGCGAATGGATAATTGGGGATTGTTACCGTTTGCTGTGTGTTTTGCATTTGGATTTTGTTATGCGGGGCATTGGGATATCGGTTTGTTTGGGGCTTCTCTATTAATCATCTTGTTTTTTGTTAATCGTAGATGGATTTCAGCTCTTGAAAACATAGATATCAAGGCGGATAGTTTTCGTTACTTGGTGGATTTTAAAACGGTTATTCGCAAAATGAAACGCTTTTATACCCTTGTGATAGCCATTGGTTATCCATTAGCAGTTATTCCATGTTATTGGATGGGGGAAGATTTTCAACGGTTAATGGCTGAAGTGGAAGCCTGGAAAAAAATATTGATAGTTTTCGGCTTGGCATTAGTCCTGTCACTGATGGGAGCTTTTATCTATTGGTCTATTACTAAGTTGATGTATGGAGCCTTGTTGAAAAAACTGGATGAATTCATTGCGGATATGGAAGAGCTCCGAGCGTAAAGAAGTTTTAAAATATTTCGATTGATTAAAATAGGGGCCGGATTATTGAATCGGCCTCTATTGTTATAGTCGCAATCCATAATACACATGACCACACTCCACGCCATCAAAATCAGCTATGTTTGGCATGTGTCCCCATTGTTGAAATCCAAGTTTCTTTAACACGTGAATGCTCGGTTTATTTTCATCCAGAACTATTGCAAATAAATTCTTAAACTTTAGTATTCTGGCCTTTTGAATAGCATGTTGTATGAGTTTCGAACCAATGCCTTGTCGTTTGTATTTGTTGTGCACATAGTAACTGATTTCAGCTGTGAATCGCAAGGCCTTTCGTCCTTTACGGTATGGACTTAAGCTTACCCATCCGGTAATTTGTTGGTTTTGTTCATTTACAAAGATTGGATAGGTATTTACCATGTGATCGCGAAACCATTGCAAACGATCTTTTATTTCTACTTCTTTTGTATCTGCCGTTTCAAATTGAGCGCGTACTGCCTGATTGTATATCTCTAGAATGGCTTCTAAATCGTCTTGGTGAGCTAAGCGTATCATATTTTTTTAGAATCTTCTAAGAACATCTTCTGTTCCAATTTTAATATTTAAGAAACAAGAGGAATGTACTTGGTTGTAAATTATAGGATAAAATTAGATAATTTTTACATGTTCCCTTGAAGTAGGTTTGCTGTTTTGTACTATTTGAAAAAGGAATGGTGATTACCTGTTCAAAAGACATTAAACGGGCTGTTTATTGTGAAGATTCTGTATTATTGTTATTAAAAAATGTTAAAAATACAGAACATAAATATTTGCTATGTACCGAGAAGGTGTGGGGTACAGTAAGTTGCAAATCCATGTTTTAAATCGAAGAAGTTGTTAGTGTTAGTATTTATGTTTTGGGTATAACAATATTCATTATGTAGCGTAGAATGCTTCTGCAATACTGAATTTGCCTCGGTTTCATGTTTAGTATTGAGTGATTAAAGGAAAACAACAAAAATCATGGGAAAAATTAAAATCAGGAAACTTTCTGGTATTATTATCAGGAATTCGGTACTCGTTTTCATTGCTTCATTAGTTATCATATTAGGAGTTGTGTTTTATTTCTTTCAAAAAGAAGTAATGTATAGTAGTATGATATACGGCAACTTATCAATGGAAAATGAAGCGCTTAAAATTGAAAATTATCTCGCTGATCATTATGCTTTAGTAGAAAATTTAGCGCATACTTTTACTTTCGAACTGGAAAATAAGGAAAAGGCCAATCTGGATCGGGAGTATTCCATAAATTATCTCAAAGCATTTTTAGAGAAAAATGAGGAGATAATGGGGGTTTATGTAGGTTTTGAACCCAATCAATTTGATGGAAAAGATGAGCGCTATCAAAATGAATTGTACCATGATGCAACTGGTCGGTTTTTACCTTATGTCAATCGGATCAGTCCGGCTCCAATTGAAGAATATGAAACCTTGGAGTATTACCAGGTACCCCAAAAAACCTTGCAGTCTCATGTGACAGATCCGTATGATTTTACCATAAATGATAAGGTGTATACTTTAATAAGCATCACATTCCCCTTAATGGTGGATGGAGAGTTTGTGGGTATTGCAGGGTGTGATATAAATGTAGAACAGATGTATGTAAAGAGCTTGGAAGCTGTTATATATGATGGTGCATCGTCTGTGGCCCTTCTGGATAGCAGAGGGAATTATCTGACACATAATCATGATCGATCTTTAATTGGTAAAAATCTGGCAGAAGATTGTTTGGATCCGGTAGTTCGTTTAGAGCGTCTTCAAAAGGGTGACATGGATCATTGGTTTGAAGGGATGGTGGGGTGCGTCACTCGTCCTATTCATGTGAACGATCATCAGACACCATGGCAGATGCAGTCGAAAGTACATGCACGTTTTGTATTTAAAAATGTGATTACGGCAATCTATTGGATGTTTCCTGTTATTTTAATTGGTATTGCGTTATATATAGTATTAATGCGCAGTCTTATTAATCGAAATGTGAATCCATTAAAACAGCTCAGTGAAGTGAGTCAAAAAATTGCTCAAGGGGATTTAACGGCTGTTATTTCAGTTCAGTCAAAAACTGAAGTAGGTGTATTGGCCGATAGTTTCAGAGAAATGGTTGAGAAACTGCACTTTTTTATAAAAGAGATTCAGATGGGTAGTGAATTGATTTCGAATGCATCTCAGCAATTAAGCAGCAGTAGTCAAACACTTAGCTCGTCCACAACAGAGCAGGCCAGCGTTGGCGAGCAGGTGAGTAGTAATATGGAGGAAATGGCAGCTAGTGTTCAACAGAATACCGCGAAAAGTCAAGAGGTGAGTCATGCTAGTCAGGTGATTGTAAAACATATTAAAGAGCTTCATCAGAACTCACAAAAGGCCAATTCCACACAAGAGGAAGTGGGGACGCTAATTGAGGAAATAAACACCATTGCTCAAAATATTAAACTACTCTCTTTAAATGCCGCCGTTGAGGCTGCCCGAGCAGGAGAACATGGAAAAGGGTTTGCTGTAGTAGCACGTGAAGTTCAGAAATTAAGTGAAAATACAGGAAGTTCGGCACAAAAAATAACAGATAAGATTAAGCAGAGTTCCTTGTTGACCTACAAATCCAGTCAGGCAGTGGATGAAATAGTACCGCTTTTAACAACGTTGAATGCGGAGATTGAGGATGTGAATTTAACCTCTTTAGAGCAGGCTCAGAATATTGTTCAAGTTACCAATGCCACACAGGTTTTTAATACAACAACTCAGTCAAATGCTGCATCAACTGAAGAGTTGGCCAGTACGGCAGAAGAATTAAGTAACCAGGCGGAGCGCTTATTGGATTCGGCTAAAATATTTAAGGTCTGAACAGTGCGAATTGTTGGTTCATGGCCTTGACAAAACCAGGTTTATGCTTTATTATTCCTGGTATATAAGATACAAATGCCATGAACCAACAATCGGAAATACCCGAAACAGGTTGTTGTCCTAAGTTTGATCCCAGTCAGTGGGATGAACACCTAATTGAATGGGACAATAAGCGATTTATTAAAGATCAGGTGCGGACCTTATTTTACATGCCGGTCAACTTCGGATATGTGATGAAGCGGTTGGATAAAAAAGTGCGAAAAGTGGATGCTCTTATACCTGACTATTTATGTCTTTCAGATCATACAACGAAATGGAATATGGATGTTTATCTGGCTGTGGATCGCGAAGTGCCAGAAGCAGAAAATATCACGTTGAGTGGAAAGTATATTTGTAAGGTGTATGAAGGGCCTTATAAAGATACGGATAAGTGGAGTCGTGATTTTGAGGCCTTTGTAAAGGAGAAAGGACTAACTGTTAATAAATACTACATGTGGTATACGACTTGCCCGAAGTGTGCAAAGGTTTATCAGAAAAACTATGTGGTTATCGTTGCTGATATTGCCTGATTCGGGAATCGTTGCAGCTTGATCCGAAACTTAAAAAATGTCAACTTAAGGTTAATGATTGTTAATCAATAGCATTGAGTCTTATATGAACATTAAATTTGGCTCCTGAATAGTAAAGAGGCGTAAGATGTTTAAGAAAGATCAAGATATAACCGTTAAGTTAAAGCGTAAAATTTTCATTTATTCTGTTATTGAAATAGGGTTGATTATAACCTTGTTGGCTTTTATCATGGTACTCATCATGATTTTTATGAATTAGGGATTAACAATGACAGAAGAGAATATAACTTTCACTCAATATAGAGTGTTAGTTTTTTCTTTGCTAACAATTTTCCCTCCATCCAGGTCGATAGCAGCCATGTGCCGGCTTTGTCTTCATAGGGTTCCCATACGGTATCCCCAAGGAAAAATTCATAGTTATTGCTGTTGATGTAGTATTCTCCTTCAAACGGAGGTGCCGGATTTCCATTAGCATCTAGAAATGGAGGATGCTCAATGCAAAATTCCAGCTTCTTTCCTTTGGCTCCAATGATTTTCAGGATGTATCCAAACTCGATGTCAGGTTGAACGGGAATACGGTCCGTTATATCCATTAATCGGGGCAACTCCTTAGAGGAGCGATCCCAGCGACTATAGATACCATAGCTATATAGTTCCCAGGTAATTTTTCTTTTTGCCATAGGGTGTTGAATATAAATTTGTGAAAAGCTAACAGTTAACAGCCACTAGCTGCTAGCCATTAGCCTTTAGCGGCTAACAGCTAGAAGTAGTCATTAGCTTTCCAGTGAATACCTCACCTGATCCAGCATTATAGGTATATCTGCAGCATCAATGCCATGGGCTTTCAAATAAGAGATATCTTCATTAAATGTTTCCATGAAATCAGGCATTGAATGATCCGGCTGTCGGATGCTTTTTTGATAATAGGAAAGGGCTTCTTTCCGTTCTTTTTTGCACCAAAGTACATGTCCCAGGTTCATCAGGTCGTGTTTGTTTTTTTCTGAAACCAGTAGTTTGTGATAGTATTTCTCAGCTTGATCGAATTTCCCCAGGACGAAGGAGCACCAGGCAATTGGCCGCCAGGCTTTTTTGTGGGCCGGATCGAGATATTCCACTTTAAAATAATACTTCAAGGCTTGTTCAAAGTCTTTTGTTTCCAGCAGGCAATGACCTATAGAAGCCTGTGTATGCAGGTTGTCAGGTGCCAGGTTCTCGGCTTCTTTGTAGTATTGTAGTGCTTTATCCAGATTTTTTAGGTGGTGAAAACAAAGTGCAATTTTCTTCTTTGTCCAGGTGCTTTGGGCATCTATTAAATCGGCTTGCAGATAAAAGTTGATTGCTTGCTCATATTCTTCCAGTTGTTGATGACTATAAGCCAGTTTCTGGATGACTTCTTTGTCTTCAGGTTGTTTTTTATGAATTAAATTAAAGATTTCTAAGGCATCTTCAAAGTAGTTCTTTTTGAAATAATACTCGCCAATTTCCCGTAATGAAGAGTGGTCGGCCAGACTTTGTTTGAAGAACCATTTGTTATGAAAATCCATACGTTGATTAAAGAAATCTTCAAACTGATGCTTATGGGGATGAACACGCAACAGGCGATACAGATCCTGGATGAATTGGTTGGAAATAACCAGCTTTTCCTGATGTGCCTGCAGTGCTTTTTCATCTTTCTCAATATCGGCCATCTGTTGTAATTCACTCGAAAACATTTGGCCCATTAAGTCTTTTTGCATCGATGGCATGTGAGGCACACTCAAAATGAGTGAATATTTATCGGAATTGCAAAGAAAGCGCGATTCGCCTAAACTATCTAAAAGTGATTCATTTTTAAAAACATCAGCTTCATGTTCCAATGCTTTTTTTACTTCCGGATGTCCGGGGTAGAAAGGGATCAGCCAATTGGGTACCTGGTTGAAAAATGAGAAGTGTTTGAGCATCTTGAAGGTGGATAAAAAGACATCGGCCCCCTCTAATTGCCATTGGGTGAGTTCTTCCAATTTGTTCATCAGGGTAGGTGAATCTTTGAAAAAATCCTCCCATTCTGGGTTTTTGTCTTCATGCATACTATCACCCAGCAGGTTTTCCAAATCCAGTTTGTCTTTTAATTTGGGATGCATCTTCACCACCTCGGGTAAAATCTCGTCGTTTAGTTTTTGTGAGATATGTTCTGTTTCTCGTGTTCTAATGAGTTGAATAGTAATGCTCTGAATGAGTGTTTGCATCCCTTGTTCTTCCAGTAAGAGGAAAAAACGGGTAAACAGATCGGGATAGAGTGATAATCTGGTGTCGTATTTGAATAGTGCCAATAGTAATCCGGTTGTGGCACGTGCACTCACCTGATCATCGGGGTGTTTGATCAAATCCATTAATAGCTGGATGTATTCGGTTGAAAAGCAGTGGGTCAAAGAAAGTGTCACAGCCGAAACGTACAGGGCTTTATCATACCAGGGTACTTGTTGGTTTTTAAAAAGCGATTTCAGTTGATCGATGTCGGTGACAACGTGAGACGGTTTGATCCATATTAATTGGAATATTAATAAGCGTTGGTGTTGTAATTCTTCATCGTTTTCAGCATTGGCATCCACCATTTTTTTCAGTTCAACGCCGGCCAATGTGGATAAATATTCCTCTATGCTTTGGTTAAGGGGCTGTTCTTTCAAATCGCGGCGCAGCTCGAATATCCCACCGGAACCATATTTGGACAACAAGTTGTCCGTCGTTTTATCCGCTAAGTTGTATACATCTTTGATGAGATGGTTGTAAACCGATTGGCGTTCGGGATCAGAAATCCCTTCCACCGTATATTTGAGAATGTTTTTATAAGTGAATTCAAGATTATACTGTGCATCAATCAAGTCGCCATCATGTGATAATTTCACCAGATCCAGAATCAGGTCCAGACTATCTTTGATTCGTTTGCCTGCCAGAGCCTGACAGATTTGGCGATGCTTGTTTTTTACTTCTTGTGCGTTCATCATGATTTTCTGCTTTTAATCCTCTTTTGGAGGCTCGAATTTCAAAATTACATCAAAACCGGAAGATTTAGAACTCCCGCTCTGTAATCTGAAGAAAATAATTCGTTTAATCTCATATTCAAGGGTGATCGTTTCAGGTGTAATTTCATCATCATCTGATTCGCCAAAGCCACGTTGGTAGATGACAAACAAGTCATTAGTTATGTATTTGCCAACCACAAAGGCGGCACTGTGCCAGTTTTCTGTGGCATTTACTTCGATCATATCAAGATTAAAGCGTGTGCCCAGTGTTTTACTTAATTGTGAAGTGACCGCCTGCGCCACCATGTAAGATCCCATGGAACCAACCAAGCTATTTTGTCCGGCAAAACTCATTTCATCCATAGTTTTTCCAAAGATGAGAATGGATACTGCATCCGCTTCCGGTATTTCTGAACCATCCAGGTTAAAGGTAATTTCAGGAGCCGATAAGATGCCGGAGACATTCATTTCCAACTCCCGTTTCTCCCGATCGGCTCCCCTGTACACGTACTTAGCTACAAAGTTAAGGTTGGGATCAATTTCTTCTCCGCCTTGAAAAACAATTTGTCCTTCTTGTATGGTCAGTTTTTTACCATACAAGATGTAATGTCCCCGGTTGATTCCAACCTCTCCAAAAAGTTCAAAGTAAGGACTGGTCTTCACAATTTCCAGATCACCCCATATTTCCAGTTTCATCTCCTCACTTTTTAACCACGTATTGCGTGGGATTTCCAGCTGTAAACGGCCGGTGAGTTTTTCCATGAAAGCAGACGCATCGCGCTGACTTTTGACGCGTTTTCGGGGTTCAAGGCTCTTTTTTGCAGTACTATCGTTGTCTTGGGTTAAGGCTTGTACAAGTAGAGGTTCATCATTATCTTGATTATCCGCTTCTGTGCTGGCAATAAATGCGGGTAGGTAAAAATCAGATCGCCTGACATTTATTTTGCCACCAAATTCAGGTTTGTTATTACCTGTTTTTAGGTAGGTGCTGGCATCTATCTGAATTTCATAATTTTTGTGACGTGTTACAAAGAACTGATCGGCATTAGCCATGAGCGTTGAACTGATAATTTTTCCCTTGATGAGCGTGGAGTCAAATTCCAGGTTGCCGGTAGCGCTCAGAAATCCCTTTTCTCGCTTCACTAAAAACGTATCGATGCTTATTTTACTGGCATCAAAGTTAATGTGTGCTTTAGCCTGATCGTAATAGATGCCGTATTTGGGATCAATGAATTTACCTTTATCTAATTGAATATTCCCGAAAAATAATGGGGCTTCAAGAGGTCCTGAGGCCTCAATGTCCATTGATAAGATGCCATCAGCTTCTATGTTGGTAGCATGTTTGTTGAGCGGTTGTGAGATGTTTAGGGAGTCCAGCTTTAGTCGGGCCTCAAATGTTTCAGGCGATGAAAAAGTAAATCCTGTGGAATCGAAAAAGGCCTGAAAGGGTACAGATAGTGTTGCCAGAAAACCGGCCTCTAATCCGGGAATGCTTAGCTGTGTTTCGCCCCTTTGATTGGCATACTTTATTTGACTTTCCAGAGCTGAAAATGTTAGGGCTCCATAACGGGGCTGCTCAACGCGGATCAATCCGGATAGCTCAGGTGATGTGGATTGCCCGGAAAGATTTATTTCGGTAGACAGATTGCCACCAATGGAATCGGGTAAGCCAATTAATCGGTTTAACTGCCAAAGATTAAAATCAGTGATGCTGAACTCAAATTGTTCGGCATGATCCAGGGTGATGTGGCCATTTGCGTTCATTTTAAAATTTGGGTTCAAACGGTCGTTAAGTTTGAAATTATGGATGGCAATATTATTGTCATAGAGTTGAATAAACTGTGTAGTGTCAGGCGAATAGAATTCTGAAATTAGGGTACTTAGTTCCAGTTTAGGAATGGAAACTGTTAGGGTATCTTCCAGCTTTATTTCAGATCTAATGCTTACCTGAAGGGTATCTGTCCATTCTGCATTTGTGTTTGCAGAGAAAAAATTATTGTCTAGCTGAAAGAATGAGGTGATGGTGTCTAGTTTAAGTTCGTTGTAAGCTATGTGACTAGCTTGTATGGATCCATTCAAATTGTATTGCTGTTTTTTCAGGGTTCCTTTAAAATTAGTTGTTAAGTTTTGTACGGTGGTGGCATATCCCAGTAGTTCATTCCCGCTTAAATAGCCTTCAATGGATAAGGAGTCGGGATGCCCTGATGTTTGAAATGAACTCGTGAAGGACTTGAATTCAATATCGGATGTCAGGTAGTGTTTGGCAAAGGTGATGGAGTCAATGTTAGTCGAGATATCTGAATTAAGCTCATTGGATTGTAGGTTGAATTCCCCATTTCCATGCACTGCTCCTCCGGGGAGGAAAATGTCAAAACTATCTAAAAGGATGATGCTATGGTTTAATTGCGCCATGATGTGGGCAGAGTCAACAGGGATGTTGTATATGTTTGAACGCTTCAATGCAATGAGGGCCTCCATTTGTCGATCGTTGGCTGAAAATCCGCTCCCCTTTATTTCCAATCGTGTATTGAGAAGGGTGCCTTCTATTTGTGGAAGAATCAAGTTGGGTAGAAGGCTGTCTCCCGTAATTGTGGCATGGTAAGCAGGTGTGGTTGAAATGTTTTTAAGGTGACCAGCTATGTTAGACGCTCCTATGGCAGATCGTAATTTGCTGGTGAAAGATATACTGTCGTTGTTCATTAGAGCATCTAATCGCAATGAATCAACCTGATAGTCCTGATAGGACGATTGATCAAGTACCGCATTAATAGTCAATGGCATTTTATAATTAAGGAGGTTGGCGCCTTTGATTTTCAGTTGCCCATTGAGATGGCTGTGTGTCTCAGGTAACTGAACCCAGTTGTTGGGTTGTACATTTTTTAAGTGGATAGTAGCTGAAAAGGGGGCTGGTGTCTGCTTATTTTTTAAGGCCTCCCATAACGAGAGGATGGAAGCATTGATTTTTATACTTTCATTTCCGCTTTGTAGGTTAATGCTACTTTGAATAGTGTCGCCTTCAGATTTGAATTGTGTATTGATGTGTGGTGAGGTAATGAGTTTTATTTGGGGTACAAATAGCTGAAATTCTTCGCGTGCCAAAGGATTTATTTCCAGATGTGTTTGCATGGCTTCCCTGGACTGGTAGCGACCTTCTCCTGATAGAAAAGATTGACCAGTTCGGATGATTAAACTATCAATGCCCATGCCGGATACATTCCGATGAAACTGAGTGCTTAATTGACGAACCGCAAGGGAAGGCGAATGACTTTCCAGATCCATGTGCATTAGGTTGACATAAATTGAATCGGTTTGATAACTTCCGAAGGCCTGTAAATTGAAGTTGTTTATTTGTTTGGGAATATAGTTTGAAAAGGTATGAGTTATAAACTGTCCATTGTTAATAACTATATGTTCGGCTGAGATGACAAATCGAAAGTCTTTTTTTGCTTTCACCAAACTGTCTTTTTGATCGGGAATCAGGTGTTGGAAATTCCAGGTGCTGTCTGTGTTTTGCCATATTTTCACAAAAGGATGGGAGAGATGGATAGAATCAATGGTAATTTGTTTGTCCAGAATGGTTTTTAAATCATATGTCAAAGTGAGTTCTGTAAGACTCAGTAGGAGGCTGTCTGATGAAGTAAACGTCAGATCGTGAAAAGTCAAGTGACTAAAAAAATTACCATCCAGTTGTTCAATGCTCAGTTCTCCATTGAGTTCTTTATTCACTATTTCAATCACTTGATCTTTAATAAATCGCTTGAAGGGTGAAGTTTGGGTAGCAACGAGTAACAAGGCAATAAGCAAAAGGATGCTCGCTGTCAAATAGCCGGTGTATTTCAAACTTCGTTTCAGCATAGTGTTTATTAAAAAGGATGACCAATGTTGAAATGTATCTGCCAGCTTCTCGTGTGTTCGAAGATAGGCCGTGCAAAATCCACACCAGCAGGGCCAATGGGCGTTTTAATGCGTATTCCCAATCCACCGGCATACCGCAAGTCATCCAGGTGCATGGTGAAAGAGGGTTTCCAAACATTACCGGCATCCGCAAAGAGCACAAAAGTCCCCCATCTTCCCAGTGAAATCCTGGATTCAATACTTCCTTCCAACAAGCTGTTTCCACCAATGGGGTCACCATTGTCATCTTTCGGGCCCAAATCACTACGGGACCAGCCACGAACCGAGTGGCTACCACCGGCAAAGAAACGTTCGTCAATGGGCACTGCACTATTGGGATCAGTGGATTTGACACTTCCCATTTTCAGTTTAAAGGCCATAATCACCCCTTGGCGCATGGCCTGGTATTTTTTGAATTCCAGGAGCATCCGGTAGAAGGGCATTTCACGCGTTACATACATGCCATTGGTTTTAATGTTCATGGCCAGCGAGAAACCTTGTACCGGATCGAGTTGTGGATCGGCGGTATTGTATATTCCCCCGATTGCAATACCTGATTTTTGGTAGAGCGGCTCGTCTGAAATGGACGGATCTATTTCTGCTGAATTTATGGTATCCAGTTTTACATCTTCAAAAAAGAAACTCACATTGGTATTTAACTGTTCAGAGAAACTTTGCAAAAATGAGAGGTTCCAACCTTGCTTTGATAAACTGTAGCCGGGCTCATTTTCCTTGGTGATAAACGGGTAAACAGACAATGTATTCATCGGAAGGATAAAAGCGGGCTGGGTGAATCGAAGTGATACATTGTAAGGTTCCAGGCCAGAGTGCTTGGCGTATAAATTAATGCGCCCGGTATTGGTCAGGAAACCCAGGTATTGCAGGTCGGTGAACGCTCTGAATTTATCTTCCCGACCATATCCTGCTCCAAATCGGGTGGTCCACTTAGGGGCTTCTTTAATTAAAATTTGAATGGGTAAGGTGTCCCTTTTTTCAGTCTTCATAACGGTTTTAATAGAAGCTACACGAAACATGCCCAGGTTATAAATTTGTTTTTGTGAGCGGTCTACTTCTTTTTTCGACCAGGTGTCGCCCTTTTTAAAGGTGAGCTGCTTTAAAACACTTTTGGCGGGTACTCTTTTATTGTCGCTTACTACAATGGGGCCAAAATGGGTCAGTTTTTGTCGCTGTATCTGCCAGTTTATGGCTGCTTGATTTAATGTTGTGTCTACTTTAATAGTGAAGTCTGCTTTTGTATAAGCGTATCCATTGTCATTAAATGCATTGGTGATAAGTGTTTGATCTTGAAAAACCCATTCATCCCGAAAGATGGAGTTGGGTTTTAAATGTTTTTGCAGAAGGATGCTTTTTCGATCCTTAGGTAAGAGTGTTTCCTTTAGGGTTAAAGTAGAATCCACAACATAATTAACTTCAGATACCTTAATGGGATCATTCTCCAAGATGTTAACCACCACTTTCACCCGGTTTTTTGATGTGATAATCAACTTGGGTTGATTAAAAATAACATTCAAGTATCCTTCCTTTTGATAGAATTGCTTCAGAGTGGATATATCGTCCAGATATAATGCTTGTAAATACCTGGTTGGTTCCTGTTTAAGAATTTTACGCCGGATAAATGAGGTTGGGGATAGCGAGATGAGTTCCTTTAATTCAGATGCTGTAAAAGATTTATTGCCCCTGAATTTGATGGATTTCACTTCCAGGTTTTCCTGGGTTAATCCATAGCAAAAGGACATGATGAGTAATATAAAGATGCAGCTTCTTTTCAAAAGTTGTTAGTTGAATTGCTTCAAAGATATGAAAATAGTCATGTAACCGGACGTGGATGCGTTGACTAATGTTGTGGATGTTTTGCAAAAAAAAGTGCCTTATAACTGTTTGTTAGAAGTGTTTTAAGTGTTTTTTTATGATGTGCTGAATATGATCAGATAAAAATGTAATAAGTCTTTACTCAAAAAGTGAAGTCCTACACTAAGAATTATCCATCACTTACTCATTTTGTTTTGAAAGGTGTCAACGACTTATGAAATTTATTTGTGTAATCTGTTTGGGGTGCTTCTAAAATAATAGTAGTAAAACGAACAGGATTTATTAATATTTAATAAATTAAGTTATGGCAAATTCGCAGTATGTAGGTGACCGTCTCTATGGAGCCAAAGATCAGTATTTAGGACCCAACCAAAGTTTGTATTCAGAAAATCAAGTTTTTGAATTGCGCTACCAGGATGATGGAAATTTGGTGATTTACAGAAAGGAAAAAAATAAAGATTTTCCTATCTGGGCTTCGCAAACCTGGAGAACAGATCCTTATCAGGCTCGTATGCAGCCAGATGGTAATTTTGTGATTTATACAGCGCCGAATAATAAACCAATCTGGGCTTCGCAAACCTGGGGTAACCCTAATTCTGTTTTGATCATGCAGAACGATGGAAATCTTGTTATTTATAACGAGAATAAACAACCAATCTGGGCATCCAATACTTATCAACCTGATTATGCCGATGCAAAAAAAGCTGTTGAGTATAAATAATTCAATTTTGGGATTAGGTATAAGAGATGATCAACGAAAATGTGTGATGATGATAAACTGTGTTCTCTGATCATATAAGGGATTCATTTCTTTAGTTTAGTACTTCATTGTAAAGAGGCTTGCTGTTTTATCGGCAGGTCTCTTTGTTTTTGTAAGGCGCAAGCAGTTAGCCTGATGATGGCCTTGTTTTTATGAAGAGGGGAAGTTGATTCAGAATATATAATCCCGGAAGAAGAGCAGTTTAAGAGTTGAAATTTCGCAGCTTTTCTAAGGATGCCATTTTTCTGTTTGGTCCAAATTGAACCGAAGAAAAGTTGAGGGTGATAAAACAAAAAAAGCTCCGGAAAATCCGGAGCTTTTCAGTGGTGACTCAGCAGGGGTTCGAACCCTGGACCCCATCCTTAAAAGGGATGTGCTCTACCAGCTGAGCTACTGAGTCATCATTGTTTTTCTCAATTGCGGTGCAAAGATAGAGGCTTTTTCTATTAATGCAAATTGTGGATGCAAAAAAATGCGTTAGATATTTACTAAAGGTAGGATGGGTGTGGGTTAACGGGTTTGTAGTGAGGAGAATTAATAGTCGTGAAAAAAATTACCCATAGGCTAAAAATATTGTAACTTTAGAAATGCAGAAGTCGGATGATAAATAATTGTGGGGTTGGTGCTCAATTATTCGGAGAAGATAAGTTGGATATGGCAGTGGATGAATCTAAATAGAAAGACAAATGGAAGAGCTCTTAATACGTAAACCTGTTGTAGCTGGTCGATTTTATGAGGGAAATAAGGTGGTGTTAGAAGAACAGGTGCGCAATATGTTGGACAAGGCACCTGTATCGAATCAGACAAATCGGGTTTTGGCAGTAATTGTACCACATGCAGGCTATGTGTTTTCAGGGGAAGTGGCGGCCGCCGCCTACAAACAATTGGATTCGGAATGTCAAATAGAAAATGTATTTCTGGTGGGATCCAGTCATCGGGTGGCGTTTGAGGGCGCTTCGGTTTATGAAAAAGGGTATTATCAAACACCCTTGGGTGAAGTTGAAATAAATAGTGATATCACCCAGCAGTTAATACATCATAGTAAATTTATAACCTTCCGGGAAGAAGCGCATAATGCAGAACACTGTCTGGAGGTGCAGTTGCCCTTTTTGCAGGTTCAGTTGGGAACTGATTTTAAAATTATTCCCCTAATATTGGGGACGCACGATATTAACGAATGTCAATCTATTGCCAATGTTTTGAAACCCTATTTTCAGCCAGGTAATTTATTTGTGATCAGTACTGATTTTTCGCATTATCCGGGATACGATGATGCTGTGAAGGCAGATCATCTAACCGCAGAGGTGATTTTAAAAAATGACCCTCTGCTTCTGGCAACCAGATTGCAGGAGTTGCAGGAAAATGCACCGGAAGGTTTGGTGACAGGCTTGTGCGGTTGGACATCAGTAATGACTTTGCTATATATCACGGCGGAACAGTCTAATGTGCGTTTTGAACACCTGGTATATCGTAATTCAGGGGATGTTAGTCTGGGTGATAAAAATGGTGTGGTGGGGTATCATGCCATTGCTGTACGGGACTTACAGTCAGATTCTTTTCAACTCTCTGAAAGGGATAAAGAGACGATGTTGTGTTTAGTTGAGAATGAGTTGCGGGATTGTTTTGGCCTGGAACAAAAGTCAGTTAACGAATCATTGCCCGTTTTAAAACAAACGCAGGCCGGAGCTTTTGTCTCCATCTACAATGAGAATAAGCTCAGGGGCTGTATCGGGCGATTTGGCTCAGCATCTCCCTTGGGACAAGTGATCAAAGAAATGGCCTATGCGGCCGCTACCCGCGACCAGCGGTTCGAACCTATAAAAAAAGAGGAGTTTCCTAATCTCCGTTTCGAGATTTCAGTTTTAACACCGCGTCGTAAAATTAAATCGATTGATGAAATTGTTTTGGGAAAACATGGCATCTATGTTGTGAAGGATGAACAGCATGGTGTTTTTTTACCACAGGTAGCTGTCAAAACCGGATGGACGGTAGAGGAATATTTAGGCCATTGCTCCAAAGATAAAGCGCGCATGGGGTGGGATGGTTGGCGCGATGCAGACATTTATGTCTTTGAGGCGATAATTGTTTCAAATAAAGATCAGTGAAACATGAATATGAATAGACGCGAATTTTTGAAAGTGTCGGCATGGACCATTGCCGGAACGGCTTTTTTACCAGGCTTAACCTGTTGTCAGTTTGGTTCTATTCGTTTTGGATGGGTGACTGATATTCATTATGCTTTGGCGCCCATTAAATGGGGACGATATTTCAGTGAGAGTAAAGAAAAACTCAGCGAAGCCATTACCTTATTTAATCAATCCGCCTTGGATTTTGTGATTGAAACAGGTGATTTTAAAGACCAAAATGAACCGGCTGAAAAACGCAAAACACAATCTTATTTAAAGGCTATTGAAGCTGTTTTTTCGCAATTCAACGGGCCGCGCTATCATGTCTTGGGTAACCACGATCTGGATAGTCTTTCAAAAATGGAGTTTCAATCAATCATTCAAAATTCCGGTATTTCGCCCAGGCATACTTATTACTGGTTCGAAGTAGGGGGGTATCGGTTTATTGTATTGGATGCTTGTTTTCGGGAAGATGAGATGCCTTATGATAATAATAATTTTAAATGGTATGATACATTCATTCCTAAATATCAATTGGATTGGTTAAAGCATACTTTGTATCAAAGTCGCTTGCCGGTGGTGGTATTTACCCATCAGTTGCTGGATGGTGAAGGTGAACTTTATGTGAAGAATGCTCCTGTTGTTAGAAAAGTGTTGGAAAATTCAGGTGTGGTCACAGCGGTCTTTCAAGGCCATAAGCATGAAGGAGATTATAACCTGATTAATAGTATTCATTACATCACACAAAAAGCCATGGTGGAGGGATCAGGAGCTGAAAATAGCAGCTATTCCATTGTTGAACTAACGAATAATGGCGAGATTATCATTGAAGGCTATCGAAAAGCTGAGAGTTACGAGTTCATTCCGGAGATCGTTCCGGTAGGTGTATAAAATTTATAATGAATTAACACGAGTGATATGATACGTGCCCGATATTATAAAAAAGATGAAGCTGGCGTAAAGTGTTTGTTGTGTCCCCATGCGTGTATGATCAAACAGGGAGAATCCGGGAAGTGTCGGGCCAGAAAGAACATTGATGGTGAATTATATTCATTAGCCTATGGAAATCCTTGTGCGGTTCATATTGATCCCATTGAAAAGAAACCGCTGAATCATTTTTTGCCGGCTACCAATTCCCTATCTATTGCCACGGCCGGTTGTAATTTATCATGTCTGAATTGCCAGAACTGGCAAATATCTCAAAGCAGTCCAGACGACTTTACTGATACCAGGATGATGCCGGATGAAATTGTCCATCTGGCTGATCAAAGAGCTTGTGCTTCGATTGCATACACCTATACTGACCCGACCATCTACTATGAGTACATGGCTGATACTGCCAAATTAGCCCGTATAAAGGGAATTAGAAATGTTATGGTATCGGCGGGTTACATTCTAAAGGCACCATTACAGGAACTGTGTCATTTCATTGATGCCGCTAATATCGATTTAAAGAGTTTCAGTAATGAACTTTATCAATCGCTGAATGGCGCTTCCCTGAAGCCGGTTCTACAAACACTCAAAGCTTTAAATGATTCGGATGTATGGCTGGAGATTACGAATTTGATTATTCCTGGATACACGGATGATAAAACAATGATTCAGCAGATGTGTCAGTGGTTGGTTGATAATGGTTTTGAAAATGTGCCCTTGCATTTTAGCCGGTTTTCGCCTACTTATCGATTGCTGGATGCGAAAACGACTCCGGTTTCTACATTGGATCAGGTGTATGAACTGGCAAAGAAAGCTGGATTAAATTATGTCTACATTGGCAATGTGCCCGGTCATGCTGCCCAGCATACCTATTGCCATCAATGCGCTTCCAAATTGATTGATCGGGCTGGTTATTATATGAGTGAAATTCACATTGCTGAGGGAAAATGTGAATATTGTAACACGGTTATACCGGGTGTCTGGCAATAATTAGTTTTTTTTTAGAGATACGTCTTAATGTTTGGCGCTGTATGGCAGTATCTTTTTAGGATTTGAAAGTATCCTGTAAACATTGTGAGGCGATTGAAAGAAGGGGTGTATTTTCTTACGGAAGTATTGATCTGACGTGGTTTTCGTGTGTGATAAAAAACTATTTTTGCTTCTTCAGAACAGAAGCCAATGCAAGGATTTATAAAGCCAAACAGAAAAGTCAATTATGGTCTTGATCTGGCGAAGGTATTCGTCGGTCAGGAAATAATCAGTCAATTTAATGTCACCGTCGATGAGTCCGTCCATAGTTTATGGAGCGGTCTGATGCCCACATCCTCCTATCCGGAAAATAGCCGTGAGTTTACGGGACGACTGGGATTTCACGAGATGTTTTTACCCTACGGTTTTTTGTTAAACCTGGCACTTAGCCTGGGTGTGGAAAACTTTGCACATTCAAGTCTGTTGCATTTGGAGGTGCGGAATGCACTTTATTTGAATCCGGCTTTTGCCGGTGATACCTTTTCATGTGGTATTAAAATTACTAAAATTCAGGCCACTTCCAATGGAAAACATACGGTTGTGTGTTCTGATCATGTGTTGTTTAATCAAAAAGGGGAAGCTGTATTTTCCTTAGAGCGGGTTTCTCTTTTTCCTAAGTTTAAACCTTGTGTGTTAAATGAGGCAACCAACTTAGAGGTTCATAAAAATCACCATTTCAAGGAGCAGATCTTAGCGCGTGCCCGTGGCATTTCATTAGAGAATAAAATTGATGACTTTCAAGCTGGTGATTTGATCTTGCATCCTTTTGTGCGGCCGGTAGGTAAAAGTGAAAATCTGTTTTGGGCTACCTACTTTAAAAACACACATCCAATTCATTTTAATTATCAGCGTTATAAGCCGGGTGAGATTATCATCTCAGGAGGTATTGTATTATCAATGGTGCTGGGAATCTCCGGTCGCGAATTCAGGCAATTGCTATTGCCGCAAGTGGAGCGCGCTTTTCATGTACTACCGGTGGTAGCCGAAGATCGCTTAGGTGCTTTTAGTTATGTGAAAGGAACGAATGCTATTATGCCCGGGTTTGAGGAGATTCATGTAGTCACTTATGGCTTGCGAAATGTAGATACCGAACCCGAATTATCAGATACGTCTTTCCCGGAAGATCTTTTTAAGGATCTGGCGCGTCCGGCCGATGTGGAAAATATACTACGAGAAAAATGTCCGGCCTTAGTGGGTAAGATTTGTTGTGTGGCTGAATGGAAGGCATTACGGAAAAAGGATTAACCACTATTTAATACATATTGATACTCTATCGATATCTTAAAAAACCCAAAATAATTGCGTTGGGAAGAGTGCAATTGTTTTGGGTTTTTTCTTGTAAGAAAGATATGTAGTTGTATGATGGTTAGTAAATTAGTTTGTTTTTTTGGGGTGGTTTTGAATTGAGGTGTTCTTCCGTGTATATGCTTTCAAAACGTGTATTTGCCCACTGAAATGGCTGCTATTCAGACTAAGATGATTGAGAATGGAAATGGCATCTCAGCTTGGTGTTCTGAGTTCTTAAAATATTCAAAAACAGTTTTTTATTTGTCTGGGAATTATTTCTTTTGTGCGACTTTTTTCCATGGCTTTGACTGATAACCCAATATGTTATTCAGGTTTGGCCATCGTGTTTGGGGAGATTTAGAATCATTTTTATAATAAAGGTGTTTAAATGAAATTATCAGTTTTCAAATTCTTAGCAACAGCTAGAGTTGTGATGCTATTAGGCTTTGCCTTGTCTGGATTGACTATTTCTGCGCAAGATTGCAGCAATACTGTTGGGACATGGAATTATTACAGTGCAGATAGTTATGTAGGTAACTATGAAGATGCAAGTACCTGGTGTAATTCACAACCACCAGCAAATGGTAACGTTGATCGTGCATTGCACATATATGGCACTGTTAATCGAACGGGCGATCTGTGGGTGCGAGAAGGTGGTGTTCGAGGCTCCTTAAATGTGATTGGAACTTTTAGTCACAATAAGGGTGCAACCTTTAGTGTGTACAATGGTGGTCGAATTGAAGTTTGGGGTAACCTGGTAGCGAAACAGATGATTAATGTTCGTAATGGCGGTACGCTTATTGTTCATGGTAATATGACCGTGTATGGTTCAGGGAGTGTTTTTTCTGGTAATGTTGTAGTTACCGGCGATGTGTACATGCGAAATACTGATGTGACAAGGACTGGTAATTTGGTCGTTGGGGGTGATTTTACTATTCCTGGAGGAGGAGGTTCTGTATCGGGTGATATTTATGTGCTAGACCCGGATGCCAATGTGAGTGTGCCCAATTGGAGTCCGGTTACTCCTGGTGATGCCGATGATTTTGAAACTAATGAAGCCGGAAATGCTGATTTGAATGATATTGTGGCCGATGTTGGGTTAATTAGTGCTGTCGATGAGCCAACGAGTTTTACATTTACTGATTTGGTGGGATCAACTGTGGATTTGGCATGGAACCTAAACGCAAGTAATAATTCGGTTATTATTGCTTATTCAGAGACGGATCTGGCCGGTAAACCGACAAAAGGAATTGGTTATGATATTAATGATAATCTTCCCGACGGTGCCATAGTTATATATAGAGGGGCATTAGAGAATTTTCAATACTCTGGTTTAACTCCTGGGGTAGTGTCTTATTTCCGGATTTGGTCTTTTACGGATTCAGATTTTGAATATTCACGAGCTGTAAAGTTGGAAGTGCGGGCATTAAGTAGTGCGACTATTTTTTACGAAGATTTTGAAAATGGTTCTACCGGATGGAGTTTGGGTGATGATTATTGGAATGGAAATAAATGGGCGGTCGGTACTGCTGAGGCTTTTCGTGGTGATAATTCGGCATATGTATCGAATGATAACGGTAAAAGTGCAGCGTATAATAATCATCAGGGCAGTAGTACTGTCATTGATTTAGGACAACGCATTAATATTCCGGCAAAATATAAGAGTGCTGAGTTGTGCTTTTATTGGAAAGGGATTGCTGAAGTTGGTTATGATGGCGGATCTGTTCGTGAGAATACCACCTACTTAATCCCGGATAAAGAACTTGCCGGGCAGGAAACGTGGGTTGAACGCGTGGTGGATATTACTGATTATATCGGAACGGGTTTTGATTTGCGTTTTCGTTGGCGCAATGATGGGTATGCTGGTCAATTTCCGGGCTTCTGTGTGGATGAAGTAACAATTATTGGCAGTGAGGTAGCTCGCCCGCAAAGCTTCACAGGCATAGCTGCATCCGCCTCTGAAGTGAATCTGACCTGGACCAAAAGTGTAGATGATGACAATGTGCTCATTGCCTATTCTGAATTTGGTACCATTGGTCGGCCTGAAAGTAATGCCAGTTATAAAGTAGGGGATTATTTATCCGGTGGTGGTGAAGTGATCTATGTAGGTTCGGCAATGGACTTTGTTCACTCAAGTAATTTCAGGGGAAAGCTGAATTATTCCATTTGGTCGGTAAAGGGCAATGTTTATTCCAGTGCATTAACTACGGAAGTGAACATTCCGGTGCCCCTGCCGTTTATTGAAGATTTTGAAGGGGATGTATCATTGTGGAACTTTAATACCGGATACGACAATGCCTGGGAAAGAGGAAGTGCTACGGCGAATAGTGGTTCCAGGTCTGCTTATATTTCTGAGGATAAAGGAATCACAGCTGGTTATGATCCAGTATTAACTGCAGATACGCATCTAGAATTGGATTTGGATTTGAGGGGGTTTACCGATGCCACATTGACTTTCTGGTGGAAGTGCCAAGGGGGTAACAATTCATTTGGCGAAGTTTATGTCGATAATAACCGGTTAACCAGCAGCGAAGGTAGGACAAGGTATCGTCAGTCAAATGTTTGGAATAAAGAAACAATTTCATTAAGTGCCTACGTTGGAGGGATTAAAACGCTTCGTTTCCGTTGGGATAACGCCAATAGTGGAAGTAATCCGGGATTCTGTGTAGATGATATTCATATTTCAGGAAGCATTGAGAATCCCAATACTTTTTCAGCTACTAATTCTAATGTGTTGTATAACGATTTAGCCTGGACAAGGAACGCTTTTCCCGATGATGTGATGGTTGCCTGGTCTCCGGATGGAGTATTTGGATCGCCCGATGAAGGAACTATTTATAGTGTTGGTGATGTGTTGCCAGGAGGAGGAACCGTACTTTATCTGGGAGATTTATTAAGCTATAAGCATGAACCCTTGAAGTATAGTACCATCTACCAGTATAAGATCTGGTCGGCTCGTAACGGGATTTATTCAACCGGGTTAACAGCCAGCGCGAACACGCCTGAGAAGGTTATCGTCTTCTCTGAGGATTGGGAGGATGGTATATACCCTGAATGGAATGTTGTAACCAGCAGTGGAAATAACTCCTGGTTAAAAGGGGGAGCGGATACTAAAGCCGAAGGAAGTTATTCGGCATACATCAGGAATGGTTCTTCCACAACTGCTGCTTATAAGCAGAATGGCAACAGTCATGAGTCGTGGTTGAGTGTGGAAGTCGATCTGTCTGATCTTAACCAGGCTTCATTAAATTTTGATTGGCAATGTTTAGGTAGTAATCTGGGCGGATACGGTAGTGCATACGGGGAAGTCTATGTAAATGCCGGTTCGGGAGATCAACGGATAAGTGCTGCCAATGAGTTTTACGGCACTACAGACTGGTCATCCAAATCTTTGGATCTGAGCGCATATGTAGGGTCAGTCATCACGGTGAAATTTCGTTGGTATAATAAAGGTTGGAATGATGCTAGTCCGTGGGATGGAGCACGAATGGGCTTCTGTATCGATAACATTGAAGTTGGGGGCGTTTATGCGGCTACTTCCGCCATAGAAGCTGGACCTATGGATGAGCCAGCAAGCATTGGATCTATTGTAAATACGGCTGTTGAGGCTATTCAGGTATTTGATTTTTCGATTCAAGATAATAACTCTCTATACAATGATGGAACGCGTATTCAGCAACTTGTGATTAGTAAAGGTGTTGAAAATAAAATAGTTGATTGGGATGAGGCCATCGCAGGTGCTTTGTTATTTGGTTCAGGCCTGGATGCTGCCGGAATGTCGGGAGTAGTTACCAGTTCAGGAATTACTTTTACAGGTACCGATATGATTGTAATAAAGGACAATGAATCGGCATCTTATCAATTAAAAATATGGCTCCATCAGAAGAATCTGAATAGTGTTAATATTCAAGATGGTGATGCATTCGATTTTGCTATCAATAGTAATGATATTGTAACTGGTTTGGGAGATGACTTTATCATTAATCAAATTGTGGAAAGTGGAGCTGTTTGCATTGATGTTGATGCAACTCATTTGTCATTTTTACAACAACCCTCCCGGTATGCTACCCTTAATTATGGATTGTCTCAGATACCGCATGTCGCTGCTGGAGATGTTTATGGAAACATTGATAAAAACTTTACAGGTAACATAGTTATTACAAATAACGGAAATGTTACAATGTCACCTGTTAATAGTGCTGCATACTCCGTTGCAGCAACGAATGGAGTTGCTGATTTTGTAAATCTGGCGTTTCAAGACGTGGGAACTGTCATGTTAACAGCTGCTTCAACAGGTAAAATATCCGTTAGTTCAGATGAAATAATAATTGATCAATATTGTGTGCCAACTCCAATGCGATCAGATGAGAGTCATATTAAAAATGTTATCCTGAATACTCTGAATAATGCCAGTGGTGATGATGGTGGTTATGGCGTTTATCTTGATCAACAAACCACATTAACCATTGGTCAATCCTATGAAATGAACCTGGGTGTCTATCATGTTTTTGCGGGATCTTCTTTTAATGCGTGGGTATGGATTGATTGGGATCACAATGGTAGTTTTGATATTGATGAACGAATAGCTGTTGGTTCAACTAGTTTAGCCAATGTTTCTACTATTACGGGATCGGTGCGTATCCCTGATGATGCAGATGCTGTGAGCGGAACTACCCGGATGCGCGTGCAGTTTGTCTATCATAATAACCCAGCCGATGCTTGTGGAGCTAATACGGTTGGTGAGTCGGAAGACTATACCGTTATTATTACTACCGAAGGTTGGATGGGTACCTCTCCGGTATGGGATATCCCTCAAAACTGGTCTACTGGTAAGGTGCCTGATTTAGCAACTGATGTGTTCATTCCTGATCATCCCTATCATGGCGATGTATTTCCAATTATCAATGGAGAGGCTAAAATGCGAGACCTGGGAATAAGTACCAATGCTATGCTAACCATTCGTCCCGGTAGTCAGGTGACGGTAAGTGGGGATGTTATCAATCAGGGAACTTTAAAAATTGAAAATACCGTCAATTATCCGGCTTCATTTATTAACCAGGGAACCATTACTGGAAATAGTACCATTCAATGGGAATATCCGGAACGTAGATATTGGTACATTGGGCATGGTACAGCCCAACTTCAAATTAGTGATTTGGGGATCTTATCTGGGGCCGCTAAGAATGTGTATGTTTATCAGTATAATAATGGCTGGGGATCACCCCTATCTGATAACCTGGTTGCAGATCCTTTGCAAGGCTACAGTGTTTCATTTAAAGATCCTGCAATAATTAGTTATGAGGGTGAACTGAATACCGGTGACTATGCTAAAGCTTTGATTAATGGATGGCAAATAATAGCCAATCCTTATCCGTCTTATTATCAATTACCACAGGAGAATAGGGTGGGGGCTGATTTTGAGCATACTTCCGGTTCAGTGTATGTACGTTCAGGTACCGATAAATATAATCGTTCCTTGGCGACTTATAATACCCTGATTGGTGTTTCTTCACCGGCTGATTTTAATGGTGTTATAGCTCCGATGCAAGCTTTTTGGGTAAAGAAAACTTCAGATGGGAATGTGAGGATGAAACAGTCGCGCCGTATTCATGACGCTTCAAAAACGGGATTAAAGTCTGCCAGAAGAGGTGAGTTTAATGTGTTGCGTTTTCATCTGGATAATGCCTTAGCAACCGACGAGGCGGTGGTGGCACTTCGTGAGATGGGATCATTTGATTTGACTGTGTTCGATTCGGAACAGCGATTTGAGACGAATAATGCGGTACCCTATATTTATTCCGTGAAAAGTGGTCAGAGTTCGGTGATTAACGTGTTGCCAACTCAAGTACTTGGACATACTGTTCAGCTGGGACTGAGACTGCCGGAAAAGGGAGCTGGTAAGTTGCGTCTTAAGGTATCCGGATTTGATTCTCTTGATTCGGGATTAGCTGTATATTTGGAAGATATGGTAACTGGCGACAGAATAGATTTAAAAACTACTCCTGAGTATAGTTTCACCGCAGAAGCAGGTTTAATAAATGATCGATTGCGCATACATTTTGAGCAGCCAATCTCTACTGGTATAAATGCGTCAAACCTTTCAAGTGATAAAATGGTGTGTATTTATAGTCAGCATTGTAATGCTATTGTTGAGGTTGATAGTGGTTTGGGGAGAACGGATACCAATGCGAGGATACGCATTTACACAATATCGGGTGAGATAGTTCTTGAACACGTGATGAATAGTAATCGTGCGAAAATACCGCTTCCGGCAGAAACGGCGTATTATATTGTGGAAGTACAAATCGGCAGCAAGTTTATCCGTGAGAAAATTGTAATTCAGCCTTAATGCCACAGTATGTATGATTGTCAGGTCAAGCCACCTCATTGAATTGGGGTGGTTTGTTTTTGTATAAAAGTTTTTAAATATTCCCTCATTTTTACTCCGTTGTTAACGGAATCATCTTGAATTACCTCTCAGGTATTAAGAATGTGATGTGACAATCCCAATGGATTAAATCTAAAGGGGCTTATTTTTATGGAATATTACACTAAAATAGTCAAAAACAATTGCTTGTTTGAGCTAATATTGCTTTTTTTGTGCTGTTTTTATCGAAATAGTAAATATTTGATATGTTAAAGAATATATTCTGGGTATCGCTGTTGACAATACTGATGTCAACTGGTTTGAAATCACAGACAACAGTTGTTTGGTTGGAGGATTTTGAGGATGCTACCAACGAAGTTTATAAATCAAATCAAACACCAATCCCGGTTTTAAGTAATAACTGGAGTTATGAAAGGACGCAAGCAGGTAGGTTGCGGTTGGCTGCCGGAGCCGGTTTTTATCATAACGGAAACAATGCTGCAACCTTAGATGCTGAAGGAGGAAGAACCTCCATTAATTATTTGACAGCTGTTGTTGATATCAGCGGTTACTCATCCAATTTATCATTGTCTTTTGCATTTATGCATCACGGAGAAGAAAGGCATTCAAATGAAAGGGTTTGGTTGCGTAGTGGTGATGATGATTCTCAACCTTGGGTTGAAGTTTACAATTTATATAATAATCGAGGTACTGCCGGTGCATGGAATCTGGTATCAGAAATAGATGTCAGTGCTGTGTTGTCCTCACAACCTGCAAGTAACTTCCTGCAGGTGAGATTTGGGCAAGAAGATAATTGGGCTGCAACCAGTACGGGAAGAGATGATGGGATTACATTTGATGATATTAAACTGATTTATACACCACCTCCAGTTGCAGGTGATTATAGAACACGTCAGGGAGGGAATTGGAGTGACAATAATAGATGGCAACGTTACAATGGTTTCTCCTGGCAAAATACGAATAATGACCCAGGTGAAAATGGAAACGCAGGAACCGTGACCATTCGTTCCGGACATACTATAACAGTTAATGGAAATAGACCAAATATAGGTTATTCCATTGCTAATTTGGTAGTAGATGGTAGGCTGGCTTTTCGGACAAATGGCGCAAGGAATTTAACAGTAACCGGAGCTGTTACAGGAGTTGGCGAAGTTGATATGACTGGTGGTTTGCGTACGCATAGTTTAACTTTAGGTGGAGATTTTACTCCCACCACATATAGCGCCGGGAGTGCCAATCTGATTTTAAATGGTGCTGCCAATCAAAACATAGGCGTATTTACCTATAATAACTTAAGCATATCAAATGGAGGGGATAAAACCTTACAAGGTGATATAATTGTAACGGGCGCCATGGATATGTCCGGAGCAAAAGTTATTCAGGGGGATCATGACCTTACTATTTCCGATGGAGCTACTATTGCCGGAACCTACTCTTCTTCCAATATGCTGGTCATTGATGGCAGCGGTCAATTGATTAAGGAAGGTAATGCGGGCAGTGATTTCCAGATGGTATATCCTGTTGGAACAGGCAATAATTATACGCCCTATGAAATATCATCAATTAACTGTTCTGGTACCGGTTCCATAGGTGTAAGACCGGTTAGTGGATTAGCACCAGGGCCCCCTGCTGCTGAAGTAAAAGACCTGAATAAATACTGGGAGGTAGCAGAGACGGGCTTAAGTATTTCAAATGCAGATATCGCTTTAACTTATGATATGAGTGAAGTGGGAGCTGGTGGCGTTCAAGCTCGATATGAGCCGGCCTGGTACTCTGGTGGTATCTGGCAAACGCCTGCAGGAGCCAGTGCAATTGGTGTTAATCCGATGAGTGCGTCTGGTTTAACGGATATTAGTGGGGTTTGGACAGCTAAAGAGCAAAAAGAAATTAAAACGTATTATTCATACCGGTCAGGTGATTGGAACGTTATCTCAACCTGGACACATGATCCCGGCGGAACCACTCAAACGGCAACAGATATTCCTGGTGATGATGCACGGATAATTATCCTGAGTGGACGAACCGTGAATTTAACCGGAGATGTTTCGACTGCTAACCTGGATGTGGCTATCAAACCTGGTGGATTCCTTAATTTATCTACCCATCAATTCACAAACGTATTAAGTGTATTGAGTGGACAAGGTAC
>Ga0193953_1000158_pt1 | contig 38349 bp, 44 predicted proteins | sample BB_4_MG_FD_140325 | JGI IMG/M metagenome (GOLD analysis project Ga0193953, IMG submission 140325) | Microbial mat bacterial communities from the Broadkill River, Lewes, Delaware, United States - BB_4_MG | ecosystem: Environmental > Aquatic > Freshwater > River > Microbial mats | place: USA...
ATCAAAAATGTTGATGTTTCTGGATCTGTATTATACAGATATAATGATTATTCAGATGACAAAAATGGAAAAACAAAAACAGACAATGCATATAAAATTGCGGTTTCTTTAAAATCTAAAGTAAATGACTATGTAACTGCTACAGTTAGAGTTATAACTGCTGATGGACTTACAAATAATGGACTTACTACTTTAAGTACTCGTAATGATGGAAAAGCTGCTACTACAGATCGTGATGCAAATCCATCGTTACATGTAAGCCAAGCTAATTTTACAGTTAAAACTGATGTTGCTACTGTTATTGCTGGTAAACAAGGTCTTACTACTCCTTGGACTGTTGCTATAGATTCTGATTCTGAAGAGCAAACAGGAACAGGTGTATTAGCACTTATTCCTGCTGGTCCTGTAACAGTAGCTGCTGCCTACTTTAACCAAACAAATTTAGGTAATGCTACATCTAAAATGGGTGTTGATCTAACTGCTACAGCAGGTTTTGGAGCGGAATATACAGAAGCTGCAGTACAGGGTGTTGTTGATGATGCTGTAAATTCTGCAAATATTGCTACTGTTGGTGTTCTTGGTACTGCTGGTCCTGTTGCATTTGATGCTTGGTATTTAAATTTATCTGATGTGTTTGATTCATATACTATTGGTGCAAAAGCAACTGTAGATATGTTTACAGCTGAATTAAGATATGCTAATTTAGAATTAGAAGATGAAGTAACTGCTTATGCAATTGGACATGAAGGAAATACTGATAATAGTATTGTGATTGCTAAATTAGGTGCTAAAATGGATGCTTTCTCTGCATACTTACAATATGGTATGACTGATAAAGATGGTGGTTTAACTGCTTTAGATTCTGATGCAAAAACAACTATGACAGGATGGAATACAAATATTCATGATAAAGCTGATGCTGATTATATCAGAGTTGGTGGTGGTATAAATGTAATGTCTGGACTAAATGTATCTATTAACTATGCAGATTTAGAATATGCTGGAGATATGGAAGAATCAGAATTATATACACAAATTACACATAAAATGGGTAAAAACCTTGTTACTTATGTAAGACTTGGTACTTATGAAGTAGAAGAAGATGGTAAAGATACTGTTGATGCTACTGCTGGTAGACTTCAAGTTGAATACAAATTCTAGTCAGAATTTTATTTAAATAAAAAAGGTTGGATTTTATCCAACCTTTTTTTATGTAGAATATAATTAATAAAAAATGATTATTTAAAAGCTACTTAAGAGTTTTTAAATAATTGTAGATACCATCTATATCTTTTTTTGTTACAAGATTAGAGTATGGTTGCATAAGTATTGCCATCCCGTTATCTTTTGTACCATTTGAATAATCACGCATAGAAATTTGCATATCTTCTAAAGATAATTCTTTTAAAGGGCGAGCTAGATTATAAGCACGTATTGTCCCGTCTCCATGACATCTTTTACAAGTAGTATTATAAAGATTTTCTGCACTTTTTACAGCTGATACTATCTCTTCTTTCTTTTTTTGTTCCACTTTCTTTTTTTGGATCTTTTCTATTCTAGCAGTTAGTTCTTCATCTGTTAAAGAACTCGAAGGTGTCACAGCTGGTGCAGTAATAGCGTTTTTAGTTTCTTTTTGAAATACATAAATATAGTTAAATCCCGTTTTTCCATTTTGTATTTTCATACTATCTATTTGGTAACCATTTTTTTTCATATCATTTACTGATAATTTATCTTTACATTCTCCACCACTTAAAGCAATACTTTCAATCGTACTTGGATCTAAATGTTCTTTTTTATAACACATAGTTGCAGATGCACTTAAAATAGAGGCAGCACACATCACATATAAACTTTTTTTTATCATTTTTTTTCCTTTTTATTTAGATGATTTTATCATAAAATGGATAATAGCTATATATTAATATATCTCCATTATCAATGTTTTTACATTTTTCTTTTCTTGGATTTCAATAAGCTTTAATCCTTCTATTTTTAAATCCATTAATTCTTTAAAATTTAAAATATTATTTTTTGCAATCTCCTTTACCAGCAATCCTCTATAGTGTTTTGCCCAATGACTTACAACTTTACCTTCTTTTAAAAACTTGTATGTAATAACTTGTGCCGTAGGTTTATAGAACTTATCATAAAATCCAGCTCTTAGGTCAAGTACTTCTTCCCCTAAGTAGGTATCTAAAAACTCTTTTATATTTTCTTTGTATTCTTTAATTACATCAATTGTATCCAACATAGCACCTTGCTTGAATTTATAATCAGGGATATAATCAGATGCTTTTAAAGGTCCAAATAGATTGGAAAATAATATAATATTTTCATCACAATAATTTTGGCTCTTTTGATCTAATGTATCATATTTAATAGCATCAAAAGCAACACCTGTGTATCTTTGAATCGCTTTCATTGTTGGTTTTTCAAGTATGCTGTGACTATATTTTTCACACTCACTTATTTTTTTTAAACCAAACCATTTTGACAACTCTTCTATTGTAGAATTTTGTATAAAATCTACATAACATTTGACAATAGTATCTCTTGTGTCAAAAAACTCATCAAATGTAAAGTTCATTTTACTGTATGGGCTAAAGTTGCCACCTTCTGTTTTTGTTTCTGCTGGTGCTAATAGTATTTTCATAGAGATATTTTAGCAAAAATTGACTAAAATAGCTCAAATCAATACAAGGACTTTAGAGTGAGTGAATATTATTATCCTATTTTAGCATTTCATATCATTGCTGTTTTATCATGGATGTCATTATTATTTTACCTACCAAGACTTTTTGTCTATCATCAAGAGCATAAAGATAAAGAACAATTTGTCGAAGTAGTAAAAATCCAAGAACTGAAAATCTATAAAATCATTGGGTTTCCAGCCATGATAGCAACTATTATAAGTGGAGTAATGCTTATTATTGCAAATCCTGATTTATTAAAAGAAGCGTGGTTTCATGCAAAACTTTCTTTACTTATTCTACTTATTGCTTATTCATTTAGTTTAGAATACTTTCGAAAACAATTAGCAAATGAAACCTGTAATAAAAGTGGTAAGTTTTTTCGAGCCTACAATGAAGTACCAACTATATTAGCAATACTTATTGTAACATACGTAATAACAAAAAGTATACCTATTATATTTTCACTAGGTATTACACTCTTTTTTGTTTTTATAATGTATATGATTATGAAAGCAAAACCAAAAAATAACCAACAAAAATAAAAGGTATAAAGATGAAAATAGTATTTTTAGATAGAAAAACATTAGGAAGTGATATTAACTTAGAGCAGTTTGAAACTCTAGGAGAGGTGATTTATTATGATTTTACTCAACCTGATGATGTACTGCAAAGAGTAAAAGATGCAGATGTTGTTGTAACAAATAAGGCAATAATTGATAAGAATACTATGGAAAACAGTGATCTAAAACTGATTTGTATCACTGCAACGGGTATGAATAATATTGATTTAAAATATGCAAAAGAGAAAAAGATACCAGTTAAGAATGTAGCCGGGTACTCAACATCAAGTGTAGCACAACTTGCTTTTTCTTACATACTACAGTTTGTACAAAAAATCAATTTTTATGATAACTATGTAAAGTCTGGTGGATGGGAAAATAGTGAAATTTTCACAAATAATGATAAACCATTCTATGAATTAAATGGTAAAACAATTGGAGTTATTGGTCTAGGAAATATAGGAAAAGAGGTAGCAAAAATAGCAACTGCATTTGGCTGTAAAGTACTCTATTATTCAACAAGTGGAAAAAACAATAATAATATATATAAAAATGTGTCACTTGAAGAACTTTTACAAGAAGCTGATATTATCTCAATCCATTGTGCCTTAAATGAGCAAACAAATAATTTATTAAATAAAAACAACTTACATAACTTAAAAAATGGAGCAATTTTACTCAACCTAGGTCGTGGTGGACTAGTAAATGAACAAGATATAACTGATGCCTTAAATAATAATCAAGATATATATTTTGCAACAGATGTAACAACTGTTGAACCAATTAAAAAGACTTCTCCTTTATTGACTATAAAAAATAAAGAAAGAGTTATTTTCACTCCACATATTGCTTGGGCTTCAGTCGAAGCACGTACAAGACTTATGGATTTAGTATTTAAAAATATAACAGATACATTATGAAAAGCATACATTCTAACAATCTAAAAATAATTCCTTCTAAAATTATCTGTATTGGAAGAAATTATGTAGATCATATACAGGAACTAAATAACGAAATACCAAAAGATATGGTAATATTTAATAAACCCAACTCTTCTATCTCAAATGAACTAAAATATTTTAGCGAAGACACCCGTTATGAAGGGGAAATTTGTTTTTTAATCAAAGATAATAAAATAGATGCAGTTGGCTTTGGACTTGACCTAACAAAAGCAAATGAGCAAAACTACTTAAAACAGAAATCTCTCCCTTGGGAACGTTCAAAGGCATTTGATGGTGCTGCTGTATTAAGTGAATTTGTTTCCTTAAAAGATGATATTTCTAAAATTCGATTAGAACTTTTTATTAACGATGAATTGATTCAAGTAGGTGGGTATGAACTTATGATCTATAAACCATCAAAAATGATTGAAGAGATAAACTCTTTTATGACACTTGAAGATGGAGATATCATTATGTCAGGTACGCCAAAAGGGGTAGGAACGTATAAAAAAGATGATAAATTTGTAGGAAAAATATATCTTAAAGATACTCTACTCATTCAAACTTCATGGGTAGTGAAATAATAAATGTGCTATACTATGTAATATTTTACATATAGGAGTTTGAAGATGGGATTGTTACTGTATAAATCTGATGAGATGTACTCTAGTACAGAACTTATTAGAAAAAGTAAAATGATTTTTGATAAGGTTTTGGATAAGAAAATAGAAAAAGCAATTATTCTAAGAGATGGGAAACCTTGTTTTTTACTTATGGAATTTAAAAAATATGAAAAAATTATGGCTGAATATGAAGAGCTTAAAAACTATGTAACATCAATAAAAGATAACTCACCTACAAAACAAACTAAACAAGTAAAAAAAGCCAAAAAAAATAAAATAGAAAAAGAAGATGTAGCAAGTGTGCCAACACCAAAAAAAATACCCTCTCCTATTATCCAAAATATCACTCCTGAAGATAAAACAAAAATAGCCCAACTTAATAAAAAAGAACCAGAGATAAGTGAAGAGCAAGAGATAAGTGAAGCCATCGAAAGTATACAATCGATGAATTTTGATGGAGATATGAAAAAAGAAGCAGAAGAAAAAATAAAAATTCGAATTTTACAAGCAAGAGAAGAGCGTGCAAAAATATTAGCTGATGAAAAACAACAAAAAGAAGATCTCAAAGAGGAGCTTATTTTACAAAGTCAACTCAAAGAAACAAAATTAAAAAAAGATAGAGAGTTACGTGAGTTTTGGGATTAATAGCAACTTTTGAAGTAAAAAGTTCTTTTTGCTGATTAATATTAAAAGGGTTCTTCATAAAATTCGAAACAAATCAGGTCAATTTGGATATAATAATATAAATTTCAACACTAGTTTTAACACAAATTTAGACTTTGGGTATAACCCAAATAATTTTTAAAGGATAATTATAATGGATTTCGATACAAATATAAGAATACTTTTCGTAGATGACAGTTCAACAATAAGGGAGATGGTAGAAAGTTCTCTTATGGAAATAGGTTATATGAATATTCAAGGTGCAGAAGATGGAGTAGAAGCATTAGAGTTAAGTGCAGAAGAAGATTATGATTTCATTATTACTGATATTAATATGCCGAACATGGATGGAATTACACTCATACAAAAATTAAGGGATAAACTTGACTATATGTCAACTCCAATTATGGTTCTAACAACAGAATGGAGCCAAGAGATGAAAACAAAAGGGAAACAAGCAGGTGCAACTTCTTGGATAGTAAAACCTTTTAACACAGAACTTCTACACAATGGAATAATAGAAACAATCAAAAAAGTAAACGAATAAAGAAGGAAAGAAAAATATGGCAATAACACGATTTGCACCTAGTCCAACAGGATATCTACACATTGGAGGCTTAAGAACAGCACTATACAGTTATCTATGGGCTAAAAAAACAGATGGTGAATTTAAACTAAGAATTGAAGATACAGATAATGCAAGAAACAATGATGATGCGGTAAAAGCAATATTAGAAGCTTTTGAGTGGGTAGGGATGCCTAGTGACTGTGAAATAGAATACCAATCTAAAAGAACAGATATTTACAAAAAATATATAGCGCAATTACTTGAAGAAGGTAAGGCTTATAAATGTTATATGAGTAGAGATGAACTTGATGCACTAAGAGCAAAACAAGAAGCCACAAAAGAAAACCCACGATATGATGGGACATGGAGACCAGAGGATGGGAAAACATTACCAGAAATTCCTGCTGATATAGAACCAGTAATAAGAATAAAAGCTCCGCTTGAAGGTGAAATCACATTTGAAGATGGGGTAAAAGGTCCTATGAAGTTTGAAGCAAATCAAGTTGATGATTTTGTAATCGCTCGAGATAATGGTATGCCTATTTATAATTTTGTTGTAGCTATTGATGACTATTTAATGAAAATGACTGATGTTTTAAGAGGTGATGACCACTTATCAAATACACCAAAACAAATCGTAATTTATAATGCATTAGGTTTTGATGTACCAAAATTTTATCACATGCCAATGATTAATAATCCATCAGGGAAAAAGCTCTCTAAAAGAGATGGTGCTATGGATGTTATGCAATATAAAAGAGATGGTTATTTGCCAGAAGCATTACTTAATTTTCTTGTTCGTCTAGGATGGTCAAATGGGGATCAAGAGATATTCTCAATGGATGAGATGTTAGAATTATTTGATCCAAATAATATTAACAAATCAGCATCAGCATACAATGCTGAAAAATTATTATGGTTAAATGCACACTATATTAAAAATGTTCCAAATGAAAGACTTATTCGAGATTTAAAGTTTCATGATTGTGAAATTGAAGGTCATGATAAAAAAGAGATGGTATTAGACTTATGTAAAGAAAGAGCAAATACTTTAGTAGAATTAAAAGATGCAATCAACAACATTTTAGATGTACCAACTTCTTATGAAGCAAAAGGCTCAAAAAAGTTTGTAAAAGAGGGAACATCTGAAATGCTACAATCATATATCACTTTATTAGAAGAGAACAAAGAGTTACATACTCCAGTTGATATTGAAGCGATTACAAAACCATTTATTACAGATAATGGTTTAAAATTTCCACAACTTTTCCAACCAATTAGAATCGCACTTACAGGTGGAACAAATGCACCATCTGTGTATGATATCATAGCGGTTCTTGGGATTGAAGAGACTATTGTAAGAATAGAAAATTCCATTGAAATAAACTTCGGAAAAGAGGAAGTGTAAATATGATAACAATTTGGCACAATAATAGATGTAGTAAATCAAGAGAAGCAAAAGCTATTTTGGAAGAATCAGGTTTAGAATTTGAAGTTTTCGAATATTTAAAAAATGATTTTTCTAAAGAGGAACTTCTAAAAGTTATGGCACAACTCAAAATCACAGATATAAATGAGATGCTAAGAACTAAAGAAAAAGAGTACAAAGAACTTGATATTAAAAACAAATCACAAAATGAAATATTAGACCTAGTCGTACAAAATCCAAAACTAGTAGAACGACCTATTATCATCAAAGATAATAAAGCGGTAATTGCTAGACCTATGGAAAATCTCACTAATTTATTAGGATAAAAAATGAAAAACAAAAAATATTTTTTAAAAAAAATTTCTAACTATGCAGTTGTAGGTGGTCTTGGAGCAACATTAATTGCTTCTATGACTGGGTGTGAAGATCAAAATGCAAATGGACAAAATGGACAAAATAGCAATACAATAACAAATGCTAGTCAAAAACAAGGTGCCTTTGTCATTGTGGAGAAAAATCCACAAGGTGGTTATCAAATCGTTGATGAATTTCCATCAAGTAAAACTACAATTGTTTTAAGAGAAAATGGAAATGAAAGAATTTTATCACAAGCTGAAATAGATGAGCTAGTAGCTCAAGAATCTGTAAAAATAGACAATGGTACTTCAAATTTAACAAATCCTCAAAATGCACAAATGAGTGGTGGGGGTATGGGTCTAGGCGAAACGATACTTGCTTCTGCTGCTGGGGCTATGATTGGTGCGTATATAGGAAATAAACTATTCAACAACAGTAACTACCAAAATCAAAGACGTACTAGTTATAAGTCACCTTCAACATACTCAAAAAGTAAAGATAGTTTTAATAAAGCCAAATCAACAAGTTCTACAAAATCATCTAGCACGAAAAAAAGTGGTTTTTTTGGAAGTAACAAAAGTAGTTCATCATCAAGAAAATCAAGTGGCTTTTTTGGGGGATAAGAGATGAACTTAAAAAAATTAGAACCATTAACCAATGAATACTTAGAATCAATAGGATTCACATGGCATACAGATACAGATGAGACATCTTATGTAAGTGATGAAGTTGTAGTGATTTCAGAAGGAGAAGCAGAGGCATATTACGAAGCTACAAATGAGCTTTATGATATGTTTTGTGAAGCTGGTCAGTATGTGATCGATAATAATTTATTTCATGAACTTGATATCCCTTTTAATCTTGTTGAAATCATTAAAGACTCATGGGAAGATGATGTACACTGGCATCTTTATGGAAGATTTGATTTAGCTGGAGGGTTAGATGGAAAACCAATCAAACTAATCGAATTTAATGCAGATACACCAACAGCACTATTTGAAACTGCTATTGTTCAATGGGCCATATTAAAATTTAATAACCTAGAAGAATCAAGTCAATTTAATTCATTATATGAAGCAATCAAAGATAATTTTAAACGATTTGTAACATTAGATAGTGATATAGAAAAATTTGAAGAACACTATGAAAAACTAAACTGGAAAATACTTTTTTCATCGGTAGCTGGAAATGATGAAGAGGAAAATACTACAAAACTCCTCCAGCATATAGCAAGTGAAGCTGGTTTTCAAACAGAATTTGCTCATATCCATGATGTAGAATTTTCTAATGATGGTATCTCTAAAGATGACGAATTATACGAATTTTGGTTTAAACTTATTCCATGGGAAGATATTGCAATAGATGAAGGAGAATTAGCTGTTACATTAACAGAAATAATCTCTAATAAAAAAGCTATTATTTGTAATCCTGCATATACTCTTTTATTTCAAAGTAAAGGTATCATGAAAATTTTGTGGGATTTATATCCAAACCACCCATTATTACTAGAAACATCATTTGAACCACTAAACAATACAAAACAAGTAGAAAAGATGTGTTTTGGTAGAGAAGGGGCAAATGTTGCTATAGTAAATGAAGACAACTCTTTAGAAACAAAAACCGATGGAGACTATGGGAACTTCAAACCTATTTATCAAGAATATATTGATTTTCCAAAAGATGAAAATGGTGAGCACTACCAAGCGGGAGTATTTTATTCTTATGAAGCGTGTGGTTTAGGATTTAGAAAAGGTGGAGTTATTTTAGATAATATGTCGAAATATGTAGGTCATATAGTAGAATAACTTTCGAAAATTTCTTAAAAGGTATAAAATGTTAAATGACCAAAATTTTATAAATATTGCAAAAGAGATTGCAAGTGCTAGTAAATGTGTATCTAAACAAGTGGGTGCAGTTATAGTAAAAGATGGAAGAATTTTAAGCACAGGATACAATGGGACACCACCAGGTTATACAAACTGTACAGATCATTGGGATGGTGAATACACAAAAGATCACCATGAGTGGAGTAAAACTTATGAAATCCATGCGGAGATGAATGCAATCATTTGGGCAGCAAGAGAAGGTATAAGTATAAATGGTGCAACTATTTATGTTACCCTTGAACCTTGTAGTGATTGTAGTAAAAATATTATTGCAAGTGGTATTAAAAGAATCGTATACGATAGATCCTATGAACATACCAATTCAGATTTAGTAACAAAATTTATAACTGATAATAACGTGAGTATAGAAAAACTTGAAAATACCAACAAATAAAGATTTTTATTCTGAATCAATAAAAGAGTATGGTATCTCAGCTCAAGGGGTGAGATGGAATAATAAGCACAGTCAATATAAAAGATTTGAAGCTATTACTAAAAGAATGAAAAAAAAGATACTTACTTCAACTATTATTGATGTAGGGTGTGGGTTTGGTGAATATTTTGAATATCTTAAAAGTAATAAAAAACTTCCTATAAAGTATATAGGTTTAGATTGTGAAAAAGATATGATAAATATATGTAAAAAGAGATTTCCAAATGAAGAATTTCATGTGAAAGATGTGCTAAAAGATGATTTGATAGAAGCTGACTATTTAGTTTCTAGTGGTGCGTTGAATATATTAAAACATAAAGAGATAGATTTGTTTATCTCTAAATGTTTTGCCTATTCTAAACAAGGTTTTATTTTTAATTCATTGAAAGATTTAACTTTTAACAATATAAAACAACATGAAATAATAGATATCTGTAAAAAGTACTCTCAACATATATCTGTTTTTGAAGGATATATGGATAACGATTTTACTATTCTTATGGTAAAATGATTTTTTAACACAAGGAACAATACAATGAAAAAAATATTATTAAGTTTTTTAATCACAATAGCAACTTTACAAGCTGATTTAGTAAATGCCATTGCTATTTTAGTTAATGATACCCCAATTACCCTTTATGATATCGATAAAGAGATGGAAACGAAAAAAATACCTAAAAATGTCGCCGTGTCAAAATTGATTGATGATATTTTATATAAGCAATCTGTAAATAAAAATAAAATTAGTGTTGATATATTTGATGTGGATAATTATATTGAAAAATTAGCAGCCAATAATAATATGAATGTATTAGATTTTAAATCATTAGTACGTCAACAACAAAACTATGATCAGTTTAGAGAAAAAATCAAACAACAAATCATTCATCAAAAACTTATCGGTAAAATTGCTAGTGGTAAACTTACCATTGCTACAGAGGATGACTTAAAAATATATTTTGAAAATAATAAGGAACAATTCAAAGTTGCAAAAGTTCTTGATGTTGTGGCGTATGTTTCTAAAAATAAAAAACTTCTTTTGGAACTTAAAAAAAATCCAATGCTTCAATCAAAAGATATACAAGTACAAAATATTGAGATGAAACAAGAAGAGCTTAATCCACAAACAAAATATATCCTAAATACAACACCTGTTAAAAAATTTAGTGCAATATTTGCACAAAATAAAAACTATAATATGTTTTTTGTGAAAGAAAAAAGAGATATTACAATAGTTACATTTTCAGATGTAAAAGATAGAATATTTCAAGCAATTATGAAAAAACGAGAACAAGACTATCTCAAAGAATATTTTGAAACTGCTAAAATAACAGCAAATATAAAAGTTCTTAGGTAAACAAGAGAGTAAAATCTATCAAATCATCTTCAGATGATATATGATATAATCACAAAATAATAAGAATTAAGGAAACAACATATATGTTTGAAACAATTATAGGTTTAGAGGTTCATGCTCAGTTAAATACAAATAGTAAACTATGGTGTAATTGTGCTACTAGTTTTGGAGAGGTTGCAAATACCAATGTATGTCCTACGTGTTTAGGTCTGCCTGGAGCTCTTCCTGTTTTAAATAAAGAAGCAGTACACAAGTCTATCCAGTTAGGAACAGCAATCAACGCTGTGATAAATAAAAAATCTATTTTTAACAGAAAAAACTATTTTTACCCTGATTTACCAACAGGTTACCAAATCTCTCAGTTTGAAGTTCCAGTTGTAGGAATGGGAAAAATAGAAATTGACTTTCAAGATGGCACAAGTAAAACTATAGGGGTGACAAGAGCCCATTTAGAAAATGATGCAGGGAAAAGTTCTCACGCTGGAGATCATTCAAAAGTTGACTTAAATAGAGCAGGAACTCCACTACTTGAAATCGTATCAGAACCAGATATGAGAAGTGCAGAAGAGGTTCTTTTATATCTTAAAAAATTACACTCTATTGTAAGATATATTGATATTTCTAATGCAAATATGGAAGAGGGAAGTTTTCGATGTGATGTAAATATCTCAATACGACCTAAAGGTGAAGATAAACTTTACACACGATGTGAAATCAAAAATATGAATAGTTTCAAAAATATTGAAAAAGCAATTCATTATGAAGTACAAAGACAAAGAGAAGCTTGGGAAGATGGTGTTTATGAAGAAGAAGTTGTTCAAGAAACAAGACTTTTTGATGTAAATACAGGTGAAACTAGATCTATGAGAGGAAAAGAAGATGCGGCTGATTACAGATATTTTCCAGATCCAGATTTACTTCCACTTATCATAACAGATGAGATGATAGAAAAATACTCTGTTATTCCTGAACTTCCAGATGCTAAAAAAGCACGATTTGTAAAAGATTTTGGACTAAAAGCATATGACGCTGGGGTTATATGTAGTACTAAAGAGATGGCAGCTTATTTTGAAGAGATGATGAACTGTGGTATCAGTGGTAAAATGGCTACGACATGGCTTACAGTTGAATTACAAGGTAGATTTTCTGAAGGGATGAATGTAACAACTTCACCAGTTGATGCACAAAAACTTGGGAACCTAATCAAAGCAATTGAAGCTGGAGATATTTCAGGAAAAGCTGGTAAAGAAGTACTTGATTATTTAATGGAAAATGAAGCTACTGTTGAAGAAGTTATTGAAAAACTAGGACTTAAACAAGTAAGTGATGACGGGGCTATTTTAGTAATTATAGATGAGATTTTAAATGCAAATCAAGATAAAGTAGAACAATATAAAGGTGGTAAAGAAAAAATGTTTGGTTTCTTTGTAGGACAAGCTATGAAAGCATTAAAAGGTGCTGGAAATCCACAAATTATCAATAAACTTTTAAAAGAAAGATTGGCGTAGATTGATTATATGAAAAATACAAATGAAATTTCTGCAATAGACTTATTCTGTGGAATCGGTGGGGTTTCCTATGGATTCAAACAAGCAGGAATAAATATTAAAGCAGGAATTGACTTTGATAATAGTTGTAAATATGCTTTTGAAAAAAATTGTGATTCTGAATTTATTCATGCTGATATTTCAGAAGTGAAAAGTGAAAAGATTAACGAACTTTTTGATAACTCTAAAGTTAAAATCCTAGTAGGTTGTGCACCTTGCCAACCTTTTTCTACATATTCTTATAAAAGCGATAAACAAAAAGATACAAGATGGCAACTATTATATGAGTTTTCAAGAATCATAAAAGATACTCAGCCTGATATAGTTTCGATGGAAAATGTACCAAACCTATTAAAGTTTAAAAAAGAACCAGTATTCCAAAACTTTGTTAATGAACTAGAAGGATATGGTTATCAAATTTGGTATGATGTTGTTTATTCACCAGACTATGGTATTCCTCAAAAAAGAAAAAGATTAGTTTTAATTGGTTCAAAAAAAGGTAAAATAAAATTAATACCACCAACACACAAACCAGAAGAATATATCTCTGTAAAAGATGCTATTGGTCATCTTGAAAAAATTAGTTCTGGTGAAAGTTCTAAAAAAGATTTTATCCATAAAGCTTCAAAAATATCAGATAAAAATATACAAAGAATTAAACAGTCAGTTCCTGGAGGAACTTGGAAAACAGATTGGGATGATAGTCTAAAATTAGAATGTCATAAAAAAAGTCAAGGTAAAACATATACAAGTGTATACGGAAGAATGAAGTGGGATGAACCTTCACCAACAATGACAACATTTTGCACAGGTATAGGAAATGGAAGATTTGGACATCCTGAACAAGATAGGGCTATATCACTAAGAGAAGCGGCTATTTTACAAAGTTTTCCACAAGACTATCAGTTTACCGATAAAAAAGAAAATCTAAAATTTGGACAAGTTTCAAGACAAATAGGTAATGCTGTACCACCTAAGCTTGCAGAAGTTATAGGAATTAGTATAATAAAACATTTAAAAGGATATTAATTATGGCAAAAATTAAAAGTAAATTTGATGAAGAAAAATTAACAGAAATACAGAATCAGATCAATGAAAAATCTGGAATGTATGAATATATTACTAAAGACTACCCTTTTGAAGTAATTTATACAAAATTTGGAGATGAAGTTGATTTAAAGGCAACTCTATATGTACCAGATTATCAAAGAGAATTTGTTTGGGATACAAAAAGACAATCAAGATTTATAGAATCTATTTTATTAAAAGTACCTTTAACTCCTTTTTTAGCTTCTATTGATGAAAATGGTAGACTAGAAATCATTGATGGTTCACAAAGAATCAGAACATTAATTGCTTTTTATGAAAATAGACTAAACTTGAGAAGTCTTGATAAACTTGATAAACTTAGTACTCTTGAAGGTAAACCTGTTGTAGCAAAATACAAAGACTTACCAAAAAAAGCACAAAAAGATTTTTATAATAGAGATTTTAAAATTATCATTGTAGATGAAGCAAACTCTGAAATTAAACAAGATATTTTCAATAGAGTAAATACAAGTAGTGATAAGTTGACAGATAGTGAAATTAGAAAAGGTTCTTATGCAGGTGATTTTTATAATATGATACTTGAGCTAAAAGATGATATAATTTTTAGAAGTATATGCCCTGTATCAAATAAAAAAGAGCCACGTGGAGAATATGAAGAGTTAATATTGAGATTTTTTGCTTATATTGATAGATATCAAGATTTTAAACATGATGTAGCTATCTTCTTAAATGACTATTTAGACGATATGAATACAACAATATTTGATAAGAATAAGTATATTGTTTCATTTAATCAAATGGTTACGTTTATAAATAATAACTTCCCTATTGGCTTTAGAAAAGAAGAAAGTAATAATTCAATTCCAAGAGTAAGATTTGAAGCAATCTCAGTAGGTGTATATTTAGCACTTCAAGAAAATCCAAACTTAACAAGTCCAAATATGGATTGGTTAAATTCAGAAGGATTTAAAATTCAAACTACCTCTGATGCAAGCAATAATCCTAATAGACTACAATCAAGAATAGAGTTTGTTAGAGATGGTTTATTAAATAAGCTAGATAATAAAAGACTAGCTAATGGATAATACAAAAGATGATTTTAAAACTAGAAAAACTGAGATAGAAAATTATTTTGATTTTTTACATGTAATTGATGATGAAAAAACATTATTAAAATATAATAAAGATAATGAAATGGTTGAAGAAAAAATACCAACTAAGCTTCAAACAATTCTTATTGCAAATACATTTTTAATTTTATATAACCTTATAGAATCAACAGTAAGAAATTCAATAGTAGAAATATATGAAAAAATTAAAGAAGATGAAGTTAGTTATAACGATTTATCTGATAATTTAAAGAGAATATGGTTAAAACAAAAAGCAAAAAGTTTAAAAGATAATAATGTTGGAGAATCTACGATAAAAGACAGTATTCAAGATATTATAAAGAATGTTGTAGAAAATGAAATAATTTTGCTAACTAAAGATGATATAGATATATCAGGTAATATAGACGCAAGAAAAATAAGAGTTTTAGCTGAAGAAATTGGATTTGATAAATCAACCAATGAAGCAAATGGGCAGAACTTAGTTGTGATTAAAAATAAAAGAAATGGTTTAGCTCATGGAAATTACACATTTTATGATGTCGGTCGTGATTACACTGTTAATGATGTAAATACATTCAAACAAGAAACATTTGATTATTTATTTGATGTAATTAATAATATAGAAAAATTTATTAACGAAAAGAAATATCATGTTGAATAACTCAATTGCAGTTATAGGAGCAGGGAAATGGGGACAAGCACTACACTATGCTTTAAACCAGCAACAAAAGTGTCTTATCACAAGTAGAACAAAAAAAGATATAGAGAACTTTGTATCTTTAGAAGAGGCTCTTAACTGTGAATATTTAGTTATAGCAATACCATCTCAAAGTATAAGAGAATGGTTAACAAAAAACTTCAAATATTCTGGTCAAAAAGTACTTGTGGCAGCCAAAGGTATTGAAGCAAATACGGGTGCATTTTTACAAGATATATATGAAGAGTTTGTCCCTAAAGAAAATCTTGGATTTATATCTGGCCCATCTTTTGCTAGTGAAGTGATACAAGGACTTCCAACTGCACTAGTAATAAATTCTACATCAAAAAAATTCTATAACCATTTTCATCAATTTTTTCCAAATTTTATCAAAACATACTACAGTAAAGATGTTATAGGAGCTGAGATTTCTGGTGCTTATAAAAATGTTTTAGCAATAGCTAGTGGTATTTGTGAGGGCTTAAAGCTAGGTCAAAATGCTCGTGCTAGTTTAATATCACGTGGACTTGTAGAGATGACACGTTTTGGACAACATTATGGAGCAAAGAAAAGTACTTTTATAGGTCTTAGTGGTGCAGGAGATCTTTTCTTGACAGCTTCAAGTACCTTAAGTAGAAACTATCGAGTAGGGCTAGGATTAGCTGCAAATAAATCTCTTGAAGAAATTTTAACTGACCTAGGAGAGGTGGCTGAAGGTGTGATGACATCACAAGCAATTTATACATTGTCCCAAACAAACAAGATATATACGCCTATTGCAAATGAAGTGAAACTTATTTTGGATGGTAAAAATCCACAAGATAGTTTAAAAGATTTATTAAGCAGTTAAATACTAACTTAATAAGTCTTTATTTTTTTTATTCATTGTAAATGCATTCATTGATCTTGAAATTTGATCTTCATTTTCTTCAACTTTTTCAAAATACTTCTCAACTGTAGCAGTTGGATTTAAAAATAAAATTGATTCTTCTATAACAATTTGAAAAATTGCATATAATGGTATTGTTACATGTGAACCAAAGTTTTCACTTCCAAAACCTGCTTCAAAAGTTATCGTTTTTTCTGTAAGAATTATTGATTCATACGTATAGTTTGACAAAGTAAAAAGAGTGAAATGTGAAAAATTCTTACTAATACTCTCTGGCATTTCTGGATTAAATTCTACTCCATTAATATTTGCAGTTATTGAGAACTCTTCATCTTTATTGATAAGATATTCTATAACCTCAAAAATTTGACTCTCCAACATATCTCTATAACTTAAATCTTCTACTATATTAAATATCATTATTTATCCTTTTTTACATACATAAATATATTTGTCATGTTCTTCACTACTATGTAAATTGAAATTGATAATATTTTCTATCTCAAAACCAACTTCTTCTAAAAGTGAAGACAACTCATTTTTTTCATAACAATACTGTTCAATAGTCCCAGTAATTTTTATATATTTATCTTCTTTATCTTCTTTATTAAATAGAGTGATATCTGTATACAAAATCTCATCTTCAAAGTTTGCATCTATTGCTATAAACTTGTCTCTAAGATCAATATTTAAAGTACCTTGTGCAATATTGTCAAATCCATATAAACTGTTTATATCAAAGATAAAGTGACCATCAATATTAATTACATTGTAACAATCTGTTATAAATTCTTTTATATAATTTTTTGGTATATAGTTAATCACATCAAATGTAGCAGTTGCACAATCAAAAGTTTCTTTTACATCTTTGATATCAATACATTGTGCATTTGTACCTTTTGATACTGCAATATCAATCTGCTTAGCGCTTAAATCAACACCAAAAGTTTTGATGCCATTTAAACCCATAATATGACAAAACTCACCTTGACCACACCCTATATCAATAAGAGTTTTGGGTTCTTTTGATAAAACAGTATGCCCAATAGTTTTATAAAGATGATGTACTTCATCTTCAAAATCAAGATACTCTTCTATTGTTGCATATAAATCAAGTGCTTGCAAGCTGTTCTCGTAACTCTAAAATTTGTGTTTTTTTATTATAGTAAGAGTTTTTATTAGAGATTAAAAATACACTTGATTGCATAATAGTATCTCCCACTTCTAAACCATTTTGTTTCATTGTTTCACCTGTTTCTACAATATCTACAATACAATCAGAAAGACCAACTAAAGGTGCTAATTCTATAGAACCATATAGTTTCACAATATTAACAGCCATCGCTTTACTTTCAAAAAATTTCTTTGCAATTGTAGTGTGTTTTGTAGCAACTGTAATTTCTGATTTTGACCAATCAATTTTATCACCAGCACGAAGTCCAATAGCAACTTTACATTGCCCTATTTGTAAATCGAGTAATTTAATTAAATCATATTCTTTCTCTTCTAAAACATCCAGTCCCACCACACCTAAATCAGCAGCTCCATGCATTACATATGTAGGTACATCTTGATTTCTTACATTTAAAAATGTAAAACCAGCTTTTTTTAATATAAGTTTTCTATCTTCAAATACAAATTTTTCGTTAAAAACTTTTTCAAATTTTTCTAGTGTTTGTTCAGCGATTCTACCTTTTGGTAGTGCAATTGTTAACATCTATTTTCCTTTTTTCGATTCTTTTATAATTTTTTTCATACTGTTAAATATCATATTTTTTTTATATTTTACAGGGATTTTTCCAAAATAATTTTGCAGTAGATCTTTATCTCCACCTGTAAAATAAATTTTTGTTTTATACTTCTCATACTCTTTTATAATGGGTAAAGTAATAGCACTAAAAATAGCATAATTTATAGCATCGTTAGTAGTTAATGGAATTTTATCTAAATTTGTATTTTTTTCAAAGTCAAATGATAATTTTTTAGAGATATTTGGATAAATAGATTTGTACGCTTCAATACCAGGAATGATAAAACCACCTTTGTGTTTTCCCTTTTTCATGATATCTACAGTGATTGCACTTCCTAAGTCAACAATAATACCATCATCAATATAGTAACAAACTACTTGCCTATCGATACCCATACCTTCATAAGCTGTATTAAAATTAATAAGTTTTTCTATATTTGTCGCTTTTGGATATTTTACTAAGAATTTTTTTGTTGCTTTTTTATTTACACTTACAAAATAAATTGTCTCATTTTTATAAGATGGTAAATCTTTTAAACTCTCTTTTATAGATATTTTAAAAGTTTTTTTATTTGTTTTAAAATGGTAAGTAGTATTGCCTATATCACACAATATCATATTCTAAATTCTCCGAATAATTAAATTAAGTGTATTATAGTTAAAATACAATTTATTAACAATATTTTATGAAGGTTTTATTTGAATATAGCAATATTTGGCGGTAGTTTTGACCCTGTACACATTGGTCATGAAAAGATTATAAATGAACTTTCAAAAATTAGTTATATAAATAAACTAATAGTAGTTCCAACATATCTCAATCCCTTTAAAAAGAAATATCTATTACATCCAACAGATAGATTCGATATATTAGACCACATGTATGAAATCAATCCAGATATTCAGATTTCAGATTTTGAGATAAAGAGGCAAGAAGCAACGCCATCTATTATCACGGTAAGACATTTTAAAAAAAAATACAAACCAAAAAAGATATTTCTTATAATTGGTTCTGATAATCTAAAGAGTATCCATTTATGGAATGATTTTGAAGAACTTAAAGAACTTGTGGAGTTTATAGTTGTTAACAGAGATGGTTATGAAGTAAAAAATGATATAATACAATTTAAAACCATACATATGAATATAAATATAAGTTCATCATCATTAAGAGATAAATTAGATATAAAATATATTCCTAAAAAAATACAAAAAAAGGTAACCGATATATGGAACAAAGAATTAAAAAAATAGTTGATGTATTAGATTCTAAAAAAGCTGAAGATATTGAAGTTTTTGATCTTACAGGTAAAGGCTATATAACAAACCAAGTAATTATTGCTACTGCTTTAAATAATAAGCACTCTGTGGCATTATTAAGTCATTTAAAAGATGAACTCAAACCAGAAGAGGAGTTCGTTAGAACTGAAGAAGATGGAGACTGGACTATTATCGATTTAGGTGATATTTTAATTCATATCATGACTCAATCACATAGAGATATTTACTCTTTAGAACAATTTCTATCGACATTTCCATTAGATAAATAAGAACTATTTCTTATTTATCTTTTAACGTACAAAGTATGTTATAAGTTTATATCCACTTCCTGCAGCAATAATCGTACCAAAAACATTCAATACAATATTTAAAATACCATACCAAAAATTACTGTTTAATAAAATAAAACTCTCTATTGCGAAAGTAGAATAGGTTGTTAAAGCACCTAAAAAACCTGTCACAAGAAACAATTTAAATAAAACATTTGGAGTGTATGTTAAAAATAATGCAATTAAAATTCCAATGATAAAACTACCTATAATATTAACCGTTAAAGTTGCCAATGGTACTTCGTGTGGAAAATGCTTCACCATCTCTATTCCAACATAAAACCGAGTTATTGCGCCTATAAATCCACCAAGACCAACGGCAATTGCCGTAGCAAGATTAAATGTCATTTTTAAATTCTGATTCTAGTTTTTTCCTCATTGTTTCTTCCATATCTTTATACCATGTAGTTTTTTTCTCAGCTTTTACAGCTGGTAAATAGATAACTTTTACTACTCCACTTTCTTGTGTGAGGTTTTGAGAGTCTAAGATTTTTCTTGTTCCTATGATTACTACAGGTTGTACCAATAAATCATATTTTTCAGCAATCATTTTTGCACCTGCTTTAAATTTCAGTAGTTTTTTCCCTTTTGATCGTGTTCCTTCTGGAAAAATACCTATTGGTCTTTTCGTTGAGAGTCTCTCTTTACAGTCTTTTAAAAGTTTAATTAAACTTTTTTTGCTCTCTCTTTCTACTAAAATCATATTGGGTGCTTTTACAATATGCCCAAACCATGGAAGATTTGCAATTTCAATTTTAGCAATCCATGCCAAATCACGTGAGTGAAGATACTCAAACAATACAATATCAAGGACAGACTGATGATTCATCACTTGCATTTGTGCATTTGCATCTTCTTTTCCTTCGATTTCTAAAGTTATTCCAAGAAGCCACATTTGCATAGTAGCCCATTTTTGTCGAAAGTATTTTGTATTTCCTCTAAAAATATACATCAGTATAATCAAAAAAGTAACTGTAATTGCCATTAAAACAACAGTGAAAATTCCTCGTGCTTTTTTAAATATCATTTTTTTTAATCCACCCTATACTTTCATTTTTGAATAGTACTTTTATAAATTTTTCATTTTCATTCACAATCTCTACAATCTCTTTTGACTCTAACGACTTAAATATTGTGGAGTTGTTAGTTGGTAATATATACACTTTTATGTTTTCTTTTAAAAGTATTTTTTTATTTGGGATAAATAAATAAGCTAATAAAATAATAAATAATGTGATAAAAACAAGATATATGTTTTTTCTTTTTATTATAAACACAATTATAAAAAGTGCTAAAAAAAGACCACTTAGTGCCTGTTTATAAATAAGTACACTACTATTGTAAGGATTTAATTCTGTTTGTGTACTTACTAATTCTTCATCTAGTATTATAGGTATAGTCATCATTACAAAATCTTTAAGATCTGTATTATAATATGTAAATTTAATTTGTTTTTTGTGACTAGGAATCATCACATAATAGTATAAGTTTTGTACTGGATACATATCACTTAAACTATCTATACCCTGCTCCTCTCCATAAGAGTTTAAAATAAAATCTTCTAAGTTTCCATTGGTTGCTTTTAAATTAATTGTTGTATGTAAAATATTGTTTGTATACTGTTTTGTTTTTACCGTAAATATCTCTAGATTTTTAGCAAGTACTTTAGAAAACAATTGTTGATTTACAGCAATTTTTTCATATTGTATTTCTGGAGAATCTATTGAAATAAAATCAATTATCTCTTCATCTTTCGCTAAAGCAAGTGTTATTTTAGGTAAAACAAAATCCTCATTAAAAACTTTATAACTAATCGTTGTAAAATATTCACTTGCCTCATTTTTTGTCCAAACTATATCTTTAGTAAGTATTTCAATATTATTCTCACGAGTAAAAGTGGTAACTATTTTGTCATAAGTTTTATGACTTTTTAAAATTAATGCTTTTAAAGTTACATCAAATTTTTGACCTGTAAAAACTCTTTGTGGATAAGAGTTATATTCTAAATATAACTCTTTTGATTCTATCTCTTCATTTGAAAAGAGTGTAGTAATAAATAAAGAAAGGAGTATAAGTACACTAAAATTGTATTTCATCATACCCCTCTTTTCTTATTTATTTTAAAAGACCTTGAAGCATTTTTACTCCGTCATCACAACCTAAAAGCATCTCCATCGCACGTTCTGGATGAGGCATAAGTCCAAATACATTTTTTTCTTTATTACAAACTCCGGCAATTTGTTCAACACTTCCATTTAGAACTTGGTTTTCACCTTTTTCATTACAGTATTGAAGTAATACTTGTCCATTTTTTTGTAACTCTTCTAAGCCATCAGATTCAATAAAATAGTTACCATCATGATGAGCTACAGGAATATTTACAACTTCCCCTACTTCTAATTCTTGTAAAAAAGCATTATCATTATTTACAACTTTTAGATGATGATGTTTTGAGATAAAATGTAAGTTATCATTTCTTTTTAAAGCCCCTGGTAAAAGTCCAGTTTCTGTTAAAATTTGAAAACCATTACAAATACCTAAAACTTTTCCACCATTTGCTGCATATGCTTTAACAGCATCCATAATTGGTGCAAATTTTGCTAAAGCACCACTTCTTAAGTAGTCTCCATAAGAAAACCCACCTGGTGCTACAACAAGAGTTGTACCTTCAGGTAATGAAGTTTGCTCATGCCAAACAATAACTACTTCAGCACCTAATTTTTCAAATGCATATTTTGTATCATGTTCACAGTTAGTCCCTGGAAATTGTAATACTGAAACTTTCATAGTTTTATGCTTCTATTGTAATATCGTAATCTTCGATTACAGTATTTGCTAAAAGTTGCTCACACATTTTTGTAGCTTCTTCTCTTGCTGTATCTTCATCTGCACAGTTAAGTTCCATTACAATTTGTTTTCCAATTCTAACATCTTTTACAACTTCTTTAAATCCTACAGTATCAAGTGTGTGATGTGCTGCTTTTCCTGCTGAATCTAAAACACCTTTTTTAAGTCCTATGTTGATTATTGCTTTCATTTCTTACCTTCTATGTAAATTCTATTTTGCGATTATATCTAAACTTGCCTTATAAGTATTAGACAAGTTTCAGAGCCACTTGAGAATAGAATTATTTAGTTAAACTATTATGTATAGTGCTATATCCGTTTAAAATTGTATTTTTAATAGAATCTGGTACTTCAACTTCTAGTTTTTCACCAGCTGCTAATTCTTTGGATTTTTCTTTCCAATTATTTGCTTTTCCAAAATCTCTTAAGATTTGTTTATCCATTGAGATAAACTCACCTTTATCAAAATTTTCTTTAGCAATAAACCTTGAACTCTCAGGTGTTAAAACTTCATCACCTAAAACCCATTGTCCATCAGCATCTACAAATGCTTCAAATTTTGTATCTACGATAACAATACCGTTATTTTCTGCAAACTGCGTAAAATCTTTAAATAGATTTTCTAAACTTGCAATAATTTCAGGAAATACTTCTCTTACCTTTTCAGTATTTAAAGGGATATCTTTTACCCCTTTTGTTGTTGGTGTGAAAATTGGTGTTTCAAACTTATGCCATTGTTTTAAATCAGATGATAATTCTAATCCATAAGGGTCATTTCCAGTCTGACATGCTTCATATAACGAACCTGTTAAATAGTTTCTAAAAATAAATTCGAACTGTACCACTTCGCCATCAATTTCAGCCTCTAAAGGTTTACATAATTCCATCATTTGACATCGTGGGAACACTTCTAATGAACTATCTACATTCTCTTCTAAAATAGCAGTTCTGATACCTGTTTGTCTTGCAAATGCTGCACCATTATTTGAAATAGCAGTTTGAGATACACCTTTCCCCTCTATTTCCAGATTTAATGGAATATCAAATACAGAACATCTATCACTTCTTACTAATAATACTTTAGGATCATTACCTGGACAAGTATATAAATCAGCATTTTTACCTATATAAAATAAGTTATATCCTAACTCTTCTAATTCACTAATACCTTTTTCTTCAGTTGTTTTTTTTGATTGTGGCCAAAGACCAAGTTCAATAATTTTTTCTATTTTCATTTTTTTCCTTTATTTATTCATAATTATAAGTGATTTTAAAATATCAATACCATTTTTTAGTTGGTTATCTAACATAATCATCTCATTTGTAATAATCTTTTTATTAACTTTTTTTGCTTCTTTTTTCTTTTTATCAGTTTTTATTTTCTTGTCAGTTACTTTTTCAAGTTCACCTTCAAGGTGTTTTCTCATATTTGATTCTTTGAGTTTAAATTCTGACTCTTCTTCTGCTAATACTTTTCCAGGATATACTTTGATATCTGGAACAATCCCTTTAGCTTGAATAGTTCTTCCACTTGGCAAATAATATTTTGCAATAGTAAGTTTTATAGCTTCACTACCATCATCATTAATAGGAATAATTCTTTGTACTGAACCTTTTCCAAATGTATCTTCACCAACAATAACTGCACGTTTTAAATCTTGGAGTCCACCAGATACAATTTCACTTGCACTTGCACTTCCCCCATTTACTAAAACAACCATAGGTACATCTGTTACAGTTGTACTTGATGTTGCTTTAAATTCTTCATTTTCTCTTTTATCTTTCCCTTTTTGAGAAACAATAACACCTTTATCTACAAATAAATCAACTGTATCAATCGCTTGACCTAATTGTCCACCTGGATTATTTCTCAAATCTAAAATAATTGCTTTTGTTGTTTTTTTATATTTTAGAATATTTTTTTTAAGTTCAGATGCAACTTTCATATCCATAAAAGAGGAAACTCTTAAATATAAAATCTCTTCATTGATAGTTTTTGCATATACAGATTGAATTTTTATTATATCTCTTATAATATCAATTTTAATAGGTTTTGATTCACTTTTTCTTACTACAGTAATACTAATAGGTGTACCAGCTTTCCCACGCATAATTCCTATCGCATCAGATAAACTCATATTTATTGAAGATTCATCATTGATTTTAATGATAATATCTCCAGATTTTACACCCGCTTTAAAAGCAGGAGTATCATCAATAGGGGAAATAATAGTTAAAGCACCTTCTCGTTGACCAATAACAATACCCAGTCCACCAAATTCACCTTTTGTTTCAACTTTCATCTCTTTATATGATTCTTTATTTAACATAGAAGAATGAGCATCTAACTCATGTAATAAGCCAGTAATAGCATTATCTACAATTTTATCTAACTTTATATCATCAACATACAGAAGCTCCACTGCTGCAATAACTTTTTGTAATTTTGTGTATGATTCCAACCGAGTAGGTTCTGGTTCATTTGTCTTATTTTCTTCTACACTTTGAGCATAAAGTGCCGTTGTAAAAAGAAATGACAAAGACAATAATAAAAACTTTTGCATCTTAAATTGACCTTTTATTTTTTTGTAAATTATATCTAATTAATGTTATAATAAGTCTTTAACAAACTTAAATTTATAGGACTAAACAGATGGAGAAAGAACTCGAAAGTATGCAAAAATTTTACGACATTATTATAGAATTTTTCGTTAATTACAGTTTTCAAATAATTGGTGCAGTTATAATACTTTTCATAGGCTTTTTTATCGCTAAAAAAGTTTCTACACTTATAGAAAAATTTTGTTTATCAAGAGAGATGGATATCACCTTAACTAAATTTATCGCTATGGGAGTAAAAATTGCTATTATTGCTGGCGTTGGAATCATTGCAGTAGGAAAACTAGGAATTACTATTACCCCTTTTGTTGCAGCAATTGGTGCTATGTCATTAGGAGCTGGTTTAGCTCTACAAGGATTATTATCAAACTTTGGTGCAGGAATATCTATCATAGCAACGAGACCCTTTATAGTAGGAAATACTATCTCTATTCAAGGTCATACAGGTGTAGTAAAAATAATTAAACTTGCTTATACTGTTTTAGAAACAGAGGATAAAGAAGAGATAACAATACCAAATAAACATATCGTAGGTGAAGTACTCATAAACTCATTTGAATATACTATAGTAGAGATGTCAGTAGGGATAGAATATACAGCAGATCCCAAAAAAGCTATATCTGTTATCTATAAAGTATTAGAAAGTTTTGATGAGATTTCAAAAGAATCTAAAGCACAAGTAGGGATAAAAGAGTTTGCAGATGCTGCTATAAATATAGAGCTTCGATACTGGGCTCCGACTCAACAATACAATGAGCTTCAGTATAAAGTAAATCTTGCAATTTTTGAGGCATTAAAAGAGAATACTATCAATATTCCATTTCCTACATATAATATTATTAAACATTAAAAGGATATCTTAATGAGACCTACTTTTAAATCATTTGTTGTAAAACTAATTTTAGTAGTATTAGTTATATATAGTTTATTGGGTTTTATTATTTTACCCTATTTCATACAAAGTAATTTTAGTAAACTAATAATGCAAAATTTTAATACAGAAGGGTATTTAGGTTCTGTAAAAATCAATCCTTTTACTTTTGAAATAAGCTTTCAAAATATGATTATTAAAGATAAGCAACACAAAAATATTCTCTATTTTAATAGTCTCGATCTTGACTTAGAAGTTACTGCTTTATTTCACAAAGAAATTGTTCTCAAATATTTAAAAATTGATAATTTAAAAACTTCCATAGTATTGTATAAAAATAATCAATTTAATTTCTCACATATACTAAAACAGTTAAATCAAAATTCGAATCAAAATGCAACTCCAGAAATACAAAAAGAAACGAGTGCATTTAAATTTGTTCTTGAGAAATTCTATTTAAATAATATTCGAGTTGAATTTGAAGATAAAACAAAAAATACACTTCTTAAAAGTACAATTAAAAGCTTTTCAACTACAGTACAAATCAATCAGGGAAAAGAGCAATTGGATATTTTTATTGATGATTATATTTTAGAGATTCCTAGTATACAGTATCAAGATAATAGATTTACTCTTCGTTCAACTAATATACAACACAATATTAAAAATATTACCATTAACAAAAAAGATACTTTAACATTTCTTTTAGACGAGCTGACTTATTTTAATCAAAATATTGAATTTCGAGATTTAGTGAAAAATAAAAACAATATTTTAAATTTTAAAGATATAAATCTCAACCTAGATAAGTTTTCAAGTAATAAAAATGAACCTAGTCAAATCTCTTTATCTTTAAAAACACCAAAAAATGGAAATATAAATCTTGAAACAAAAGCGATACAAGAGCCTTTAAACATTGATAATAAACTGTTAATTAAAAACTTCACTATCTCACCATATAAAGCCTATGTAAAAGACTTTATTAATATTGATATCAAAAAAACATCTCTTGATATAGACTCAAAAATTCTACTCACTAAAGATAAACAAAATGTAGAAGCAGATATAAATATTTCAAACATTGATTTAGCCCATAACCTTACAAATAAAAATCTTCTACAACTGAGCACTTTAAATATTGAAGGGTTAAAATACACTAATAACAATTTATTTATAAAAAAAGTACTCTTAGATGATTTTAGTACATCATTTAAAATAGATAAGCAAAAAAATACAAATTTTGATGATTTATTGGTCAATGCAAAAAAAGAAACAAAAGAAAAACAAAAAGATAGGAACTCTACATTTAATTATTATATTAAAGAACTAATACTTTCTAATGGAAAAGCTAATTTTTCAGATTATTCACTCCCATTAAATTTTGATACAAATATTCATAGTTTACATTCAACAATAAATGATTTATCATCTAAGAATACAATTGCTAATGTTGATTTCCAAGGTGTTATAGAAAAATACGGTCTTGCAAAAATTAATGCAAAAACTATTCTTTCAAATTTTAAAAATAAAACAGATGTAAAAGTAGAATTTAAAAACTTAGACGTAATTTCTTTTTCTCCATATTCTGGTAAATTTATAGGACAAAAAATTGCAGATGGAAGACTCTGGCTTGATTTAAACTATCAAATAAGAGATGCTCAACTTTCAAGTACAAATAATATAAAAATAAAAAACCTAACCTTAGGAGAAGATGTCGAAAGTAAAGATGCCCTTAGTCTTCCTGTAGGTTTAGCTATTGCATTATTAGAAGACGGGGAAGGTTTAATAGATTTAGATGTTCCCGTAAAAGGAGATATGCAAGAACCAGAGTTTGAACTCAGTGGTGTTATTTGGAAAACAGTAGGAAATGTGATTACAAATATAGTTACAGCACCATTTAGATTTTTAGGTTCATTACTAGGTATTGACTCTGACGAACTAGGTATTATTAGCTTCGATTTTGCGAAGAGTGATTTACTTCCACCCCAAAAAGAAAAACTTGATAAGCTTATTGAAGTTTTCCAAAAGAAAAAAAATCTAATTATTGTTTTACAACCAACATTTCATAAAACTGAAGATGTAAAATATTTAAAAGATATAAAATTTGCTAAATTGACTACTTCAAAAGATAGAGAAAAGATGATTAAAGAGATTTATCAAAAAAAATTTGGAACGAAAAAATTTAAAGAGTTACAGAAGCTATCTGTTAAAGGTGAGTTCATTAATACTTTATCGAGTCAAATTAAATCTACTATTATCATTCCGCAAAATGAATTAGATTTACTGGCAAAACAAAGAGTTATAAATATAAAAGAGTATTTTCTATCTCATAAGTTAAGATTAGATAGAATCCAAATCAAAAATACTGTCTTCAAAAATGAAGATTTAAATACTAAAGAGTTATCTCTAAAGTTAGAATTAAATATAAAAGATTAAAAATGAAATTTCAATTAGACGCAACAAGTGGTGGTGCTCGTGCTACAACTTTAACTATGAGCCATGGAGAGGTACAAACTCCTGTTTTTATGCCAGTAGGTACACAAGCCAGTGTAAAAGCACTCGATCATAATGATATGCTCAATCTTGGAGCTAAAATAATACTAGGAAATACATATCATATGTATTTAAGACCAGGCAGTCCTACGATTAAAAAAATGGGTGGACTTCACGGTTTTTCAAAATTTCCAAATAACTTTCTCACTGATTCTGGTGGATTTCAAGCATTTAGTTTACGAAAACTTGATGGAAAAAATGGTAAACCTGATCCTAATGGTATCACTTTTAAATCTCATATAGATGGAAGTTTACACCACTTTACACCAAAAAGTGTGCTTGATGCACAATATGATTTTAACAGTGATATTATGATGATTTTGGATGATTTAGTTGCTTTACCAAATACAAAAGAGAGAATCAATCTCAGTATCGAAAGAACAACACAATGGGCAAAAGAAGCTATTGAGTACCACATGTCCCAAAAAGAAAAAGGGATAGGAGTAGGTCAAAATATATTTGCTATTATTCAAGGTGGAATAGATAAAGAATTTAGAAAAAAATCTGCTACTGAACTTTGTGCTTTGAGCGATTATGATGGTTTTGCTATTGGAGGATTAAGTGTTGGTGAGTTAAATAATGAGATGTATGATACTGTTGAGTGGACTACACAGTTTATGCCAAAAGATAAACCACGATATCTTATGGGAGTAGGGACTCCAGAAGATTTAATCGAAAATATCGATCGTGGTGTTGATATGTTTGATTGTGTTATGCCTACAAGAAATGCTAGAAACGGTACTTTATTTACTACTTTTGGTAGAGTTAATATACGTGGAGCAAAATTCAAAGAGGACCCTAAACCTATTGATGAGGCGTGTGATTGTTATACCTGTAAAAACTACTCAAGAGCTTACTTAAATCACCTCTATAGAAGTGGAGAGATGACATATTTTAGACTTGCATCCTTACATAACTTACACTACTACTTAAACCTAATGAAAGAAGCCAGAGTTGCCATTTTAAACGACAATTGGGTACAATTCAAAAATGACTTTTATAAAAAGAGAGAAAAATAATGACAATAGATAATACAACAATTGATAAATTAGCAAAATTATCATCACTTACAATTGAAGAGAACCGAAAAGAGAGTTTAGGAAAAGAGCTTGAAGATATCGTAACTTTTGTAGAAAATTTAAATGAAATTGATGTAAGCCATGTTGATGCAACATTTACTACAATTGAAGGTGGTCAACCATTGCGAGAAGATAAATCATTTAAAGAAGATGGGTTATCAGATAAAATCATGGCAAATGCACCAAAAAGTGCAGATAATCATTTCATCGTACCTACAATCATAGAGTAGGATTCTTTAGTGATAAATATTTATGGAATTAAAACTTGTTCAACAGTAAGAAAAGCGATCAAATTTTGCAAAGACAATAATTTGGAACATAGCTTTATTGACTTTAGAGCAGAGCCTTTAGAAGAGAATAAAGTAAAATATTTTGCTTCAAAAGTTGATATCAATTTACTTTTTAATAATAGAGGAACAAAATATAAAGATTTAGGTTTAAAAGATTTAAACTTAGATGAAGATGGAAAACTTGATTGGTTATGTAAAGAAAATATGCTTTTAAAAAGACCTGTTGTTGAGTACCAAAAAGAAAATGAAGATAAAGTCTTGATATCTTTTAATCAAGAACTTTATGAAGAAGAATTATTAAGTAAATAGAAGTAGTAGACTTCTATTTATTATGAAGAGAATGAATAATTATCCTCTCATTACTTTACCGTAATTATTTGTAGCATCTCTGCTTCCGCCCATGTTTCCAGTTGCAATCATTCCTACAATTACTACTACGATAGCGATTCCTATCCATTTTACCATATTACATTACCTCCTTTGCATTTATTCCAAGAACTTTAAGTCCTGTTCTAATCGATAGAGCAACCATACTTAAAACTTTTAAATATTGGTTTTGTTCATCTAGTCCTACAATTCTATGCTCATTATAAAACTTATGTGTCATAGCACTTAAACCGTGTAAATAGTCTGTAATTTTTTGCATATCTCTTTTATCAAAAGCTTCATTAAGTACAGTACTTAATAATAATGCCTCATACACTAAGTCTTTTGCATCTTGATTAATTAACTCAATAGAAGAGTTTTTTACATCTTCTGCTGTTACTTCTGCTTTTTTAAACAACTGGTTTATTCTTGCATGTGCATAGTTAATATAAAAAACTGGGTTCGAAGAATCATTGTTTTTTAATAAATCAATATCAAACTCTAAATGAGTATCACTTTTTTTCGTTAAAAATACAAATCGTAAAGAATCAGCACCAATCTCATCAACAATATCACTCATTAAAATTACTGTACCAGCTCTTTTACTCATTTTATATGGTTGTCCACCTTGAAGTAGGGCTACCATTTGAGAAAGTAATATCTCTAATTTTGAAGAATCATTTCCTAAAAACTCGATTGCAGCTTTTACTCTTTTGATATACCCGTGATGATCAGCACCCCAAATATTGATATATCTATCATATTTTCTATCATATTTATCTTTATGATAAATAATATCACCAGCTAAATATGTAGGGATTCCATTGTCTCGTACCACAACTCTATCGGCATCATCACCATGATCAGTTGAACGGATAAAATCTTTTCCATCTTTATTATAAATACTTCCATTTGATTCTAAAACAGACTTTGTTTTATCCCAGTTTACATATAGTGATTTTTCACTCACATAGTTATCAAAACTAATACCTAAATCAAGCATATCTTTTTTGATAATTTGAAGCACTTCATCTTTTGCAAATAATGCTAACTCTTCCTCTTTTGAAGAGTCATCAAAAACTTCTTTTCCATACACTTCTACACATTTTTGTGCAATATCTATTAAATATTCACCTCTGTAGAACTGTTCTGGGTATTCGACTTTTTCTTTTAAGATAAACTCTTTCGCTGCAAGATTTAATGATGTAGCTAAAAGTTGCATTTGAGCACCAGCATCATTTACATAGTATTCACTTGTAACATCATATCCTAAATAGTTTCCAACTTTACATAATGCATCACCAAAAACAGCGCCCCTAGCATGACCAATATGCAAAGGACCAGTAGGATTCGCGCTTACAAACTCTAAAAGAATTTTTTCATTTTTAGCTTTACCTTTTGCAAAATCTTCTTGTAAAGATAAAGCTTCATCAATCTTTGATGTTAAAAAATCGTTTGATAATTTAAAATTAACAAAACCTTTTATGGCGGTTACACTTTCAAATATTTCACTATTTTCAAATTTTGTAGCCAACTCATCAGCTATCATCATTGGATTTTTTCTTAATTCTTTTGCTAAAGAAAAAGCTAAAGGTGTTGCAAAATGTCCTAAAGATATATCTTTAGGTTTTTCAAGAACAACCTCTCTTTCTAATACTTTTTCTATGTGTGTTTTAACTGTATTTTGCACTTATAATGACTCTTTATATTTTATACTGTAGTTTTTTTATCAGTCTCAGGTGTTACACTTGACTCTTGAACTTTTTCATCTTCTATTTTCTTATCATTTGTAGCCATTGTAGTTGGTTCATCTTCTTTTAAAGCACCTTTAAAATTTTTTATACCTTGACCTAAACCTTTAGCTAACTCAGGAATTTTTTTCCCTCCAAATAATAACACTACAACTGCAACAATCGCAAATAGTTCTATTCCACCAGGCATACCCATCGTAAATTCCTTATAAATAATTTTTTTTAATTATACTAAATAAACTCTTAACCATTGATATAATAAAATGTTCTTAAAATAAATCACTTGGAATTGATATGAAATTTACAGCACCGTTAAAATCAAATAGTATAAAAATAATGCTTCTTGGAAGTGGAGAACTTGGTAAAGAAGTTGTTATCGAAGCACAGAGGTTAGGTATTGAGACTATAGCAGTAGATAGTTATGCAAACGCTCCTGCACATCTTGTTGCAAACAAATCTTATGTAATTAATATGAAAAATGAAGAAGAACTTCTGGAGATAATGAGGAAGGAAAAGCCAAATTTTGTTTTACCAGAAGTTGAAGCAATTAGTATTTCAGCATTATTTAAAGCTGAAAAAGAGGGTTTTCATATCATTCCAAATGCGGAAGCTGTTAATAAAACAATGAATAGAAAAAATATTCGTGTTTTTGCTTGTGAAGAACTCAAATTACCTGCATCAAAATACGAGTTTGTGAGCACACTTGAGGATTTAAAAAGTTCTGCTAACAATATGGGTTTTCCATGTGTTATTAAACCAGTTATGTCAAGCTCAGGTCATGGACAAAGCATAGCAAAAAAAGCAGATGATTTACAAAACTCATGGGAGATAGCAAAAGAGGCTAGAGGTGATGCTAGCGAGCTTATCGTTGAAGAATTTATCTCTTTTGATTATGAAATCACATTATTAACCGTACGAAATGAAACAGGGACTACATTTTGTGAACCTATAGGTCACATTCAAAAAAATGGAGATTATATTTTTTCTTGGCAACCAATGAATATGAGTGAGATAGCAAAACAAAAAGCTATCAATATTGCACAAAAAATCACTGATGGTTTAGGTGGTCGTGGATTATTTGGGGTTGAACTCTTTGTAAAAGGTGACGAGGTATTTTTCTCTGAAGTAAGTCCACGACCACATGATACAGGTATGGTAACAATGATAACACAATCCCAATCTCAATTTGCACTTCATGTAAGAGCAGTATTAGGTTTACCGCTTGACTATATAACGTATGGAAGTGGAGCAAGTGCAGCTTATAAATCTACTACAGATACATTTATACCAACACTCAATATTGATTCTAGTGTATTTACTCAAAATTCTTTCGTAAGAGTCTTTGGTAAACCACAAACTCATGAAGGCAGAAGAATGGCTGTTGCATTAACATTTGATAAAAATAATAGTGAAATAGCACTTAATAATGCTAAAGAGTTAATTCAAAAAATTACTGAATAAAAATATAACTATTCTTACAATTTAATAATTACAATTTTCACAAGACATAGTTCTCTCATCATCTGTACAAATTACACATTTTGATACAGATGAATCGAAATTTCTTTTTTCAGTACACATTCTATGATTTGACGCAATATAACTTACATTTTCTACTGCATCAAATGTCAATAAATTAACAATATCCGCAGTAACATTTCTATTTCTTAATACTGCTCTACGGATAATCATATTAGGAGATAATATCAATTCATTCAGAACCAACCTATCCGATGTCGTTATCGCCAATTCTAGTTTTTCATCTATTGATAGTTTTTGTAAATTCAAAATATAACCTTTATACTTATTTATGTCACTTTGTCATAATAAGTCTTACAAAAATCTTAATTTGATTACTTATTTTTCCCTTTTGAACATTTTTCTGTTCTTAAGTTATCCAAAGAATTAAAAACTTTCTCTATATTATCTTCTACACTACTTGTAACTGCAAAGATTTGTCCATTATTATATCCACCAGAATAAAGTTCAGTTACATCTTGAGTCATAGTGTGAACATTTTTATGTGCATCTTTAAGTGTATCCCAATGCTCCGACTTTAAAAAATCTTCATCATCTACACTATCTATCCATTTTCCTAGTTTACAACTATGGTGGTCTACTACTTTAAAATCATGTCCTTCATCACATTGTAAAAAGTTTGTATTTTTAAAATTGATATGATCTGCTTTTAAGGAACCAAAATCAAACATAAGATCCATATCACAGGCACCTTCTTTTGCTGTTTCTAAAAATGTGGTTCTTGTAATTGCTACTTCAAGTTTTTTTGCAATTTGTTCATTATTATTTGCCATATCATTTATTAAACTTGCTACATTTGCATTTTCTTGTGTTACTTTATCTAATTGGTTCACTGTTTCGCTTATTTGTACCATTGAAGTTTGTTGCTCTTTTGCAGAGCTTGCAACATCATTAATAATACTAATAGTAGAACTAATATTATCATTTAAATGATTATAACCTTTAATCATATTTTTAGATATCTCTTGACCCTCATCAGTTTTTGCAGCTGCTTTTTCAACTAAAGCTTTAATCTCATTAGCTGCTTCTGCACTTCTTGATGCAAGATTTCTCACTTCTTGCGCAACTACAGCAAAACCTTTTCCTGCTTCCCCTGCTGTTGCTGCTTCAACTGCGGCATTTAAAGAAAGAATATTTGTTTGAAATGCAATTTGATCAATTACTGTAATTGCCTCTTTAATAGCAGTAACTTGCTCCGTAATTTCCTCCATTGCAGTTGATGTTTCATTTGCTAATGCTTCACCATCTTGTGATGATTTCGTTACACCTTTTGCTAACTCAGCCATTTTATTTGTATTATTACTACTCTCTTTAACGCTTTCTAAAATCTCTTCTATTGCAGCTGATGCTTCTTCTAGTCCTGCTGCTTGGGTGTTTGAAGAGTCACTTAATGAACGAGATGAATCGTTAAGTTCTTTTGAAGAGCTTAATAAGCTTCTTGTTGTCATATCAACTATTGCAATAATACTTGATATTGTGACTCCCGTATTTTTAGCACCACTAATAATTGATGCAATTTCCCCTGTAACACCAGGAATTGAATTGATTTTATAATCAAATTTTGCATTACTAAAAGCGACTAATATTTTTGAAATCACATCAAGGTTGGATCGCATTCCATTTACAAGGTTATTTATTTCTAATGCAAGGTCTTGAACTCCTGCTGAATATGCAGATGACTTAATATTTGTATTTAATAATCCAGCATTTGCACGTGTGATAACTGATTTTGCTTCATCAATAACTATTTTGTCTTGCTTTATACCCTCTTCTATTGATTCTAAATAACTATTAAAACTATTTACAACATCACCTATCTCATCATTATTCAAAATTTTAATTTTATTAGCATTATGGTCACTTATTACATGATCTATTGAGTCTTTTAATTCTTTAATAGGTTTAAGTACAATTTTTTTAACATTAAATATAGTTGCAACTAAATTAATTAAAATTGCAAAAACTAAAATTATCATTGCTAAATATATTAAATATTCAGTTTTATCTAAAGCTAAATGTACTTTTTCAAATGATCTTGCAAGTATAGCAATACCTAACTTTTCCCCTTTTGCATCCTTAATATCAACATAAGTATAAAAGTATTTGTCTGTCATAAGAGTTTTTTCTGATATAATTTTTTGTATATCAATACTCTTTAAATCGTTTAGAAAAGTATCATTTATAAATTTTTGTGAGATGATATAATTATTCTGAAAAATCTTATCTGGTCTAGGTTCAGCAACTTTATGTTTCATATCCATAAGAAGTAAAAAACCTTCATCAGATTTATCAAAAGCTTTTGCTACAGAATTAAGCCCTTGTATAAATTCTAATGAACCTAGATGATTATTGTTACTTACAATTGGGACAACTGAACGTAGACTTAAACCAGCTTTTCCAATCTCATATCCATTAACTGGTTGTTTTGTATTATTTACAGTTACAACACTTTTTCTAAATGAACTTAAATCATCTCCGAATTTATTCTCTTTCCAATTTCGTAAAAATGATTTATTTTCATTTGTATGAATATGAATTTTTATATTTTTAAAAGATGTTCCATTTTTAAGTGTAGTATTAATATTTTTTAAACTATTAATAGCAAGTTCTCTTCTATTGTTTTGAAGAGATTCTTTAATCAATCCATCATTTGATATAGAAAATGCATTTGTTATCCCTATATCTTTTTTAGATTTAAGATATTCGTTGTATGTTGAGTGTAACTCTTTTTGAGTATTTTTATATACCTCTTCATCTATTGTTGCTTTATATGTATTAAGTGTAAAATAACCTAATAATATAATTACAAGAGATACCAAAACTGAAATATTAATAAACTTTTTAGAAATTGCTTTTCTTTTCATAAGTTTTCCTTATCGTAACTAGTTTAACAACGATTATATCTAATTTTCTATAATAAAATTATTTTTTAATGATTTTTTGTGATAGCTTATATACTTATTTTTTTTATTTCCCATATATTTATAAAAAGAGATACCTTTAATAGTTTTTACTATCTCAAAATGATTTTTATCATTTATTTTTTCTAACTCTAAATGGGTATTTATATATTTTTCTTGGTAGTTTTCTAAGGTATTATATTTATAAGATTCTGATACCTTTCCATCTCTTACCATATTGTTTGTTTCATTTTGTGTAACAGCAGGACAGCTATCATCAATGTAAACATTATCATCAATATTTGGACTTAAAGGATAGACTCTACAAATAGAGGGACGTTCATCATAAATAGTACATTTATGATCTTTTATATAAGGGCAAAAAGATTTACCATCTGAAAAGAGAACTACTGCTTTTAGATATCCCATCTCTCCAAAAGTGAAAAGAATAGGAAAGTTTTTAGACACCATCTCAAAATCAGAAAGAATAAGTTGGGAAAATATTGTCCCCTCTCTTCCATCACAACATTTTGCAGGACACCCTTCACATGAACTAAAGGAGAAAGATTTATCAGTGGTATCTAAAAATGTTTTCAATAGTAACTATTTTTTGAAAACTCTTTTGAAAATTGCACTTACATTTTTAGTATAATATTCATAGTTAAAACATTCTCTAATTTGTTTTTCTGATAATGATTTTCTTAACTCATCATCAGCTAATAAGTGACCTAAGTATAACGATTCACCTTTTTTATTTGTAGTTGCTTTACCTTGTTGGATCTCTTCCCAAACTTTCATTGCATTTCTTTGAACAATTCTATATGCATCTTCTCTACTTACACCTTTTAATGGAAGCTCTAGTAATACTCTTTGAGAGAATACAAGTCCACCAGTTAAGTTAAGATTTTTCATCATATTTTCTGGCATTACTGTTAAGTTTGCAATTACATTATTCATTCTATGAAGCATAAAGTCTGTAGTGATAAATGCATCTGGTAACCAGAATCTTTCACTTGAAGAGTGAGAGATATCTCTTTCGTGCCATAGTGCTACATTTTCCATTGCTGGAGCTGCGTGAGCTCTAATAGATCTTGCTAGTCCTGTGATGTTTTCAGTTAAAATAGGGTTTCTTTTGTGAGGCATAGCAGAAGATCCTTTTTGACCTTTTGCAAAAAACTCTTCAGCTTCATAAACTTCTGTTCTTTGAAGATGTCTTACTTGAACAGCAAATTTTTCTACCGTTGAAGCCATACAAGCTAAAGCAGTAGCAAGTCTTGCATATCTATCTCTATGTACAACTTGATTTGAACAAGGTTCTGGTTTAAGACCTAATTCTTTCATAGCATACTCTTCAAGTTCTAAAGGA
>Ga0193953_1000160_pt1 | contig 37962 bp, 25 predicted proteins | sample BB_4_MG_FD_140325 | JGI IMG/M metagenome (GOLD analysis project Ga0193953, IMG submission 140325) | Microbial mat bacterial communities from the Broadkill River, Lewes, Delaware, United States - BB_4_MG | ecosystem: Environmental > Aquatic > Freshwater > River > Microbial mats | place: USA...
GCAAAAAGCATCTCAATTGAGATGCTTTTTTATTATACTTCAATATTAAATTATCCTTTTGTAAAATTTCAGAGTAAATGACGTTATTATAACATCTTAAATTTTTACTTTTACTTAAAATTGTAGGAAAAATTGAGTTGTGTTAAAAATAGTAGTTTGAAAAATTTATTTGCAGTATCATCATTCTTTGTGATACTTTTTTTTTCCTGTAAAGTACAAACAGAAACCTCGAGCAATTTAGATTTAGATCTTTTTGAAATTAGTCATGAATCAACTATTTCAATGGGTAAATCGATTATAAAATTTACAATTAGAAATAAAACGAATCAAAACTTGATTTTGATTGAACCTTCGATTGTTAGAATTGAATCCTTGGTAAATTCAAATTGGAAGGCAATTCGAATTCTTGACTGCCCTTGTGGAGCTCCTTGTGCACCTCCGAAGCAACAAGTTATTTTATCTCCAAATGAATCTTTTAAATTAAAATGGAATAAAAAAGAAGAATGGTGTGGTAAATTAAATGATTATGGAATTCCAAAAACTCATTCAAAGCTGACAGATGCAGGAAAGTATAGATTAAAGATCTATTATAAAACCAGAGATAATAAAATAAAAACAAAATTATATTCATTTAAATTGAAATATTAAATACAATGAAAAAACCCCAGATTCTAATCATTTCATTAACCTTTTTGCTGTGTTCTCAAATTATAAGTGGTCAACAATGGTTAAAAAGTTCCAAAGAAGAAAAACGCACTAAAATTAAATCCAATTTTTATGAGATTCAGAAAGAATTTAATGATTATTGGAATCCCTATCAAGTAAAAAACGGAAAATACAAAAGTAAGTCAGGAAAACAGGTGAAGGCTCCAGGCTGGAAACAGTTTAAGCGTTGGGAGTGGTATATGGAGCCTCGAGTGCACCCTGGAACTGGTGAGTTTCCTAAAACTTCAGCTCAATTAGAATTACAAAAATATAGAGCTAAGAATAGTAAATCTAAGAATAATTTAGAAGATTCCTCTAGCTGGACTAGCTTAGGACCTAATTCTTCTGATGGAGGTTACGCTGGAGTTGGTAGAGTGAATTGCGTGGCCTTTCATCCAACAGATAATAATACTTATTGGGTTGGAACTCCTGCAGGTGGATTGTGGAAGACTGAAGATGATGGTTTAAATTGGATTCCACTAACTGATAATATTGGTTCGATAGGGGTAAGTAGTATTATTATTCCTTCAGATTATGCTTCCTCAAATACAATTTATATTGGTACTGGTGATCGAGATTCTTTCGATACAAGAAGTATTGGGGTGCTAAAATCTACAAATGGAGGAAACACCTGGGATACAACTGGCTTAACCTTTTCTGTAACAAGCAGTAGTATGGTTTTTAAAATGTTGTTAAACCCAACAAATGATAATCATATTATTGCTACTACTAATTCAGGTGTTTATAGCACAACTGATGGTGGTACTAATTGGATGTTAATAAATAATTCGGTTAGCTCTTTATGTGATATAGAGGCTAAACCTGGAGATTTTAGCACACTATATGGGTCATCAAAGTATGGTGATGTTTTTAAATCTGTGGATTCAGGGAATACCTGGGTGAAAAAAATGAATTCAGATGGTGGTAAAACTATGATAGCTGTTAGTTCTGATGATGATAAAAGAATATATGCAGTTGTAGGAAATGATGGCTTAGATAAAATATATAAATCTGTTGATGGAGGAGAGACCTTTCAAGTGGTTTTGGAAGGGTCTACATTGAACTTACTTGGTTGGGATGCCGACGGGCAAGATGAAGGAGGTCAGGATTGGTATGATTTAACAATTGAAGCATCACCTTCAAATGCTGATATACTTTTAGTTGGAGGAATAAATACTTGGAGATCGCTTGATGCTGGGGCAACATGGAATATTGTTACCCATTGGTATGGAGCAGAAGGAAATCAATCTGTTCACGCCGATAAGCATGCACTTGTTTATAGAGCTAACGGAGATTTATTTGAAGGGAATGATGGAGGTGTGTACAAATCCAGTAATGACGGTCTTAATTTTATAGATAAATCAAACGGTATAATAAACAGCCAAATGTATAAATTAGGAGTGTCTCAATCTGAAAAGGGGACAGTTTTAACTGGGCTCCAGGATAATGGTTCGAAGTTAAACGATAAAAACTCTTGGAGAGATGTAAAAGGGGGAGATGGAATGGAATGTATTATTGATTATTCTAATGCAGATGTTCAATATGCAACCTATGTTTATGGTCAAATAACTAGAACCCTTACTCGATGGAATGGAGGTAGCTCAAATATCAATGAAAATATAGGTGATGGAAGCTTAAAAGGAGCGTGGGTTGCTCCATATATTATGGATCCAAAAGACCCTAATACGCTATACGTAGGATATGATGATGTATGGAAAACCACAAATAAAGGAGACACTTTTAAGAAAATTTCAACTATGACCACAGGAGGTAATTTAAGATCAATGGCGATTGCTCCTTCTGATTCTAATTATTTATATGTAGCAGATCAATCTACGCTTTTGTATACAAAAAATGGAGGCGAATCTTGGAGTGATATTACTGGAACATTGCCTGTAGAATCAAATAGTATTACGAGTATTTTAGTAGATTACCATCACCCTGAAAAGTTATGGGTAACAATGGGACAATATAATGGAAATAGAATTTTTGAATCTAATGATTCGGGGGTGACATGGACAAATATCTCAGCTGGATTACCAAATATTCCAATTCTGTCAGTTGTTCAAAGAAAATTAAACAAAGTAAACCAATTGTATATTGGTTCTGATGTTGGTGTTTATGTAAAGAGTGAAGATGAAAACTGGACCCTTTTTAGTACAGGTTTGCCAAATGTAATAGTTAGTGAATTGGAAATATATTATGATAAATTAAATCCAAATAACAGTAAATTGATTGCTGCAACTTATGGAAGAGGTTTATGGGAATCTCCTTTATTGACTGTTAGTGGAGGACCTTTCACTTACGTTCCAGATGATTATTTTGAACAAACTTTAATTGACTTAGGTTTTGATGATGTGTTAGATGATTATGTTTTAACAAGCAATATTGATGAGGTCACAGAGTTAAATTTAACTAGTGAAGCATCAACCAATTTAACTGGAATTGAAGATTTTAAAAACCTTCAAATTTTAAGATTAAATAATTATAATAATCTTAAATCGGTTGATATTTCAAAGAATGTTAATTTAGCTGATCTTTTTATAAGTAGTACATCACTACCAGTATTGGATGTTAGAAATAATCTTTCATTAACTAGTTTGACAATAAATAATAGTTTGTTAACATCTTTAGATTTAAGTAAGAACTCCTTACTGACAGCAGTAGATTGTCAAAACAATCAACTTAAAGAGTTAAATATAAAGAATGGGAATAATATTAATTTTTCGAATTTTAACGCGAAGAATAATCCAGATTTGGAATGTATTAATGTAGATAGTATTACCTGGAGTGAAACAAATTGGGTGAATATTGATACTCAAATAAGTTTTAGTGAAAACGGTTGCTTATCTGGAGATGTTACCTTCATTCCAGATGATAATTTTGAGCAGGTTCTTATTGATTTGGGTCTAGATGAATCTCTTAATGATTATGTTTTAACCAGTAATATTGAAACCTTAACAAATTTAAACCTTGAAGCAAAAGGGATTAAAGATCTAACAGGTATAGAGAGTTTTATTGGTTTAACAGAATTAAATTGTTATAATAATCAAATCTCTCACATTGATGTAACTAATAATACCTCATTAATAAAATTAATAGTTTGGGCAAATAAACTAACATCTTTAGATATAAGTAAAAATATAGCACTTCAATATTTAGATTGTGATACAAACCAAATTGAAGAACTTGATGTAAGTAATAATACAGCTTTAACCCATCTTTATACTTTGAATAATAACTTAGAGAGTTTAAATGTTAAAAATGGAAATAACACAATTCTAACAACTTTTGATTCAAGAAATAATGTGAACCTTGAGTGTATAAGTGTTGATAATGAAACGTGGAGTTATAATAATTGGACGGCAATAGATTCTCATGCAAAATTTAATGAGAAAGGCTGTACAGTTGTGAAGTTAACAAATATCCCAGATGATAATTTTGAGCAAGCATTAATTGATTTAGGAATTGATGATGTGTTAGATGATAAAGTATTAACTTCTAGTATAAATTCTTTAGGTTCTTTGGATGTAAGTGGTAAAAATATAAGTGATTTAACTGGAATAAGTGATTTTGTAAAATTGTCTGAACTGAATTGTTCAAATAATCAACTTACTGTTTTAGATGTAAGTATGAATGTTGAATTGGCAAATTTAAATAGCACATCAAATTTACTTTCTTGTATTTTAGTAAATTCTATTCAATTAATTAGTATTCCAGTTAATTGGAAAAAGGATGATGGGTCAGTTTACTCTTTAGATTGTTTAGATGATGATAATGATGGTGTTGTAAATAATTTGGATGAATGTCCAAACACCACAGTTGGTGAGGTTGTTGATAAAGATGGTTGTTCTCAAAGTCAATTAGATGATGATAATGATGGGGTGTCTAATAATATTGACGAATGCCCAAATACTCCTTTAGAAGAAGAGTCAGACGAAAAAGGATGTTCTCAAAGTCAGTTAGATGATGATGGTGATGGAATTATGAATAATGTTGACGATTGTCCAGATACTACTTTAGGAGAGCAAGTAGATGAAAAAGGATGTTCGCTGAGTCAGATCGATTATGATGGTGATGGAGTTTTAAATAATTTAGATGAGTGTGCTAACACACCATTAGGAGAGCAAGTAGATGAAAAAGGATGTTCACAAAGTCAGATTGATGATGATAATGATGGGGTGATGAATAATGTTGATGAATGTTCAAATACACCTTTAGGGGAGCAAGTTGATGAAAAAGGTTGTTCACAAAGCCAAATAGATGATGATAATGATGGAATAATGAATAATGTTGATGAATGTTCAAATACACCTATAGGAGAACAAGTAGACGGAAAAGGTTGTTCGCAAAGTCAGTTGGATGACGATAATGATGGAGTAATGAACGATATTGATAAATGTCCTAATACTATTGTTGGTGTTAATGTAAATGAAAATGGTTGTTTCTTTTTACCTGCAAATAATTTTACCATTGAAATTGAAAGTGAAACCTGTCCTGGGAAAAATAATGGTCATATTTTAATTTCGGCAGTTGAGAATTACAATTATGCGGTAGAAATAATTGGTGAAAAATATAACTTTTCAAATACTCAAACAATTGAAAACTTGTCACCAGGATCGTATGACATATGTATTACGGTTTCTGTAGATGAATACTTTAAACAATGTTTTACAATTATTATTGATGAAGGAATAGCCGTATCTGGAAAATCAGTATTAAATTCAAATAATACTGAAATTGAAATTTTAAAAGGAACACCTCCTTTCTCCATTTTTATTAATGGTAATAAAATTTCAGAAACGAATGCATCAGTATTTAATATTGATGCAAAAAGTGGTGATTATGTTGAGGTTAAAACAGCTGTTTTATGTGAAGGGATCTATTCTGAAACAATTAATTCTAAGATGCCATTGTTAGCATATCCAAACCCTACAAATGGGGTTTTTGAATTGAAATTACCAATTTTATTAAATGAAGTTAAAGTCGAAATATTTACAATTAATTCTCAGCTGGTGTCAAAAGGTATGTATCCAGTAAATAATGGAAAGGTTGAAATAAATATTGAAGATTTACCTGCATCTATATATATTGTAAAGGTGTATTTGGAGCAGCCGAAATCTGTAAAAATTATAAAAAACTAAATAAATTGAGATTAGTTTAAATGTTTTTTGTTTACTTAAAATAGGATACATTCTTTTGTTTGAAAGAGAAAAATGAATTAAGTATCCTATTTTGAGTACTATAGAATAGTTGAAGAAAAAGAAGCTATTTTTTTTATATTAAAACGAAAAAAAACGTTGTTAGTGTTAAAAATACTCTTATATTTGCATCCGCTAAGAGCAACGGTCTGGTAGTTCAGCTGGTTAGAATACCTGCCTGTCACGCAGGGGGTCGCGGGTTCGAGTCCCGTCCAGACCGCAAAAGCATCTCAATTGAGATGCTTTTTTTATTTAAAAAAGTTATTAAATATAGTATTCGGTAGTACTTGAAATTTCTTTTAAAACAAAATAACTTTCCAATACTCCAATGTTTTCAATTTTAGATAGTTTTAATCGCACAAATTCATGATAGCCTTCAAGGCTTATTAAATTTATTTTTAAGAAAAAATCTACTTTCCCTGCCATATGGTAGCATTCCTGAACTTCTTTTAAAGCTTTTATCTGTCTCTCAAATTTATCAATAAATCCTTCATCATGATATCTTAAAGAAACCATACAAATTGCTGTGATAGGAATATTAATTAGTTTTCTATCTAAAATGGCTACATATTTTTTTATGTATCCTTTTTTTTCTAACCGTCTGGTTCGCTCGTAAATAGGTGAGGCTGTTAGATTCAGCATTTCAGCAACTTCTTTGGTCGTTTTTTTAGAATCCTTTTGTAATATTCGTAATATATTAAGATCTATTTCGTCTAGTTTTTCCATTTTCAGTTAAAATTACTTTTAAGAGCCATATTTTAATATAGTATTTAGATTAAATTTAGTCTTAAATTCAAAAATAAAGATAAAATTACTTAATTTGTTATTATTTAAAGTTTTTTTAATCTAATATGGTTCATTTGTTATAACTTTATTCTTTTAAAATGATAGATTAAATGAATACAGATATTATATTAATTACTGGGGCTAGTGGTCAATTAGGAACAGTTTTAACAGAGAAATTACAAGAAAAATATGGTGTTGATAGTGTTATAGCATCAGATTTAAGAAATAGAGATGATTTTAATGGGCAATTTGAAGCATTGGATGTGACAGATTATGAAGCCTTAAAAGAAATGGTTTTAAAATATAAAGTCACTCAAATTTATCATTTAGCGGCAATTTTATCTGCTAATGGTGAAAAATTCCCTTTAAATACATGGGAAATTAATATGAAAACCTTTTTTAATGTCTTAGAAGTTTCAAGACTTCATGGTATAGAAAAAGTATTTTTCCCAAGTTCAATTGCAGCATTTGGTGATAATATTGAACGTGAAAACACACCTCAATCACCTAACTTAACTCCAACTACAGTTTATGGAATTAGTAAAGTGGCTGGTGAGAATTGGGCAAATTACTATTTTGAAAGATATGGTTTAGATATTCGTTCAGTGAGATATCCTGGTGTTATTGGTTATCAGTCTTTGCCTGGTGGAGGAACTACAGATTATGCTGTTGATATTTTCCATAAAGCGGTTAAAAATGAAGACTATGAGAGCTTTTTAAGTGCTTGGACAGAATTACCTATGATTTATATGGACGATGCCATTAGAGCAACTATTGAACTTATGGATGCTCCAAAAGAAAACATAAAAGTTAGAACATCTTATAATTTAGCTGGTATGAGCTTCAATCCTGAGCAATTGGCCGAAGCTATTCAAGAGGTTTATCCAAATTTTAAAATTTCATACAATCCTGACTTTAGACAAGCAATTGCAGATTCTTGGCCAAAGAGCATAGATGACTCTGATGCAAAGAAAGATTGGAACTGGAAACCAAATTATGATTTGAAATCCATGACCGAAGATATGATCAAAAACTTAAAACTTCAATATACTGTAGAAGAGGCTATGGCGTAAGAATTTGTTAAAATATATTTAATAAAAGGTATGGTTATGTGTTTTTCGAACTCGCAAACCATACTTTTTTAGTATCTATTCAGTTTTAATTTCAATTAAAGATGTTAAAAGTTATATTTGATTATTAATTTACAAAATTTAAAATTTGAGATTTATTTTTAAAATAGTGTTTTTCTTAATTGTAGTTTTTAATTACAATTTTGTTTTGTCTCAAAATATTTCTAATGATTCCATTCAAATGTATTTCTCTAAAATTGAGAAATTGGTAAATGAACGGAATAGTTTTAAAGATGATTTTCTAGATGAAGTTGGCTTGCTTGCGAAAAAAGAAAATTCAAAAGGAAAAGAAGAAATTTTTTATTTATTAAAATTATACAAAGTAAATAAATATAAATCTGTTGAAAAGGCTTATAATTTTAATGATGAGGCTTTACGTTTATCTCAAGAAATCGGGTATAAAAAAGGTGAGTTAAGTGCCAAATCTAATCATGCATATTTACAATTTATAAATGGTCTGTTTAATGAGTCTATGAATGCTGTTTTGGAAATCGAGAAGGAAATTAATTTTCAACAATATCCAGATTGTTATTCGGATTTAAATTCCTTAAAATCTTATATCTATACAGAGAGAGGGGAGTACGATTTAGCCTTGGATACGGGGTTGAAATTACTTGATAAAGGAGAGAAATCTAAAAATCAATATGTTTTAATGAGAGCATATTCATCGCTATCTCATTATTATCTTAGAATAGAAAATTTTAAAACAGCGCTAAGTTATTGTCTAAAAGGCTTGGATTGTGTAATTAACTTAAAAGATATACAATATATATTTCCTAAAATCGATGAAATTGCTAGGATGTCTGCCAAATTGAATGATATTGAAACGGCATTTGAAGCTTATGCATATTATTTAGAGTTGGAAACTAAAATTCAATCACCTGGTAGTTTTATTCAGAGCGTTGTATATATGAATATTGCTGATATTTCTATTCATAACAATGAATTTGAAAAGGCTCAAAATTATTTATCCCAGGCATTAGAACTCAATGTTGTAAACAATTATAGATTTAGAATACCGCGAGCTTTAATATTACAAGCTGAATTAAATTTAAAAACAAAGGACACCTTAAATGCTATCATTAATTATGAAAAAAGTATTGATGCTGCTGAAGCTATTAATGCCTTTGATGTAGTGAAGTCAAATAGTGCAATTTTGGCAAAATTGTATCGAATGCAAAATAATTTTGCAAAAGTATATGAATATAATACTTTATTTACAGCAATTCGAGATTCTTTGTTTAATAATGAAAAAGAGCAAAAAATTATAATTCTTGAAGCTCGTCGAAAAATAAAAGAAGTAACACAAAAGAAAAAGATTTTAGAACTTGAAAACATAGCTCAAAAAGCAAAATTTCATTCAATAATAATTCTTTTGTTTTTTGTACTTTTAATCAGTCTGTTTGTAGCTTATGCTTATTTAAAAGTAAAAGGGAAAAACAAATTGTTATACCATAGAACTATTGAGTTAGCTGAAATTCAATTGAAGTTAAGAGAACAGTTAAATGAAATTGAAAAAACTAAATCAAAACTCAATGTTAAATCAGAGGATGGCACAAGTCAAAAGTCGTCAAATATTATTAATGATGATATAAAGGATATTATATTGAGTAAGTTGGAAAAATTGGAGGAAAACCTATTTTTTATTGATCAAAATTGTACATTAAATCAAATGGCCCAACAATTAAAAACAAACCCAAAATATTTATCACAAGTAATAAATCAAGAAAAAAAGTGTCATTTCAATAATTATATTAATGAGTTAAGAATAAATTATTTGCTGGGAAGATTAATCACTGATGAGGAATTTAGAGAAAGTAAACTAAGTTATATTTCTGCATCGATTGGATATAATAATTTAAATACTTTTAATGCTGCATTTAAGAAAAGACAAGGTATTTTACCATCATATTTCATAAGTGAATTGATGCAGGAATCAAAAAATAAATAATCCTACCTTAAGGAAAAAGAAAGATTAATAATTTAACTAGCTAAGGAATAGGATTTTATTTTTTAAATTAATTTATATATTAATCCAATCTCTTCTTTTTTTCTTTTTTATCTTGTTTTGTTTGTTATACATGTTTACGTAATCTTCATATTCTAACCAAAGGTCTTCTACATCTTTTTGTAATATTTGATAAATGGTAGCTTTATAGCTCCAAGGTTTTATTGATTTTACTGAAGCATTAAATTTGTAAATAAAATCTTTATCATAGTTATCTACAATCCATTTCAAGAAGAACCCGGTAGTAGTATATCCTGAAAGATATTTATGATTGTCACTTCCTAAATCGGGATGTCTAGTTTTATGATAACCAGCATTAATACGAACTAGATCAGCTTCTCCTTCAAGAAATGCGAAATAATCATATCCTCTCTTATATTGATCGTTTAATGTTGTAGGACTAAATTGGTATCCATGGGTCAGTTCATGCCAAAGAACACCATACAATTCATATTTAACAGCCTCATCTGGTTCATCTTTTAATGCGTTTTGAATGTATTTTGTACTAAACCAAAGTTCCATGGCAGTAGCGCTTCCACCTTTTGCTGCTAATGTATTACTCCAATTAAAAGTGAAATTTACTTTTTCAAAATCGGGTACCTCAGAGATATTCCTATACAGTTGTTTACAAACACCTAAAGTAATGTTATTGATAACTTTTTTAAAATCGGGTATTACAGCCTGTGCTCTTTTATAGCCTTCAGAAACAGTATCAGTAGGAGTTAAACTTATTTCTGGATAATAGAACCCATCCCAAGGATTTTCAGGATCATAAATCTTCATTTTTCTTTTGACTAATAAAGTGTCAACTCCAAACTTATTTTTAGTAATTAAAGTGACATTATGATTTCCTGGGGTATAATATACTACAGTTGGGTTTTGAATATTGCTTGTTGAAGGAGTTCCATTTTCAAAAATCCATTGCCAAGAGGCTGGTGCGTTGGCAGAAATATCTTTAAAATGAATTGTATCTTTAACTTTAGTCCTAGTTAATGTAGATGTAAACTCGGAAATAGGTTCTTTAGTAAAAGCAACGAGTTCAATTTCTGCTATTTGTAAATAATCATCACCATAGGCTGAAATATGAGAATGTTCTAAATCTAACTTGTAATAAAAGTAATTTTTCTTATTGTTTTCTAAAGAATAGCTAATAGTAGCACCTCTTTTTTCAAATTTTTGATTGTTTTGACGATCTAATACCTCCCAAGATTTACCATCAGTAGAACCACTTAGAATCCATTTTTTAGGGTCTCTACCTGGAGCATCATTGGCTGTAGTAATGATATATTTTTTAAGTACCGTCTGAACTTTATTTTCTATTGTAATCGAGTTTTTAGGCTTTGTAACTAAAAATTTAGTGTTTTTATCATTATCAAAAACTTTTTGCAAATTTTCAGATTCGCTAATTCCTGGAAAAGAACTCTTTAATATTGTTTCAGAATTTAAAACACTCTTATATCCTTGTTTAAAAGGATTTACATTTTCTATTTTCTTTTCGCACCCATAGAGTGAGATAATTAATATACTTAAAAAAAGAAAGCTTCTTTTCATACTATTAAATATTATTTTTAATTTTTATGATTACGTTTAATTTTTTCTGTAAAACGAAGTGACAGGTATTTCTTGTCTTTCAAAATTAGGACCTTTCCAATAAACTTTTAAACCAATATTATCGGAACATTGAAAATATTTCACTTCAAATTTGTGAAGTCCTTTTGATAGAATAATATCATTTTTTTGAGTAAAATCAGCCGATTTTCTACCATCGCTTTCAAACAATTCTTCTCCATCAATTTTTAATTGAGCACCATCATTTGCAGCAATTTCAAAATTATAAATTCCGTCAGAAGGAATATCAATATATCCAACAAAGTCCAAGGCAAACCATTCATCTTTTATTTTTTTTGAAAGATCTACAAAATCAGCCGCTCCAGTAGCTTTTGGAGTATCTAAACTCCAATCATGAACCGATCTAAAGACACCTTCATAATAAGCATAATTCAACCCTTTTGTTAGAGTAGATTTATCAACACCTTTAGCTGAAACCGATTTTTTTAATTGGATGGTTGTTGTGTAACTTGGCAATAATCCTTCTTTAAACGCCTTAACTTTTAGAGTTGTCGTTTTATCAATTTTAAAAGGTTTTTCATATTTTAAACTTTCTTTGTTAGGAGTAGAGCTATCAATAGTATAATAGATTTCAGCTCCTTTAGTATCCGATTTTAAATCAACTGTTTTTGATGAAATAAATGTTTTGAAGTCTGAATTTATATAAGGGATACGAACTACTTTATAAGTATCAGAACTTGGTTTAGATTCTTTTGTAGTAGCCCAGTTTTTATTGGGAGAATTATTCATTTCAAATGATAATATACCTCCATTCAAAATATCCTGATGTGTAATAAAAGTCTTTTCGTACGATTTTCCGTTCAAGGTTGTATTTTGAATGTAAATATTTTCTGAAGAAGCATTTTTTCCTTCAATAACAAAGTCTTTTCCATTGTCAAGATGTAACGTTACTTTTTTAAATGTTGGACTTCCAATAATATATTCAGGACTTCCTGGTGTTACAGAATAGAAACCCATAGCACTTAAAACGTACCAAGCAGACATCTGACCACAATCTTCATTTCCACACAATCCGTCTGGTTTTGACGTGTACATTTCATTTAATATTTGATGAATACGTTCTTGTGTTTTCCAAGGTTTTCTAGCAAAATTATACAAATAAGCCATGTGATGACTTGGCTCGTTACCGTGTGCATATTGACCAATTAAACCTGAAACATCAGAGTCTCCTTCTTCCTCAACAGCATCCGCATTAAATAGGTTATCTAACCAGGTATCAAATTCTTCATCTCCTCCAACAGAATTAATAACACTTTGTATGTCATGTGGTACAAACAAACTGTATTGGTAAGAATTTCCTTCAGTAAAATTAAAATTGTAGGTCGCTCCAACTGCAGTTGGATCAAAATCAGCCATCCATTCTCTGTTAGAAAATCGAGGTCTCATAAATTTTGTTTCTTTATCATATAAGTTTTCAAAAAATCTTGCTCTTTTAGAAAATTCCTCATAAACTTCATCGTTTCCAATCTTTTTAGCCATTTGCGCAATACACCAATCATCATAAGCATATTCTAATGTTTTTGAAACAGATTGGCTACTTTTGTTTGTAGGAACATATCCTAAATTGGCATAATAATTAATTCCTCTTCTTTCTATTTTTGCTGAATTTACCATGGCTTCCAATACTTTCTCAGCATCAACATTTGTGATTCCTTTTACATACGCATCGGCCATTATTGATACCGCATGATATCCAATCATACATCTGGTGTCATTGGAGGCCAATTCCCACATTGGTAACTCGCCAGATTGCTCATATTTATGTTGTAATGAAACAACAAGATCTCTTGTGACTTCGGGTTCAACAATTGTTAAAAGAGGGTGTAGCGCTCTAAATGTATCCCATAAGGAGAAAACATGGTAATTATTAAAATCTGATGATTGATGAACTTCACCATCCATACCACGATATTTTCCATCAACATCTGAATATAAATTAGGCGTTAATAAGCTGTGATATAATGAAGTATAAAAAATTATTTTTTTGTCTTCGTTGTCATCTTCAACCTCGATTTTACCTAACGATTTGTTCCAAATAGCATTGGCACCCTCAACAACTTTATCAAAATTGAAGTTAGTAGTTTCTGCTGCTAAATTTTTACGAGCATTTTCTATACTAACAGCTGATAATGCAACTTCTGCCAACACTTCTTTTTCTGAAGCATCAAAATTTAATACTGCAACAATTCTTTTTCCAGTATATGTTGAAGCTTTTTTAAATTCCCCATCTTCTTCAACTTCATATGAAATTATTGGTTTAGAAAATTTGGCAACAAAATACTGACGTTGATCTCCAGCCCAAGCTTTTGACCTTCTATAACCCGCTATTTCAGTTTCAGAAATAACTTCAAAAGAAGATTCAATAATAGGATCACGGTGCTCAACATCAATTAAAATGCTTGTTTTAGTAGCTTTTGGGAATGTATATCTATGAACTCCAGTTCTTTTTGTAGAAGTTAATTCAGCTTTAATGTTATAGTCGTCCAAAACAACACTGTAATAGCCCGGATATGCTTTTTCAGTGGCATGTGAAAAACGTGAACGATAACCACTGTCAGGATTTTCCGCATCACCTGGAGAAAATTTAGCTTCTCCTGTAATTGGCATAAAAAGGATGTCAGACAATTCAGGAATTCCAGTCCCTGATAAATGCGTATGTGAAAATCCAAGAATTGATGTGTCATTATATTCATAACCTGCACAAGCAGCCCAATCTACGTAAGAGTTTTGTGTATCTGGACTTAATTGAACCATTCCAAATGGAAGTGTAGCACCAGGGTAGGTGTGACCAGGGCTTTGTGTACCAATAAAAACATCAACATAATCAGTTGGTTTTTTTTCTTGACTTTTACTACAACCAATTAGTATTGACAGTATGAGGATTAAAGCTGTTTTTTTCATATGTTATTTTTATACTTTTTTAGAAGCTACTATTGCTGAAAATAAGATAAATACTAAACATCCTAACGGAACTAAAAACCCCAATAACACGCTAGTTGAATCAGCTACAAAACCCATTAATGGAGGAATAAAAGCTCCACCAACAATTGCTGTAACCATTAATCCACTAAGTTCATTTGCTCTTTCAGGTAAATGATCTACGGTGATTGAAAAAACTAAAGGGAAAATATTAGCAAATCCTAAACCTACTAGAATAATTCCTGTATAAGCAGTAATTGAATTTCCAAAAAGCAAAAGCAATACTCCTGCAATTGATATAATTACAGTTGCAAATAAAAATTTAATAGGCTTTATTTTCGTTAAAATGGCAGCTCCAGAAAATCGTCCAATCAATATGGGTAAAAAGAACAATCCCCAACTTAACCATAAGCTAAAGCCTTCAATTCCAAACTCTTCTTTTAATAAAATTGGTATTCCTGAACTCATAGAAACTTCAGCTCCAACATATACAAAAATGGTCAATACCATCATTAAAACATACTTATTTTTTAAAAGTTGCATACAACTTTTAAAAGAGGCTGGTGATTCATCTTCGTGTTTGATCTCAACAACATTTAACGATTTTGTTAAGCCAATTGTTCCCAATATTAAAACAGCGTAAATTGGAAATAATAGCGTCCAATCCATTCCAGCCATTAATGCAAAAGGAGGTAATAAAAAACCTAATGATGAACCGATAGCTTTTATTGATTGTCCTAATGATAAATTACTAGAATATCTGCCTGGAGCAGAAACATCTCTCATAATTGGATTACCTGAAACTTGTAAAACTGTAGCTCCAGCACCTAATAATAATATAGAACCTAAAATTATATAAAATTTAGATTGTAAATCATTTCCTGAAAATTGAATAATTGGTCCATACATTCCTGATAAAATAGGTAATAATAATCCTATAAAAGCAATGGTTAAACCAATTAATAAAACTTTCTTTTTCCCTTTTTTATCTTGATAAATTCCCATTGGAATGGATAATAAACCAAACATTAAAAATCCACTGAATGGAAGTAAGGTTGCTGCGAAATTTGTTAATTCAAAAGTTTCTTTAGCCAAGCTAACCATTGGACCTACAACGTCACCAAAGCCCATACATAGAAAGGCTAAAAATATAGGTAATGTACTTTTATTTTTCATTTTTAGTATTGTTAAATGTGGTTACTGCTCCTAACATTGCAGCATTTTCTTTTAATATGGATGCTTTAAATTCTATGTTCAATCCTTTTTCTTTTAAACTTGTATATAATGTAGGTTTGAATAGGCTAAATGCTTCTGCAATGTTTCCACCCATAACTACAACTTCGGCTTTAAATGCTTCTAAATATTGACCTAAACAATCTGCTAAATTTTCACCAAATTGATTAAATAAATCAATGGCTTTTTTATCTCCTTCATTTGCCAATTCAGCAACTCTTCTAACTCCTGTTACTTTTTCATCGGATATTAAATTGAAACTATTAACAAACCAACGTGTTGAAAAATAATCATCAGCAATCCCATCTTTATAAGGAACGTGCCAAAGACATCCTTCTTTTGGAACAGTTGGGCCTTCTTCAATTGTTTTACCATTGTCTATGAATGAAGATCCAAATCCAGTACCCAAAGTAATTGCCACCATTTTTGAATACTCTTTTCCGCTTCCATACCAAAATGAACCAAGCGCAAAGGCTGTAGCATCATTTAAAAATTTAATTTTTGAAGGTGTTAAATTCAAGCGTTCAGCTAATTCTTCTTTAATATTTATATTGTTTAAATGAACGAATTTCTGATTGGAATTATCGTAAAGTCCTATCCCGTTTTCATAATCGAAAGGACCAGGAATTGCCATTGAAACTCCAATAAATTCCGAATTATTAGGAAGGTTTTTTTTACAATTTGTTATTGCTTCTGCCCAACTTTTTAAAAGAATTTCAGAAGATTCAGTATTATCTACTTTTATACTTACTAAAGATTTATCTATTAGAATTCCAGTTTCAATATCTATTAACAAGCAGCTAATATGGCTTCCACCTATATCACAGCAAACACTATATTTTTTAAGATTATTCATTAGTAAATTATTTTGATGAATTTATTTTTCCCCAATTGGTATTTGGTTCTTTTCCTAAATAGTAGGTAATGGTACCTCCATTTGAAATATCACTATGTTTAAAAGTTGCAGATTGAACTTCAATACCGTTAATTTCAATTTTTTGAATATATACGTTTTCTTTACTTTGATTTTTAGTGTTAATGGTAATAGTTTTGCCATTTTCTAAATTTATTTTAGCACTTAAAACCATTGGACTTCCAATAGCATATTCATCAGATCCAGGAAGCACAGGGTAGAAGCCTAAAGCACTAAAAACATACCAAGCAGACATTTGCCCAGCGTCATCATTTCCGCACAAACCGTCTTCTTTATTGCTGTACATGGTGTCTAAAATCATTCTTACTCTTTGTTGAGTTTTCCAAGGATGGTTTGTCCAATTGTATAAATATGGGATATGATGACCAGGTTCATTCCCGTGTACATAATTCCCTATGATTCCATCACGAGTAATGTCTTCGTGTTTTTCAATGTATTTATCTTCAATTTCTGTAGTGAAAATTTTATCTAAATAAAGAGGAAATGCATCTTTTCCACCCATCATATCAATCATTTTATCTAAGTCTTGCGGAACATATAATCCATAATTCCAAGCATTTCCTTCAATAAAACCTTGTCCGTGCGTATCTAAAGGATCAAATTCTTTTCTCCAAGTTCCATCAGTTAGTTTTGGACGCATATAATTTATTTCTTGGTCAAATACATTCTTATAATTTTCAGATCTATTCATAAAGTTTGAAAATCCATCTTCATTGTTGGCTTTTTTTGCTATTTGTGCAATACACCAATCATCATAAGCAAATTCAAGGGTTTTTGAAACTGAAGAAGAACTTTCATCTTCAGGCACATAACCTTTAGCCATATAACTATCCAATCCATCAAAATAACCTACAGATGCCGTATTTTTTGAAGCTTCAAAAGCTCTTTTAGGATCAATATCTGTTGTTCCTTTTGCCATTGCATCTGCAATTACAGAAACGGAATGATATCCAATCATGCACCAGTTTTCGTTGGCATAATGGCTCCAGATAGGAAGCATTTTATGTACGCTTTGATCGTGGTGGGCTAACATAGATTTTATCATATCATTGTTCCTTTTTGGCTGAATGACATTGAATAAAGGGTGCAATGCTCTATAAGTATCCCAAAGCGAAAAAACAGTATGGTTTGTAAAGCCATCACTTTGGTGAATGTTTTGGTCTAGTCCCATATATTTTCCATCTACATCTTCATAAATAATTGGACCTAACATGGTATGGTATAAAGACGAGTAAAAAGTTTCTTTTTGTTCTTTAGTCTCAGTTTCTACAACAATTTTGGATAACTCAGTGTTCCATTTTTGTTGAGTTTCTAACTTGGTTTTATCAAAATCCCAATGAGGAATTTCGGTTTCTAAGTTGTTTAAGGCACCATTTGTACTAACAGAGGATAGTGCAAATTTTATCTTTATTTGTTCATTCTTTTCAGTATTGAAATTGAAGAATGCACGTATTTCTTTTCCAGCCATTTCTGGGAAATTTTCCTCTTCATTAAATCGTCTGTAAAATCCTTTATAATCTGAGTTGTCATATTTTTTATGACCGTAACTTTCAAAAGGTTTTGAAAATTTCATTGCAAAAAACACTTTTCTTGTTCTAGCCCATCCATTTGTTTGTCTGTATCCTGTAACAGTTGAGTCGTTTTCAACCCGAACAAAGGTCCAAACGTTTTTATCGTCGTGATTGTAAATATTTGAAATTAAATCTAAAATAATATGCGAATTGTCTGATTTTGGGAAAGTGTATTGATGAAACCCAACGCGGTCACTTGCTGTAAGTTCTGCTTTTATATTGTAATCTTCAAGATTTACTTTATAATAACCTGGTTCTACTATTTCAGTTTTATGAGAGAATTGGGAATGATAGCCACTTTTTGGTTTCTCTACTGTACCAGGATTAAGATTTAAAGTACCATTAGTCGGCATAATTAAAAAATCTCCTAAATCAGAGTGTCCTGTTCCACTTAAGTGGGTATGACTAAATCCAAAAATGGTATTATCATCATATTGATATCCGGAGCAATATTTATAGGTGTCTGGATTGTATTTGCCATCAATAAACATGGCCTGTTGGTTGGTTTCAGGACTTAGTTGAACCATTCCAAATGGAGTTGTTGGACCGGGGAAAGTGTGTCCCATATTTTTTGTTCCAACGAGTGGGTTAACATATTGTATCAAATCGTTTGAGATATTAAGGGTAGGATTAGTTGGTTTAATTAATGATGTTTCTTGTTTACAGGAAACCAATATTAAAATTAATGCCAATAGAATTTTTGAAATATTTTTTTTAAATGAGATCATAATATTAGATCGCTATAGAGTGAAATTAAAATAATTAAGTTTTTTGATAAAGTTAGGTGATATCGAATAATCTTTTAAAAGAAGGCAGTGCTTAAATAAGCACTACCTTACTTAACTTTAAACTAAATTAACTCAATTATTAATATCCTGTATTTTGTTTTAATATGTTATCAGATGAATTGATAGCATCTAAAGGAATTGGGTAATATTCACTTTTCCCACTACTAAACGAAGCTCCAGATAGGTATACACGTTTAGTTTGTTCTACTGTTAAATAGTCATTTAAAACTTGACTAGCAATACCCCAACGTACTAAGTCAAAGAATCTATGACCTTCTGATGCTAATTCTAAGCGACGTTCAAATCGGACTGCTTTTATTGCATATTCTTTTGTTGGAAAAGAAGTATATTCACTAATAACATAATTAGCAGCATCGGTTCCATCTTCATTTTTAACAAATCCATCTGGATTAGCTGCTCTGGCTCTAATTTGATTTACAATACCCATGGCCAACCCTAATTCACCATCTTCAGCATGTATTTCAGCTCTCCATAATAAAAGATCGGAGTATCTAATTAAAGGAGTGTTAATTGCATTAAAAGCACCAGATAAGGAGGCAGATACAGTTCCTTCTTGAGATTTTAAATACTCATGTTTCTTTCCAACATAAGGACCACCATTACCTTGATCTCTGGTCCATCTCATTCCTGGCATTTCACCCCATCCTAAATATTCAATCCCTCTTCTTCCAACTGTCCAGTCTAACCTAGGGTCTAGGGTTCCTGTATAAGGTGTAAAAGGTTCGCTAGAAGGGATTCCTTGGTCATTTTTTACATCAACATCATTAAAGGTGTCTAATAATGGTAACCCATTAATATCAGTTTTAAATGCGTTTACTAAATTTTGCGATGGTTGGAAAAAGCCACAGCATCCACCACCTGGAGCATCTGGTCCGTAAGGGTGATTTAATCTGTTTCCTGTGTTTCCGTTCCAAACACCTTGACCACCATCATTAACAGAGTTTTGAACTGCAAAAACAGATTCTGAATTATTATTCTTATCTCCATTAAAATTATCATGATAATTTGTTACTAAAGAAAAAGGACCATTACTAATAATATCATTTAGAACTGGCTTAGCAGCTGCATGATCATTTTGAAACATATGAGCTTTTGCTAAGTATGCTTTTGCCACCCATGATGTTGGTCTTCCTGCATCATCTTGAGTAATTGGAAGATTTATTATAGCATATTCCAAATCACTCTCTATATTAGGCCAAGCATCAACTTCATTGGAAGGTACTTCAGTAGCAGTTTCTAAAACAAATGGAATGTTATTCCATAGTTTTTTTGCATCCATATGGTAGTGAGCTCTTAAAAAGCGAGCTTCAGCACTTAATGGGTTTATCTTATTCGCATCAGCACCGTTTTCAATGGCTAATTTGGCTGCACGTAATGTTTGATTACATTTATTAATACCATCATAAATACTATTCCATTTTCTTGTTAGGTAAATGTTAGTAGTTCCTGGAGAATAACGTTCTACATCATTAAGTGGTGGTTGGTCACCACTACTTGATCCCTTGTAAAAATCATCAGAAGCTACATCTCCTAATGCCCAGTTTGATGCTGGTGCCCAAAAATAATTTGGATGACCATCTAACATTCCATAAGCACTAATTAATACCTGGTTTACCCATACTTCATCTTGAGTAATTACCCCTTCGGTAAGTGAACCTTGAGGATTTATATCTAATTCTTCATCACACGAAGTAATCAAAAAAGCACTTATAAGAAATGCTGCTAATATTATTTTTTTCATGTCTTTTATTTTATAATGTTAAATTGATTCCTAATAAAACTGATTTTGATACTGGGTATGCCCCTCTATCTATACCAATGTCAAGGTTTGTACTACCTCCACCACCATAGTTTTGCAGGTTAATTTCTGGATCTAATCCTGAATATTTGGTCCAAGTAATTAAATTTTTTGCTTGTACAAATACTCTTAGGCTTTCTAAGCCAAGCTTATTTGTTAATTGTTCAGATACATTATAACCCAATTGAATGTTCTTTAATCTTAAGTAAGAACCATCTTCAACATAATAGCTACTAGCACTTGAATAATGTTGTGCTGGACTATTAGTTAATTGAGGTAATGCCGAATCGGTATTAGTAGGACTCCAAGAATTTAGGTATCTATAACTTTTACCTCCTGGAAAGCTATTAAAATCTGTAAAAAACTTAGTGAAATTGTATACGTCATTACCTTGGCTTCCTTGAAATAAAACTGATAAATCAAAGTTTTTATATTCAAGACCTAAGTTTGCTCCATAAGTGAAGTCTGGATGTGGGTTACCAATATACGTTCTATCTTGATCATCTATTACACCGTCAGAATTTATATCTCTATACTTGAATGTACCAATTGCTTTTCCGGAAAAATCTGCCGAAGCATCTAATTCTGTTTGATTTTGAATAATTCCATCAATTACAAAACCATGAAATTCTGATAAAGAATGTCCTTCTTGTGATCTAGCAGGAAAGGTTTCTCTTGCTGCATTACCTTGAATGAAATAATCTGGATCATCATTAAGTCTTGTAATTTCATTTTTATAAGCAGAAATATTTGCTGAAGCCGTAAACTTTAATTCTTCTCCAATAGCACCATTGTAACCTACAGAAAAATCAAAACCTTTGTTTTCCATTTCCCCAATATTTCCAAATGGAGGGCTAGCTGTACCATTTAATGTTGGAATAGATGTTAGTTGCAATAACATATCTTTTGTTTTTGATATGTAATATTCGAAACCAAAATTTAACTTACTATCAAATAATGTACCGTCAATACCTACATTTAAATTTGTTGAAGTTTCCCATTTTATATTTGGGTTTCCTAAAGATTGTAAGTAGTATCCAGCTTCTACAGTACTGTTACTTCCTGAAATAGCATAACTACTTTGTGTTTCATTATTTCCATAAAGGTTTGCAGTTCTTCCAGAACCAATACTTTCATTACCATATTCACCATAACCAGCCTTAATTTTTAAATCATTTATGAAAGATACATCGTTCATAAATTCTTCATTAGAAACTCTCCATGCCAAACTGTATGCTGGGAAATTAGCATATCTGTTGTCTTCTCCAAATTTTGAAGAACCATCTCGTCTAAAAACAACAGATGCCAAGTATGTATCTTTATAATTGTAGTTAAGTTTTCCAAAAATAGAGAATAAAGCAGTTTTATCACCAAAGCCAAAATTTGTTTGAGTACCTGTTCCTCTACTTAAATATCTGTAATCTATATTGTTTGTAAAAAATACAGATCTAGATGCTCCAAATTGTTTAAATGAATAGTTTTGAGATTCTGTACCAATAAGCGCGTCTATTTTATGATCACCAAAAGTTTTACGATAATTTAAAGTATTAAACCAAGTTGTTCTAGTTGAATAAAAAGTACTCTCATTTAAGCTATTAACAGCACTTGGTTCACTTATTTCTGGGTTTAAAAAGTTAAATGCTGAGCTGTGAAATGCAGTATAATCAAATCCTATATTACTTTTAAAAGTTAAATCTTTTGTTATGTCAAGCTCACCATAAAAACTAGTTAAAGCTCTTAATCTTCTACCTACATTATCTTTACTTCTTATTGCATTTGCTACTGAATTAACTCCATTCCCTAAACCAGAACTTTGAGTTCCAGCATAATTTCCGGCAATATCATAAACAGGCAATATTGGATCTGCTCTATAAATAAAAGAGATATCACCACCCGTAAATTGACTACCTGTATTATTAACACTTTCTGAATATGTAAGATTTAAAGTTTCTCCAAAACGAAGATTTTGTCTAACTTTAAATTCAGAACTTAAGCTTAAACTTAATCTATCAAAATAGGATTCCAATGTAACACCTTCTTGTTTTAAAGCTCCTACACCAACATTAAATTTAGATTTATCGGACCCACCAGATAGACCTAAACTATAGTTTTGAACTAAGGCAGGGTTAAAATACTCGTCAAACCAATTAGTACCAGCTTTGTTAGCCTTTGTTATTTTATTTGTAAAGGCGTCATAAGTAGATTCATCTGCAGTATTTGCACCAGTAGGTGTAAGGTAATTAGGTAACACAGGAGTAGCTCCGGTTCCATATTGAGGGTGTGAAGGTGCAGCTCCATCATTTTCAAAACGTTTCCAAATAGTGTTTGCTAATTCTTGTGGAGTTATGGATTTTGGAAAATCCGAATTAGAAACAAAGTCCGTTCCTGTAGTAGCACTAAAAGTCATTTTAGTAGCACTGTTATATTTTCCACTTTTGGTTGTTATAATAATTACACCATTACTAGCTCCCACACCATATATTGAAGCTGAAGCAGCATCTTTTAAAACTTGTATAGACTCAATATCATTTGGGTTTAGTTGGTTTAATCCAGATTTTGTTGGATTCCCATCAATTACGTATAGAGGATCATTATTATTAATTGTAGCAAAACCTCTAATTCTTACCATGGCGTTACCACCTGGACCACCTTGAGATCCAATTGAAACACCAGATGCTTGTCCTTGTAAAGATTGTTCTACACTGACAGGGGATGTTTTGACTAAATCTTTCATTTTTACTACTGTAACAGATCCTGTAATATTCCTAGTATTTTGTTTAGTATATCCCGTTACAACTATCTCATCTAATTGACTTGCATTTTCTTTTAAAACTATATTAATAGTATTTGAATTTGCAATTTTAAATGAAACTGGCGACATTCCTACATAAGAAAATTTTAAGATATCCCCTTTTGTAGCTTCAATAGTAAAATTGCCATCGAAATCGGTGTCAACTCCTTTAGTTGTTCCTTCAATAATAACACTTACACCTGGCAGAGGTGTTCCACTTGAGTCAGTTACTACTCCTGTAATAGTTGTAGTTTGAGCCAGAAGTATGTTTGATAAAAACATAAATCCAAGTAGGATGAAATAATTTTTAAATTTTTGTTTCATAATTTGAAATCGTTTGTTGATTAATAAATTCATAGTTGATTATTTTCTATACGGAATTAAATCAAACTAGTACTGAGTTAAATTGCACAACACAAAATAAAATCTGAATGAAATAATTAATGAACTTGAAAATTTTCATTAATGAAATAAGAAGATTAAATTTGTTTTTTGAGAATATTGTTTTGTGCAATATTTGATTAATGGCCCATCAGATGTTAGCGCATCTTTTGGGTTTTTTTAATGTTAATTTGTCATTTAATTGTTTTTGTTTTTTTTTGAGTTAATAATATGTTTTGAGTTTTGTATTGAAAATGCTCAGGAGCAATTCGCTACTGCAAAGTATGTTAAGATTTAATCTATAATCTGTTTTTACTTAAAGAGTGCTCTAAAATTCATGAATTTTATAATTTTTAAAGTTTTAAACGAGCCTTAACTTAACATTTTGAATACTTTATGTTAATATTTCCATTTCACTGAAACTTAATTCTTAATGAGATTTAAATGGAGTGAAAAGATGTTTTAAATCTTAATTCATGCATTAAAAAACCTTTAATTATTTTTTTTTGAAAAGTCTCCATTCACTTAATTGAAAAATGGATGCTCCAGCGTTTTCAGTAATTGATATGCGATAGTATTTGAATGCTGTTGTAGAATCAAATGTGTATTCTATGGTTTTGTTTCTATCAGCAAAACTTTCATTACTTCTTGAATCCAATTCTGTCCAATTTTGTTCATCGTCAGATCCTGATAGTGTCCAGTTTTTTGGATCTCTTTCAGGAACATCATTTCCAGATGTCAAGGTGTATTTGTTTACAATTGCTTTTTCAGATAATTCTTGTTGCATCCAAAAGTCATTAGGGTAATCAAAAATTAAAAATTTACTACCGGTATCTCCATCTATCGCTTTCAATGAACCTTCCAGTGAATTTGCACCGTCAATATTTTCCTTACTAACTTTTAGTGTAGCGTAAATTGTTCTATCTATATCACCAATAGGATTTCCAGAATAGATCAACCATAAATCGGGTAAAGTGTACCCTGTGTTCTCTACCCATGAAATATATGTATATGTTTCGTTTCTTAGGTTCGAGTCAAGCTTATTTATAATTTCATTATCATACTCCAATTTAATCCAATTCAAAAAATTAGCTGCAACACCATAGGCATCAGTATAATGTTGACCATTTGAATAAGAAGGTAAAGACCATCCAGCTGCTGCATTGTTTAGACCGTATAAATGCCTTGCATAATCAGCAATACCTTCAACAAGCCAACCAGGAGCACCATAAGGATAAGACTGTATTATGTGCATTAGCTCATGTGTAAATAAATCTGAGTCTTCTGGTTTTTCATTGATGTAATTGGAAGATATTACTATTTCTCCCTTACTAATATCAGCATATGCAACACCATCATATAAAGGATCTATTATTACATACACTTTTTTTGGAGTATTTGGGTTAAAATCATAAGCCATTTTAGGATATACATTATGAAAAGTATTAATTAGTGTTGTTTCAATTGCAAAGCTAACTGCGTTAGAATTATCTTTTAAAACAATTGTAAATCCATCTTTTTCAGATTCAGTAATGTTAAGTTCTGTGTTGTTGTCGTTATCTTGTGGGTCGGAATCTGGTATATCGTTATCATTTTCATTGTTACATGAAATTAATAACGAGGTTAATAGTAATAGTGTTAATAGTTTAAAATGTTTTGTTTTCATTTCTTTTTTTTATATGAGTTATTCAACGCAATGTATATTTTAAGTGGTTTATTATGTTTAGAAAGGCTGATATTACCTCTAAAATTCATGAATTTTATGTATAGGCCTTCAATTAGTAACTTTTGAATTACACAAAAACAATATAAAATGATATGATATTTATTTTTTAGATAATATAGAAAAGGGCTTGGTTTGAATTTATTTTTTTATTGAATAGGGTTAAATTATAGTTGCCTGTTTTAAGCTTAAATACTATGGTTGAAAAGATGTTGTATCTAAAATTCATGAATTTTAGAGGTGTTTTTACTAAATGTATAAGTGATAAATAATTCTTATCATAATTTGCAGAAGAAAACAATTTGATGGGCTTAATTAAAAAAAACATCATAAAAAATAATTCTTAAGTTTATAAAAGAGATGAAATATTTAAAAAGGATATATTGGTTATATCAAGGTCATAAAGTTTTAGTTCATTTAATTATTTACAGCATATTTTTTTTAAATGTTGGATGTGTTAATAGAAAGGAAATTCAATGGGTAAAAGATCCAGCCTCATTTGTGAACCCTTTTATAGGAACTGAAGGAGAGAGATCAATCACTGATGCTGCAAATACAGTTCCTGGGGCTGTAATGCCATTTGGAATGTTATCTTTTGGCCCAGAAACTACATTTAGTGAAGATTTAAAGGAGCACAGGCGCTATAAAATGGCTAAAGAAGAAAATTTAAGATTGCCTGTTTCTCCAGGAGGATATAATTATTCAGCTAATCGGGTAAGAGGGTTTTCACTTACTCGTTTGTCAGGAACAGGTTGTTTAGGAGCTTCTGGAGACATTCCATTTTTACCTTTTACGAAAGAAATAAAGCACTCACCAGATAATGATCCAATGGATGAATATTATAGTGTAGGGTTTAACCATAACGAAGAACAAGCCAAGCCTGGTTATTATCAGGTTAAATTATCAAATGATGTAAATGTTGAACTCACAGCTACTGATCGTACTGGTATTGCACGATTCCAATATCCTGAAAATTCTCCTGCAAAACTTCTTGTGAGAACTTCTTATTCACAATTGGGTAGTGGAAATGCTTACACAAAAATTGATAAGGAAAAAGGTGAAATAACTGGCCATGTTATAAGTGGGAATTTTTGCGGTTATTTAGGTGAATACAATAGAAGAGATTATTATACTTTATATTTTATTGCAAAATTTGATAAAGATATTATTGAAACAGGAAGTTGGGAAGATGATAATGTAATTGCAAACGCCATTGAAGCCAATGGAGGTATGCCTTATGGTGAAAATGGAATTCCTGTTACAGGAGAAGGATCAGGTGTTTGGGTGAAATTTAATACAAGTGAAAATACAACAGTTAATATGCGAGTTGGAATTTCCTATGTAAGTATTGAAAATGCGAGATTAAATTTAAAAAAAGAGCAATTTCCTGAAGATTCAATTGAAACATTAAGCCAAAAAGGATATAATGCTTGGAACAAATCACTATCAAAAATTCAAGTTGAATCAAAAGATACAGCATCATTAACAACTTTTTATACAGCATTATATCATTCACAATTTCATCCTAATATTTTTAGTGATGTAAATGGAGAGTATGCTGGTTTTGATGGAGAAACACACAAAGTTAAAGAAGTGCAAAATGAACAATATGCTAATTTTTCTGGATGGGATATATATCGTTCTCAATTACAATTGTTAACCTTAACACATCCTGAGAGAGCAAATGATATTGCACAATCTTTATTGAATCAATCAATTCAATACGATGGAATTTGGGATAGATGGACTCATAATAATGGACCAACTGCAGTTATGAATGGAGATCCTGCAACCATTGCAATTGCAAATTTTGTTGCCTTTGGAAGCGATAAGTTTGATGTTGAAACAGCATATAAATCGTTGGTGAAAGCAGCAAAAGTACCTACTGAATTTGATTTAAGTCCAATAGGAGCTCCAATTTTTTCAAGAGGGCAAAAACCGTCATTAAATCAGTGGTTAGAGCTAAATTATATTTCAGACTCATCAAACTCATGGGAAGGAGCCTCGGAAACTTTGGAACAGTCTTCAGCTTATTTTGCACTTTCACAATTATCAAAAAGGTTTGGATATCAAGAAGACCATGAATTATTTTTAAAACAATCTGGATTTTGGAAAAATTTATACAATCCTAATGCAACCAAAGAAAGAGGCTATATCCAAGGTCGAAATTTGGATGGAACATGGAAAGAAGGGTTTAAACCTAACAATGAATCACTTTTTGTTGAAGGTAGTCCATTACAATATTTATGGATGGTCCCATTTGACGGTCAGGGATTGGTTGAAAAAATGGGAGGACCAAAGATAGCTGAAAGCAGATTGGATAATTTCTTTCATAAAGAAGATGGTAGTTGGGCGTTATATCGTGAAGGAGGAGATTATTCAGATGTGTCTAATCAACCTTCAATAAATGCACCATGGATGTATCTATTTACAGGAAAAGCATATAAAACGCAAGAAACTGTGAGGGCAACCATGTCTAATTTATGGAAGCCTACAACAACAGGTATTCCTGGTCAGGATGATTTAGGTCAAATGTCATCTTGGTACGTGTTTTCAGCCTTAGGAATGTATCCATTATATCCTGGTAGGGCAGATATGGTTTTAGGAAGCCCCTCTTTTTCAAATGCAAAAATAATTCGTTCTCAAGGAGCTATTCAAATAGAGGCGATAAATGCTTCCCCTAAAAATATTTATGTAAAGTCATTAAGCATTAATAACACTGCTACTTTAAAATCTTGGATAACCGAAGAATTAATAAAGAATGGAGGTAAATTGAAGTTTGAAATGAGTAGTTCAAAAAATGAGAAGTTTGGTAATCATAAAAACCAACCACCTTCATATTCATTCAGTACAAAAAATTAAATATGTTATTACATGAAATTGTATCCATTAAAGTTTTTACCCAAATACTATTATCGTATTTGGGGAGGAAACAAGTTAAGAGAAAAGTTAAATAAAAATTATAAAGGTGATTCAATTGGTGAGTCATGGGAAATCTCTGATATTAAAAATAGCGAGACAACGGTTGCTAATGGAGCTTTTAAAGGGAAAACCTTAAAAGAACTATTAGCCGTTTATAAGGAAGATATTGTAGGAACTAAAAATTATAAAATATTTGGGAATGATTTCCCTTTGTTAATTAAGTTTATCGATGCAAAAAAGCCGCTTTCAATTCAGGTTCATCCAAGTGATGATTTGGCAAAAAAACGTCATGACTCATTTGGTAAAAATGAAATGTGGTATGTAATGGAAGCTGATAAAAATGCCGAGTTAATTGTTGGGTTTAATAAGCAAATTGATGAAAAAGAATATGTCAAACATTTAAATAACCTAACATTAAATGAAATCTTAAATATTGAAAAAGTACAAAAAGGAGATACATTTAATATCCCAACAGGTAGAGTTCATGCAATTGGGGCGGGAGTTTTATTAGCCGAAATTCAGCAAACTTCTAATGTTACATATAGAATATTTGATTATGATAGGCTCGATGTTATAACTGGAAATAAAAGAGAATTACATACCGATTTAGCTTTAGAGGCCATCGACTATAAATATCATGATAATTATAAGGTGTCATATAATAAAAAAGAGAATAATACTAGTTTACTTGTACATACTAAATATTTTAAAACTAATATTATAGATATTTCTGGTAAAATTGAAAAAAATTATTCCAACCTTGATTCATTTGTTATTTATATGTGTGTTAAAGGAGTTATGTCCATAGAATATCAAAAGATGTCATATATATTAAATTATGGAGAAACCATATTAATACCTGCAAATATCGACCACTTAAAATTAGTGGGTGAAAAAGTTACCGTATTGGAGGTTTATTTGTAGATTTTTACAAATAAGATTTTAATATTTTGTTTCTGGCTACTTTTTTTAAGCGCCTTATCGATTTTTCCTTTATTTGTCGAACACGTTCTCGAGTTAAACTAAAGGCTTCTCCAATTTCTTCCAAAGTCATGGCGTTTGTATTGCCTAAGCCATAATATAATTGAATAACATCAGCTTCACGTTGACGAAGTGTATTTAACGCCCTGCTAATTTCAATTTTTAATGATTCATGAATAAGTTTGGCATCAGGTTTTGGAGATTTATTAACGTCTAATACATCATATAAATTAGATTTTTCACCTTTAATTAATGGTGCATCCATAGAAACATGACGTCCAGAATTTTTAAGAGATTCCTTAACATCTTTAGACGTCATGTCTAAGTTAGTAGATATTTCATCAACAGTTGGGGGTCTTTCATTTTGCTGCTCTAAAAATGTATACATTTTATTTATTTTATTAATAGAGCCTATTTTATTTAAAGGCAATCGAACAACTCGTGACTGCTCTGCCAATGCTTGTAAAACCGATTGGCGAATCCACCAAACAGCATAAGAAATAAATTTAAAGCCTCTTGTTTCGTCAAATCGTTTAGCAGCTTTAATTAATCCCAAATTGCCTTCATTTATTAAATCGGGTAAAGAAAGTCCCTGATTTTGATATTGTTTTGCTACCGAAACAACAAATCTTAAGTTGGCTTTTGTTAATTTTTCCAAGGCTGAAATGTCACCTTGTCTAATTCGCTGTGTTAATTCTACTTCTTCCTCAGCTGAGATTAATTCAACTTTACCTATTTCTTGTAAATATTTATCTAATGAGGCACCTTGTCTATTAGTAGGTTGAACAGTTATTTTAAGTTGTCTCATTCGTTTTTAAAGTTTTATATTATTATTTATTAAGCCAGTATATTTATGTTTGAGTGTTTTATTACTGATAGTTTTTATACTTATCAAATCTCCAAAAATCTTGATATGCATACATTAAATCTTGAGACATATCCATCCATTTTACTTTCCCGTTTCTTATGGCTTTTCTTAAAACCTTGAAAGTTTCATTGGTTAATGGTAGCTTTAAATTATTCAAATCTTGTTTTTCCATGATGTCCTTATTTAGATTGTTTAACCAATAATTTTATAGCGTCTAGCTTAAAATTAGTGACTTTAAATTTCAATTTAGAGGGGTAATAAAAGCGCATGAACACTTAAGTGATATTGGTTAATGCGGAATTTTTATTGTAATTCTTTCGGAAAGTCGATTGGAGTTTTTAATTAACCGACCTAGAAATATTAAGGTGTAATATAGTGAAATTTATTCAGATTAACAAATAAAATTCAATATAAGTAATTGAGGTGTAGTTTATTATGGTTGTTTTGTGTGGTTTGGTGCTATTTATTTGATGTAAATTTTGCTGTGAGGATTTAAAACGATCAACTATGTATTCATGTATGCAATGATGTGAAAAGTAAGAATGAAGCCATTAAATTAAAAAATCTTAGTTTTAGGCTCGATAAATATATTATATGAACATACCTGATAAGGATAAACAATTTCCACTAGAGAATTACAATAGGTTATGCTTTTTGAAAAATAGTATAAAAAATCCTAATATAATTGTTGGGGATTATACGTATTACGATGATTTTGAAGATGTAAATAACTTTGAGAAAAATGTAAAGTACCATTTTGATTTTGTGGGAGATCAATTGATTGTTGGTAAGTTTTGTATGATTGCTTCCGGAGTTACGTTTATTATGAATGGAGCAAATCATTTAACAAAATCTATTTCATCTTATCCCTTTGCAATTTTTGGTAAAGATTGGGTGCAGGCTATGGAAGGGAAAACATATCCAAATAAAGGCAATACTATTGTGGGAAATGACGTTTGGATTGGTCATAATGCTACAATTATGCCTGGAGTGACTATAGGAGACGGAGCAATAATTGCTACAAATGCAACCGTAACCAAGAATGTTGACCCATATACCATTGTAGGTGGAAATCCGGCCAAGGATATTAAAAAAAGGTTTTCAGAGAAAACCATTAAAGAACTTTTGGATATAAAGTGGTGGAATTGGAGCATTGATAAAATTACAGCAAATGTTCAAAATTTAACAAGTGGAAATATCGAATTGTTAAAATAATTTATTCGTTATATAGAGAAAATAAGTATGAATATAAAAGAGTATTTTAAGGAGGTTAACGAGTATTTTTCACCAAAAATTATAGGCGAAGTAAATGATACGTATGTTAAAATAGCCAAAATAAAGGGAGATAAAGTACCATGGCATAAACATGATAATGAAGATGAAATGTTTTATGTAATCGATGGATCGTTGTTGTTTGAAGTTGAAGGAATGGATGATTTCACCTTAAATTCGGGTGATTTTTATATGGTGAAAAAAGGGGTTATGCATCGTGTTTCTTCAATAGAAGAATGTAAAATAATGTTGATAGAGAACAAGTCAACTAAGCATACAGGTGGAGTAAAATCTGAAATAACCAAATCGATAAATCAACAAAAAATATAAATAGCTTTTTTTTAAATCATTTTTAAATAAAAATTTCCCTCTAAAATTGTTATTTGTTCCAAACCCTACTTGTAAAAGGAGTGTCAACTTCTGGATGCGTAACATGGTTTGAGTAATTACTTAAGGTCTTAACGGCTACACCTGTTATTATGCCTAATACATGAGTTTCATTATAACCAGCTTTTAAAAAATTCGCTAATTCGTTTTGAGAAATTATTCCTCGGTGAACGGTAATTGATCGTGTCAGTTTAGAAAGAGCTGCTAATTTTGGATTGGATATTCTTTTTCCTTCACGAATGGCATCAGTAATTTCAATAGGCACTTTGCTCATTTCATCAGCAATAAAGCTGTGAGCGGCCATACAGTATTTACAGTTGTTTTCGTAGGCTACCGATAAAAAAACAACTTCCTGTTCAATTGGGGTAAACCCCGAGTTATTCCTAAAACTGTTGTAGGAATTTGTATAGGACTCTAATAAAGAAGGATTATGGGCCATTTTTGCATACATATTGGGAATAAATCCTAGTGTATTCTGAGATTTTTCTAATATTTCTTTTGATACTTTTGGGGCAGTTTTTAACGTTAGATTTTCTAAATTTAAATTTGCCATTGCTAGTAATTTATAGTTAATACTTAATGTTTATTAAAGTTTAGTCATAGTAAATACGAACAACTAACAAAATTTAATAAAAAATATAGTATTCGTTATATTTCTATTTAACAATAGATAAAGATTGAAATTGAATAGAATTGGTTATTTTCGCATGAAGTATAATATTAATAGTTATGAAAGGAATTATTTTAGCAGGAGGATCAGGAACTCGTTTATATCCAATAACAAAAGGAACATCAAAACAATTATTGGCCATTTATGATAAGCCAATGATTTATTATCCTCTTTCTATTTTAATGCTTGCAGGAATTCGGGAAATTTTAATTATTTCTACGCCACAAGATTTGCCAAATTTTGAAAAGTTGTTAGGCGATGGGAAGTCTATTGGAATGGAGTTTTCATACAAGGAACAACCATCTCCAGACGGATTGGCTCAGGCTTTTATTTTAGGTGAGGAATTTATTGGGAATGATGATGTTTGTTTAATATTGGGAGATAATATTTTTTACGGAGCAGGAATTGAAAATTTATTAAATGATGCTGTTGAAACGGTTTCAAAAGAAAATAAATCTACTGTTTTTGGCTATTATGTACAAGACCCACAAAGATATGGAGTGGCTGAATTTGATACGAATGGAAATGTACTAAGCATTGAAGAAAAACCAAAAAGTCCTAAAAGTGATTATGCAGTAGTTGGGTTGTATTTTTATCCGAATAACGTAATTGAAATAGCAAAAAACATAAAGCCAAGTGACAGAGGAGAATTAGAAATTACAACGGTAAATCAGACTTATTTAAATCAAAATGATTTAAAGTTAAAATTAATGGGACGTGGATTTGCATGGTTGGATACAGGTACACAGGATTCGCTATTAGAAGCTTCAAATTTTATTCAAACCATTGAAAAAAGACAAGGCTTAAAAATAGCTTGTATTGAAGAAATTGCTTTCGAAAAAGGATATATATCAAAAGAACAATTAATTGGTTTGGCTGAAGAATATAGGAATAATGAATATGGGGAGTATTTGCTTCGAATAGCAAACTCCAACTAAGACTAAGACTAAGACTAAGACTAAGACTAAAACAAAGTTGATTATGAGAAACTTTAGAGAATATGATGTTTGGATTGATGCAATGGAATTAGTGAATGATATTTATGATAATTGTGCAAAGTTTCCTAAAAATGAGCAATATGGAATTACTTCTCAAATTACAAGATCAGCCGTTTCTATACCTTCAAATATTGCTGAAGGAGCTTCGAGAATATCGGAAAAAGACTTTACTCGTTTTCTGGAATATAGTTTAGGTTCAGCATTTGAGTTGGAAACACAATTAAGAATTGCTCAAAGAAGAAATTATATTACTAAAGAAGAAACAACGAGAATTCTGAATAATTTAGTCAGTTTGCAAAAACGTATTAGTGGATTTAGAAAAAGCATCATTTAAAACTAAAAACAAAGTCTTTGTATTAGTCAATGTAAAAGTAATCATATTGCTAAAGAAGAAACAACGAGAATTCTGAATAATTTAGTCAGTTTGCAAAAACGTATTAATGGATTTAGAAAAAGTATCATTTAAAACTAAAAGCAAAGTCTTTGTATTAGTCAAAGTAAAAGTAATAAAATGAATTTTATAAAAACAAGCATACCAGATGTGATTTTATGTAAACCAACTGTTTTTAATGATGACAGGGGTTATTTTTTTGAATCTTTTAAAAAAGAAAATTTTGAAAAATTTATTGGTAAAACGGTGAATTTCATTCAGGACAATGAAGCAAAATCAACAAAAGGTGTTTTACGAGGTTTGCATTATCAATTGCCACCATTTGCACAATCTAAATTGGTAAGAGTTGTAAAAGGAAAAGTATTGGATATAGCTGTTGACATTAGAAAAGGTTCACCAACATTTGGAAAATATGAAGCGGTGGAGTTAAGTGAAGAAAATAAAGTGCAATTGTTTATTCCACAGGGTTTTGCGCATGGTTATATTGTTTTAAGTGATGAGGCTATTTTTAGTTATAAAGTTGATAACTATTACCATAAAGAGTCTGAAAGAGGTATTATGTATAATGATAAAACTTTAAATATAGATTGGAAGTTTCCTGCAGATCAATTTATTATTTCAGAAAAAGATAAATTGCAATCAAGCTTTAAAAATGCCGAGGTATTTGAAGAAAATTTCACTGTAGATGGATAATATTTTAATAACAGGTTCAAAAGGTCAGTTAGGTTTAGAATTGTCTAAATTAAAAAATGATTTTTCAAATTACACTTTTTTTTTAGCAGACAAATCTTCGCTAAATATTGCCGATTATAAGGCTGTTGAAAATTATATTTCTGAAAACAAGATTTCTGTTATTATAAATTGTGCAGCTTATACCAATGTTGATAAAGCTGAAGAAGAGCCTGAATTGGCAAATGCAATAAACCATTTAGCGGTAAAAAGCTTAGCTGAAATTGCTAAGAAATACGAGGTGAAACTTATTCATATTTCAACCGATTATGTTTTTGATGGAACGTCTAAATTTCCATATTTGGAAAATGATAAAACAAATCCTAAAAATAGGTATGGAATAACAAAGTTAAACGGTGAAAAAGCTTTAAAAGAGATCAATCCGAACAATTCTATAATACTAAGAACCGCATGGTTGTATTCTGAATTCGGGAAAAACTTTGTAAAAACCATACGAAGATTAGGAGAAGAAAAAGAAGCTATTTCTGTAGTATCAAATCAAATAGGTTCACCTACTTATGCAGGGGATTTAGCACTTGCTATTTTACAAATGATTCCTAAATTAAAATATAAGGGAGTTCAGGTTTATCATTATGCAAACCAAGGTGAATGTAGTTGGTTTCAGCTTGCAAAAGAAATTATAAGACTTTCAAATTATCAATGCGAAGTAAAACCAATTTCTGGATCTGAATTTAAAACAAAAGCAATAAGGCCAAATTATAGTTTGTTGAATACTGAAAAAATCCAAGCTGATTTTAAATTAGAAATTCCACATTGGAAAGATTCCTTAAAAAAATGTATTGCCAGATTAACAATTGAATAATGTCATCCTGAATTTATTTCAGAATATTAAGAATTGGAATGTCATTACGAGGAGCATTAGCGACGTGGTAATCTCATCAAAAGAAACAGATTGGTTCAAAGAACTGCCTTTACGCCGGCTGGATTGTTCACTAAAAATGTTCGCTGAATATTTTCTTTACGTTCCGCCCTGTAATGACGTATAGTGAAACTGTGATCCTGAGCCTTGCGAAGGATCTCACGAAATGAGCAATTAACATGAGGTGCTTTTACAACGAAGTAATCTCACCGATAAAAAACAGATTACCACAACTTTTTATCAAAAGTTTCTCAATGACGAAAAAATGCCCACTAACCCCCAACGGAGAATAAAAATAGAAACGTCATCCTGAACTTGATTCAGGATCTCATGAAAAGAAGTTCGAATAAAAAGGACTGTCATTACGAAGAGAGCTAGCGACGTGGTAATCTCATTAAGAGCCTTGTCATTCCTACTGAGGCAGGAATCTCATCAATAGTAACCCTCGTTACGTGGACGACTAGCGACTAAATAATCTCCTCAATAATATACAGATTGCCACAACTTTTTATCAAAAGTTTCGCAATGACAAACTAAAGAATAATGTCATCCTGAGCTGAGTCTGTCCTGAGTTTAACGAAGGGTAGAAGGACTTCACAAAAAGTACCGTCATTGCGAGGAGCACTAGCGACGAAGTAATCTCATTAAAAAGTAGTGTCATTCCTGCGCAGGCAGGAATCTCATCAAAAGTAACCAGCTTTTACACCACTAATCCACTCGCTGTTACTACTTAAAATATCATATGAAACTTTTTGCGGTTCATCTTTAAAATTTTACCTTTAGCCATTAACAATAGAGACAATAATTAATCGATATGAAATCAATATTAGTAACTGGTGGCGCAGGTTTTATAGGTTCAAATTTAGTAGAATATTTAGTTCAAAAATATCCTGAATATCAAATTGTAAATATTGATTTGTTGACCTATGCAGGAGATTTAAAAAATTTAAAATCTATTGAAAATGCACCAAATTATACGTTTATCAATGGAGATATTTGTGACAGAAACTTAATAGAACGTATTTTTCAGCATCATTATATTCATGGTGTTATTCATTTGGCAGCTGAATCTCATGTAGATAATTCGATTGCTGGTCCAGAAGTTTTTATTAAAACTAATATAAATGGGACTTTTACTTTATTAGATGTTGCCTATAAATATTGGATGGAAAAACCATTTGTTTATAAAAACGGTTTTGAGGGTAATCGATTTTTACATGTGTCAACCGATGAGGTTTATGGATCCTTAGGTGAGACAGGCTTGTTTACCGAAGAAACACCTTATGCGCCAAATTCTCCATATAGCGCTTCAAAAGCAAGTAGTGATATGTTGGTAAGAAGTTATTTTCATACCTATGGAATGAATACGGTAATTACGAACTGCTCTAATAATTACGGCCCTAAACAACACGATGAAAAGCTAATTCCAACGGTTGTTAGAAAAGCATTGGCAGGTGAAAATATACCTGTTTATGGAGATGGAAAAAATGTAAGAGACTGGTTGTATGTGTTAGATCATTGTAAAGGAATTGATTTAGGTTACCATAAAGGAAATGCAGGTGAAGTTTATAATATTGGTGGGAAAAATGAACAAAACAACAATTATATAGTCCATAAAATTTGTGAATTATTAGATGGGCTGGCACCACTGAAAGACAAAATGTATCAAGATCAAATTTCTTATGTTGAGGACAGAGCAGGACACGATTTTAGATATGCAATTGACGCCTCTAAAATTGAAAATGAATTAGGTTGGGAAGCCGATGAGAATTTTGATTCGGGCATATTAAAAACGGTGCAGTGGTATTTGGAGAAGTATAGAATGAAGAAAGAAGCCCCCTAACCCTCAAAGGGGGGACAGAGCGTAAAGAAAACAGCTTGTAGCTGTTTTTAGTGAATGGGCCAGCCGGCGCGAGGGCTTTGAATGAAGGTGGAAGGAGAAACATTCCGTCATTGCGAGAGTATCGAAGCAATCTCATAAAATGGAGTTCAAACCAAAAGATGCTGAACCAAGTTCAGCATGACGAAATAAAAAGAAAATGTCATTCCTGCGAAGGCAGGAATCCATCATAAGGAACAGATTGCCACAACTTTTTATCAAAAGTTTCGCAATGACAGCATAAAATAAAACGTCATCCTGAACTTGATTCAGGATCTCATGAAAGGAACTAAGAATTATAAATTTTTCACCCTTTCAAATAAAATAAAAACGCACAAAGAAGGTTTAAGAGTGCATAGAGAAAAAA